>Ga0209542_10016711_pt1 | contig 12128 bp, 14 predicted proteins | sample RifCSPhighO2_01_FD_184028 | JGI IMG/M metagenome (GOLD analysis project Ga0209542, IMG submission 184028) | Soil microbial communities from Rifle, Colorado - Rifle CSP2_plank highO2_0.1 (SPAdes) (version 2) | ecosystem: Environmental > Terrestrial > Deep subsurface > Rock core/Sediment ...
TATTCAGGCTTGTCACAGCAAGATCAGGCCCAGCTGGTGCAGATTGAAATGAAACTGTATTACCAGAAGTAACATAAGCAGTTATCCCTGCCAGGGAAATAGAAACGCTTATGAAAATGAGGCTAAGAAGAACTATCTGTGTTTTCTTGCCAAACCGATTTTCACGTTTTTCTTTCTTTCGTTTTAAGAACATCCAATCTTGTTAGATTATGTGCTTATCCTATATTTAACCTTTTTTTGTATTCTGAATGTTGATTGCACTTATTTAAGCAATCCGTGCAAATATTAATTATGCATACCCACTGCAACTTATTGTAGCTGGTTCTTTCTATTAGTGATTGATATGAGTAATGAAACTAATCATGAGGAGGCTATCACCGCAAAATCAGCCTACAAGCTCAAAAAATTGATACAGAAACTTAAGGCGATAAAAGGCAGGCATACTGAATTAGTTACTGTTTATGTGCCTATGGGCTACAATCTTATTGAAATAATCAACCAGCTTAAGCAAGAACAGAGCACAGCAGAAAACATAAAATCAAAAAGCGTAATGAAAAATGTTACAGCTTCTCTTGACAAAATAATACGCCATTTGCAGTTGTACAAAAAAACACCTGAACATGGATTGGCACTATTCGCAGGCAACATTTCAGAAAAAGAAGGCACGACTGACATAGAAATTTTTGCTATCGAACCGCCTGAACCTATAAAAGTAAAGATGTACTGGTGTGATCAAAGATTTGTTCTTGACCCGCTGGATGAAATGATAGAAGAAAAAGAAATATATGGTATAATTTGTTTAGACAGCAGTGAAGCAGATATAGCATTGCTCAAGGGAAGGAAATTAGAATCTATTGCTCATTTTGAATCCATAGTCCCAGGGAAATCCAAAGCAGGTGGCCAATCTTCAGCTAGATTTGCAAGGGTCAGGGAAGGCTTACTTAATGATTTTTTGAAAGAAGTTGGTGAAGCTGCTAACAAAACCTTTGATGAACACAGAGAAATCTTAGGGATAATGGTTTCAGGTTCTGGACCTACCAAAGAGTTTTTCCTGAAAGAAGGTTTTATCAGAGATGATATAAAGAAAAAACTTCTCGGAACGGTTGACACGGGTTATACAGGAGATCATGGACTGGAAGAAACCATAGTTAAGGGTGAGCATCTGATAAAGGAATCTCATGTTATAAAGGAAAAAAAGTTGATGGAAAGATTCTTTACTGAAATACAAAAGCAGCAAGGCCTTGCCCTGTACAAATTAGACGATGTGCTAAAAGCCTTGGACATGGGAGCAGTCGAACTGCTGATAATAATAGAAGATATCGAACTGAAGATAGAAGGCAAAGATGCTATTGAATACCTGGAAGAGAAGGCACAGAACTACGGGACAAGAATTACTTTGGTGTCCAGACATACAAGAGAAGGCGTCCAGTTCAGGCATTTTGGTGGTGTGGGAGCTATTCTTAGGTATAGGATACAGTGATTATCTATAAACAACAGGGGACGAAAAATAATCTTCTATGGATTTTCCATCTATCGCAAAATAAAATCTTTTCCCGTCTTCTGTCTCTAAAAATATTTCTGGTTCTGATCCACCAAATACATTTTCTTCTTTCAATTTAGGTAATTGACGTTCTATAGACTTTATGTCTGATACAATTTCATTATATCTATTAGTTGTATATATCCTCCCTAATACAAAACCGCTAACACCTATAGCCATTAAGCCTACTCCTATTGCAATTTGTGATGATGCATAGTATTTCATAGGATTTAGAAGTATGCAAAATATTTAAGCTGTCCTTCAGAAGGCAAAATATTCTTACCTGTCCCTTTTGCCTTCAATGAATTCTTCCAAATTCTTTTTGGCTTCATCGTCTGTAAATTGCTGTGGCGGTGATTTCATGAAATAAGCAGATGGTGATGTTAATGCGCCACCGATGCCGCGATCCATTGCCAGTTTAGCACATCTTACTGCATCTATAACAACACCCGCAGAATTGGGAGAATCCCAGACTTCTAATTTCAATTCAACATTTAATGGGACATTGCCAAATGTTGTTCCTTCTAGTCTTATGTATGCCCATTTTCTATCTGTTAACCAAGGCACGTAATCACTTGGGCCTATGTGGATATTCTCAGGGCTTATATCATAATCTAATTGAGATTTAACTGAATTCGTTTTTGATATTTTTTTTGATTCCAATCTTTCTCTTTCTAACATATTCAAAAAATCTGTATTGCCCCCAAAATTAAGCTGATAAGTCCGATCTAATTTTACACCCCTATCCTGGAATAATTTTGCAAGAACACGATGAACTATCGTTGCACCCACCTGCGATTTAATATCGTCTCCTATAATAGGTAGGTTCTTTTTTTCGAATTGTTGCTGCCATCTTTGTTCCTTTGCTATAAAAACAGGTATACAATTTACAAAACCACAGCCAACTTCTAATGCTTTTTCTACATACCATTTTGTAGCAAATTCACTTCCCACAGGGAGATAATTTATAACGACGTCTGTTTTAGTTTTCTTCAGTATTTCCGCTACATCAACAGTTGCGGAATCGTGCTTATTTACTATTTGTGACACATATTTTCCCAACCCGTCGTGAGTCATTCCGCGCATTACAGAAACGTTTAATTTTGGCACATCGGAAAACTTTATTGTGCAGTTTGGTTTTATAAAAATAGCTTCGCTCAGATCCTTTCCAACCTTGTTTTCGTCTATATCAAAAGCAGCCGTAAATTCTATATCGTCGATTTTATATCCCCCCAGTTCTTTATGCATTATTCCTGTGATATTCTCGGAATTCCTGTAGAATTCCACACCTTGAACTAATGAGGAAGCGCAGTTACCAACGCCAATTATTGCTACTCTGACTTTGCTCACAAAACCACCTTTTACGATATGATAAAACAATAGAAGTCGAGAATATATAAAGCTTTTACCATATAGTAAAATCAATGCAAAAACCTGTTGAAAGACTAAAGAAAAAAGTTCAGAAAGAAAATCTGTGGTTCTTTATACTAAGCCTCTTGGGGACAAAAGAATTATACGGCAATGAGATAAGAGAATTGATCAAGAAAGAATTTGGATTTTTCTCAGGAAATGTCACGGCATACAAAGTTCTCTATATTATGAAAAGAGGAAACTATGTAACAAGATTTGCAAAAAATGGAAGGAAATATTATAAAATTACACCAAAAGGAAAAGAACAATTAAAAAGTGCCAGAAAATTTTTGAAAGAAATATCGAAGTGATTATTTCCTAAGTCCAAGCAAATATTCCATTGTGCATTCCGGCAATGCCTCGGAATAGCCGCCTTCCAAAACACTAAATGTAGGAAGGTCTAATTCACTTATGGTCGATGCAATTTTGTGATAAGCTCCAGTATCTAAATTCATTGTCAATAGAGGATCATTCCTGTATGTGTCAAATCCGGCTGAAACAGCTATAGCATCTGCATTAAAATCATCTATTTTTTCCAATGCTTTATCCAGAAAATTCATATATTCTTTTTCCCTGCATCCCGGAGGCAATGGGTAATTAATGCAGTTTTTTTCAGAAACAAAACCAGACATAGGAAAAGATCCTCTTTCATGGAGTGATATAAAAAGTACATCTTTCCTGCCAAAGAAAATATCTTGTGTTCCATTGCCGTGATGGCCGTCTATGTCAAGTATTGCTATCTTATCAAGATGCTGCATTGCTTTCTCTACTGCTACAGCTATCGAATTGAAATAACAGAACCCGCCCAAAAAATTCTTGCCTGCATGATGCCCGGGAGGCCTTGACAAGGAGAAAGTGTTCTTGTTATTTTTTAGTGAAAATTTCATGGCGCTTATTGCGCTGCTCACTGAAAGCAAGGAATGGTTAAATATGCCTGACAATGCAGGTGAATCTTTATCAAAGAATTTTTCATTTTTTACTGACTCGATAAGGCCTTCCGCATGCACTGTTAGCAGATCCTTTTCATTGCATTTCTTTACATCATGAAAATTAAATTTACCGCTTTTATTAAGAAGTTCATAAGTATTCCTTATTCTTTCTGGCTTTTCCGGATGGCCGTGCTGCCAATAGCCCAAGCATTCTGATGAATAGAATATATTCATAAGGATATTTAGATCTTCAGGTTATAAAATTTCTTTGCATTGCCTTCTGCAATTTCAAGGACTTCTTCTTTTGGAATTCCCTTGATTTTTGCTATAATTTCTGATGATCTGATTATGTTTAACGGCTCATTTGTTATTTCTATCGGATTTTCAGGATTAAGCCACGGAGAATCTGTTTCCAGCAGAATATTATACAAAGGTGTTTTGGCAATAAGATAAGAATGCTTTTTTGTATAGCATATATTAGTTGCATAGGAAATCATGTATTTTCTTTCCAGTGATTTCTTCAATATATTTTCGTTCCCGGAAAAGCAGTGAAGCATCACATTTGTCGCATTATGGTTTTTCAGTATTTCTAAAGTGTCGTCCCAGGCTTCTCTGCAGTGAATAACTATTGGCTTTTTGAGTTCTTTGGCTAATTCAATAAATCTTGAAAATATTTCCTTGCACCTGTCCCTTTGATCTTCATTCTTTACCCAATAATAATCCAAACCTATTTCGCCTATTGCGACTATTTTCTTCTTGTTCTGCTTTATGAGTTCTGTATAATTATCTATTTCTTTTTCAGTATATTTTTCCAAACCTTGGGGGTGCATTCCAAGACACAGAAAAACAAAACCCTTATGTCTTTCTTGCAGTTCTAATCCTTTTTCCGCATCCTTGGGTTCACATACGGATGTAACAACAGCTTTCAGTTTTTTTTTTGAGTTTTCTATTATTTCGTCAGCGTTTTTCATGCATTCAAGATGGCAGTGTGAATCTATCATAATTATCATGAATAGTAAGAGAAATATAAGAAATAGATCCTGAACAATTCTAGAAAATGAAATGCCAAATTCTTATGTCTTGAGCATTTCTTTTCGAATTCTTCCCTTTCATCTACTGTTTAAAGACAGTAGTTTTCAAGAATTCAAAAATAAGAGAGGTTAGTTGTCATCCGCTAAGTTAACAGAATAGAATCAGCTGATTGTTACTTGAATACTTGTTCTATTTCAGCTAAAGTTTGGGACATGTCTTCTACATTGCTTTCAACGCCTGTTGTTGCCTGACTTGCCTGTGAAGGGCTATTTATCGATTCTTCTGTAGAAGAAATGTTCGGCACGACAACCAGTGAAATAAATGCGATTATCAGCAGTACCAGGAATATTGATGATATTATTACAAGATTATTGTTCCTCTTCTCAGCGATAACTCTGCCTTCTTTTTTTCCTCTTCTATATCTGTATCCTGATCTTTTTGCCATCATAATCACCTAGCACGTTTTAAAGTATTGGCTTACTACGAGCTGTACATCATCATTTCCGATGTTATTATCGTTGTCAATATCATAATTAGGATTGTAATTTGCATCTCCAGCCTTTGTCCCTCCTTTCTGTGTGACTGCAGAAATATCTTCAAGTCCTATGAAGCCATCTCCTGTAACGTCAAAGCATGTTCTCGTAATTGTTGGTACAGGTGACCTTGTGCAAATGCTATTGTATTGGCCCTGAACAATAGTAACGTCACTTGCATTTATTATGCCATTATTATTTAGATCGTATTTAGGAATGTAGCCGGAAGTTGGATACTTAGATGCTTCGGCGCCACTCTTTTGTACGACAGCCGAAATATCGTTTATTGTAATAATTCCATTGCCATCCACATCAGCACATGATGCTGTGCCAGCAGTTGTTAGTGTTGTTGTAGTTGCAGGAACTGTAGTGGTTGTTGTAGTTGCAGGAACGATTGTAGTTGTTGTAGTTCCTGGTTGTGAACATGATTTGCCATACTGGCTTACTACGAGCTGTATATCATCATTTCCGATGTTATTATCGTTGTCAATATCATAATTAGGATTGTAATTTGCATCTCCAGCCTTTGTCCCTGCTTTCTGTGTGACTGTAGAAATATCTTCGATTCCTATTACGTCATCCCCAGTAACGTCAAAGCATGTTCTCGTAATTGTTGGTACAGGCGACATGGTGCAAATGCTATTGTATTGACCCTGTGCAACTGATGCATCAGCACTGTCGATTTTTCCATCATTATTTAGATCGTATTTAGGAATGTAGCCGGAAGTTGGATACTTAGATGCTTCGGCGCCACTCTTTTGTACGACAGCCGAAATATCGTTTATTGTAATAATTCCATTGCCATCCACATCAGCACATACAGATGCTGTGCCAGCAGATGTCATTGTTGTTGTGGTTGCAGGAACAGTAGTGGTTATAGTGATTGTAGTTGTTGTAGCTCCTGGCTGTGAACACGTTTTAAAGTATTGGCTTACTACGAGCTGTACATCATCACTACCTATGTTATTGTCATTGTCAATATCATATGAAGGATTGTAGTTAGCATCACCTGCTTTTGCACCTACTTTCTGTGTGACTGCACTTGTATCTTCGATTCCTATTATGCCATCCCCAGTAACGTCAAAGCATGTTCTCGTAATTGTTGGTACAGGCGACATGGTGCATTGAACACCATATAGACCTTGTGCAACTGATACATCACCTGTGTCTATCTTTCCATCGTTATTGAGATCGTATTTAGGATCATAATTAGCAGAGCCTGCTGTTGCGCCGCTTCTCTGCGATACAGCAAGAATATCGTTTACTTCAATTCTTCCATCGCCGTCTACATCAGCACATAAAGATGATATGCCTTCAGGTATTTCAATAATTGTTGTAGTTGCAGGAATTGTAGTTACTCCTATCTGTGAACATGATTTGAAATATTGACTATTTGCCAAGAGTGCATCGTCTGATCCTATATTTTTATCATGATCGATATCATATGCAGAATTGTACAAAGGATGACCTTCAACAGTTCCGGCCTTCTGAGTAATTCCATTTATATCGCTTACTGTAACCGTGCCGTCGCCATCGACATCAAAGCATTGATTAACAGATATACTAGGCACTGGATCCATTATGCACTGCTTTCCATACTGCCCCTGTGCAACTGACACATCAGCGGTGTCTATTTTTCCATCATTATTCAGATCGTATTTAGGATCATAACCGGATGCAGGGTATTTTGATGCTTCTGCGCCGTTTCTTTGTGAAATTTCTAATATGTCATTAACGCTTACTCCTCCGTCGCCGTTAACATCGGCGCATGAAGCCACGACAAGATTTACGGCCTCTCTCTCTGACAATCTATTATTTATGTCTCTTGTTAGAACCCGTAATTCAGCTAGTTTTTGTCTTATCAAACTCTTTACAGGATCTATATTGTTGATATTATTATTTATCAAAGATTTAATTTCGTCTATCTTATTTATCGACTGATCTAAAAGTGAGGATATTTCACTCCATTTATTTGCTTTTGCGCTGTCTCCCTGTGATTGATAAAATATAACAAGACTGTCGGCAGTTGCTTTTGAATTCTGCGACCCCTGTTTCAATGAATCCAGTTTTGCGACTACGTCCAATAAACTTCCGATTCCTATCTGCGAAGTTGGAGTATATGCAGCACTATACTGCATTGCTGCTGCGTTTACATCGTCGCTGTCTATTCTGCCGTCGTTAGTAACATCGTATCTTGGATCGAATTGTGAATTTCCTACAACAACTCCCACCCTGTCTGCAATAGCTATGATATCATCAACATTAACAAGACCGTCAGAATTAACGTCATAAACAGAATTAGTTGAACAGCTGCCGCCTAACTGATTCTTGACTATACTTATATCGTCACTATCTATTCTGCCATCATTGTCAAGATCATATTGTGAATTATATAATGGCTCGCCCCTCTGGCTTCCTATTATATTTGCAACCAGCAACAAATCGTCAATAGTAACTTTGCCGTCCGCATTAAGATCTCTGCAGTTGGCTAGAGCATAACCTGTTATTGGAGGCACATAGTACTGGGCAAAGGATATGCTACTTGTAATAAGGATGCTAGCTATAATCAGGACAGTAAATTTATTCATATGCCTCTTAGATTAATTGTGATCATCCTCTATATAAACATTTTTAGAAAGTTGTTGTAGTATAATTAGAGAATTCTTTCTAATGCTTCTAAAGTTCTATTGACATCTTCTTTTGATATCGAGCCCATTGTTCCTATTCTGATTACTTTGTCATACAAGTTTCCAAAACCCGCGGCTATGATTATTCCCTCTGAAATCATCTTCTTTCTTATTTCGGTTCCTTTCATGCCCTCAGGAACGTTGGCTGCCGTTACTGTCTTTGAGGCAAATTCTTCGTCTTTTATCATCAGATCCATTCCTAAGTTTTCCAGTCCTTTCCTCAGCAAAGAAGAGCATTCGTAATGTCTCTTTATCCTTTTTTCCAAGGTTTCTTCTTTGAGCATCTTCAATCCTTCTTCCAAAGCGTAGAAAATGGGTATCGCTGGTGTGAAAGGCGGCTGCCTGTAATCATCATAGAACCTTTTCACCCTTTTCATGTCAAAATATGTTGATTTCGGTTTAATCAGAGGCCACATATCCTCTTTCACTGAAATCATTGCCAGCCCGGGAGGACAGGCAAGACATTTCTGAGTAGCAGAAACAACAAAGTCTATGTCCAGTTTATCTGTGTCTAAATAATCCCCGCCCAAGGAAGATACTGCGTCAACTATAACTATCTTGTCCTCTTCTTTTGCTATTTTCACTATTTCTTCTACAGGATTTCTGACAGCTGTTGATGTTTCATTATGCACAACGCCTACGAATTTTGTGTCTTTGTTTTTCTTCAATGCCTGAGCAAATTCTTCTGCTGTCACCATAGGAATTCCGTCGTCCTTTATTCTTACCGTCTTTGCGCCGTATTTATCAAAAGTATCTGCCATTCTTCCTCCAAACTCTCCTTTGGCAGTTATCAAAGCTTTATCGCCAACTTCTGCGATATTCGCTACTACTGCTTCGACACCTCCTGTGCCTGAGCATGTAAGGGGAAGAACATAGTTTTTTGTCTGGAAAAGATATTTCAGATCTTCGAAAATATTTTCATACATCGTACTGAATTCACTGCCCCTGTGATTTATCATAGGCTTTTGCATAGCACTGAGTATTCTTTCCGGCACGTTCGTAGGACCTGGTATCATGAGAAGTGGTTTCATAGAACTTTTTTAATATCAAGAGTTCTTAAGCTCTCCCGTAGCCATGCTTTCCCACAAGAGGAACAAAAGCAAAATAACCAAGAGACTTTTTCCCAATTTTATTTCCTTTCTTTTCTATGAGAAACATTTCATTCCCAATAGGTATAACCAATAATCCTTTGTCCCTCAGTTGATCTAATAATGGTTTTGGTACATCAGGCGCTTCTGCAGTAATAACTATTCTGTCGTATGGTGCATATTCTTGACAGCCTAAAGTCCCATCCCCCTCTATTAAAATAACATTTTCCCTGCCTTCTAAATTTTTCTTGGCAAATTCAGCAAGATCATGATGCCTTTCTATTGTAACAACCCTGCCTTTAGAACCAACTATTTCTGAAAGTATAGCGGCCTGGTATCCTGAACCAGATCCTATTTCTAAAATATTATTCCCTTTCTTAGCCTTCAATGCTTCTGTCATTATTGCTACTGTTGAAGGCTGGGAAATGGTCTGCCCCTTGAATATAGGCAATGGTTCGTCTGCATATGCATAATCCTTGTGTTCGGGCAGGACAAAAATTTCCCTTTGAACTTTTCTGAAAGCTTGTATTACGCTATCTGTTTTAAGATGCTCTGCCTGTATTATTTTATCCACCAATTCCTGCCTTTTTTCCTGGAAATCCATAATTAATGAAATGCAAGAGCTTATTTATTGCCAATTTCAATAATTCTATATGACCAACCCTCTGGAAATAGTTGCGCAGATAATATGGGAAATAATAACAAGCACTATCTATACTTTTGCAAAAATAGCAGGATTGCTTATCCAACTTTTTAGAGAGCTTGCTGTAGGTCCCAATTCCTCGCCGCTGACAATTTTCATAGCATTGGCCCTTTTCGCCCTTGTAATTTATGGCCTGTTCAAATTTGCAAAGGGCGAATCAAAAACAATGATAATGGCAATAGGATTGTTGATATTGATACTATTGGTTATGGCTTCTGCGGTTGTATTTGTTTGATTGCTGAATTAACTGGATTGTGTCTACTAACCGTATGCTAAATCTCTCTTCTTTTTTGGGTATCAAAAAACTAGGATAGTAAGTAGAGCGAAAGCTTCCCGATACCTTCGGTATCGGATGTCTGTTTCGAGATTTGCTGTCAGTCTTACTTACCATCATGCACTAATTAGAAAGAATCAGTAGGGTCTTAGCACTATTTCTTTTTCTTCTTTTGGACAAAAGCATTTCGCAGGAATTCATCAGAAAATTTCACTTTATTGCCGGCAGCATAGTTGTACAATGCTGCCTTGTAAATGCCGTTAAGTGTTGAGGAAAGTATCATCAATGAAACCCAGTAGAAAACAAGTACTATCAATACAATTATTGTCAATGTCATTGATCCTGAGAAGAATGCGAGCAGCAAAGGTATAAATCCCAATAGTGCGGCAACAGCGAATATAGCGCCTATCGAGAATTGACCTATGATTTCTTCGCCCCACGCCTTCCTGAATAATTCCAGTGATCTTTTAGCAGAGTCCCTTATTCCCTTCTTTTCCAGAATTATTACAGGTATTACAAAAAATGTAAGAATTTCCCACGCAGCTTTCAAGATGAATGAAATTATGCTTCCAATAATATTTCTTCTTCTTCCTCTCAAAGCCCTTATCAATATACCAACAGTTCCTGCTATCAGAGCCCATAGAAATAATCTATGAACGTTCTTTGCTGCGATTTTTATGCCGTCAGAAAATTTAGGATCTCCCCCTCTAAGCCTAATATCAGCTGCCCCTATAATTCCTGCTGTAAAAAATACAGAAATGAAATAGATGAGAAAGTATAAGATGAATACCATGAACCAGAAAGATCTCTGCCCAAATGCTCCAAAACCAATACTCAAAATGAGTGGGATGACAAAAGCTACGATAGCGATCAAAGAAACAAAAGCAGAAACTACTGGAAAAAGGAGCAGTTCTTTGTCTTTTTTTAATAAGGAAAAACTCTCTCCGATTAATCTGAAACTTCTCTCGAATCTTTCGAACATGCTTATCTACCACATGATTTAATTTCTATTTATTTAAATATCCTAGATGTTGCAATTCCAGCTAAAACATATGTTATTAAACTGCTTATCGCCCAGTAAATCAATAGCATCACTGGAAGATTGACTAGCAAGTATAATGTTAAAGAAAATGGAACTCCTGCCAACAACCACACAAAAAAACCGTATTTCTTTCCTGCCATCCAATAAGGCGCTGACTTGTGCAAACCCTTTACCAATGTGAATACATAGACAAATATAAGACCATTGATGAATGAGAATGAAATTGAATAATAAAAGAATTCAGGAGGTGGAGGGCCTGCTCCTGGCATCATTATTTTGCTCCATACAGGAAAATATGCAGGATCTGTGTAGAAATCCATAGCCAGGAATGCTTCTACAGTAGCAATTGTTTGTGCAATAACAGCAAATACAACAGCTGCAATTATTATCTTTGCGATTTTCATATTTTCGCCAAGTTTAACTCTTGCCGTCTTTTCCCTTAATCAGTACGGCATTAACTATGCCGTCCTGCCCAGGCCGAGATGTAACTCTTGCTTTTCCAAGTTCTGTCTGGATAACAGCTCCTTTTGTTATTATGTTTCTTCTTACGTATTGCGGATTGGCCGGGTTTTCTAATACAGATATAATCTTTGTTTTCTGGCTTTTGCCTCCAGTATTTACGTTTGCAATATTCGCAGAAAGCAGTATAAGTTTTGATGTCCCACCTTTTGTCATTTTCATTCTTCTCTTTGCTTCACCTATATGCGTTGGCAAGTAATCTCTGCCCCTCTGGTATTTCTTCTTTTTCATGTGCCTTTTTAGTAAAGCGCCAGTAGGCTTTCTCTTGGATTTTAGGTACCATTTTGTCATTTTCAAAACCTGTTTTGCATGGTGAAGTCAAACTTCACCTGCACAGGTGAACCTTGTTGGTTCACCATGTGAATTGAGAT
>Ga0209542_10016712_pt1 | contig 12127 bp, 8 predicted proteins | sample RifCSPhighO2_01_FD_184028 | JGI IMG/M metagenome (GOLD analysis project Ga0209542, IMG submission 184028) | Soil microbial communities from Rifle, Colorado - Rifle CSP2_plank highO2_0.1 (SPAdes) (version 2) | ecosystem: Environmental > Terrestrial > Deep subsurface > Rock core/Sediment ...
GCTCGGACCTTTTTGCGATTCTAGTGAACTGGTAACATCCGCGACTTGTTGTCGACGGGCTATACTAGAGAGCGATGCAACACATCGTCCGTAAAACTCATCCGCACGCAATACCCGTGGGAATCACACGCGAGGCGTGGGTGCTCGTCGTGAGCATGCTCCTCTCTGTCTGGCTCCTGAAGACCGATGCGATGGGAGTTTTTGTCGCGCAGGCGGCGGAATTCGAGGAAATAAGCAGTTTCATCAGCGGCATCTTCTTCACTTCGATACTCACTACGGCGCCTGCCATCGTGGCGCTCGGCGAACTCGGTCAACACATTGCGCCCTGGAAGGTCGCATTGTTCGGGGGTGCGGGCGCAGTCTGCGGCGATATTTTGATATTCAGATTCCTCCACAGCCCGCTCGCGAATTACATCATCCGCGCTGCGGTGAATCTGCGGTTGCGCCGCCTGGGGACGACACTCGAAAAAAGTGCTTTTTGGTGGATACTGCCCCTTATCGGTGCCGTCGTCCTTGCCTCGCCGCTTCCCGACGAGCTCGGACTGCTCATGATGGGGCTCTCAAGCATGCGTCTCTGGAGCTTCGTGCTCCTCGCGTACGTCATGAATGCCGCCGGCATCTATATCATCGCCATCGCCGCGCAGGCACTCGCGGGCTAGAGCATATTTGGAAACCTGCACTTCAGGGCAGACCTCTGCGCGGTCGCTATCTGCATCTGCTGATGCAGCGCTCGGTCTCGCCGCCGCCGCGGCTGCGAAGACCGCGCAGAGGCCCGCCCCTCGCTCCGGTTAAATGTTTTCAAACATGCTCTAGACCCTTTCCGCGTATTCACCTGTCTCCGTATTGACGCGGATGGTGTCGCCTTCGTTGATGAACATGGGGACATCCAGTGGAGCGCCAGTCTCAAGCGTAACGACCTTGGTCCCGCCCTGGGCGGTGTTGCCTCGGGTGTTCGGCGGCGCCTCTTTGACCTTGAGTTCCATTTTTATGGGCAATTTTACGCGGAAAAGCTTCTCGTCGAACCAGAGCGTATCAACCTCGGTGTTCGCTTTAAGGAAACGGCCGGATTCGCCGACGAACTCCTCGGTAACAGAAAAGCGTGTGGATTTGTCCTTGGCGTCGTGGAAGAACCACTCGCCGTTGCGTTCGTAGATGAAAACGGCTGGACGAGTCTCTATCTCGGCCTCCTCTAGCTTGTCGGATTGCTGGAAAGAGTACTCTATCGAATTACCTTTGATGATGTGGCGCAGCTTGGTCTGATTGACCGGCCGGCGCTGCTGCTTTTTCATGATGTTGTTCCAGGTGCAGACGTACGGCTCGCCGTCGACGAGTACCGCAACTCCCGGCTTGATATCGTTGTACGCCAACATTGCTGGGTATTCTATTCAAAAATGCGCGTTTGTCCACCCTTGTGTGACCTACTCGTCTGCTTGAGGCGCGCTTTTCGTCGCCACGCCGCCGTCTTGGAGTGCTTTGCGGATGTCTTTTAGAAGGCCATTGAGCGCAGGTTTGTTTTCCTTGAGATAGGTGCGGGCGGCGTCGTAACCGCGGCCGAGTTTGGTCTCACCGATGGTGTATGAACCTCCCGACGACTTCTGCACGAAGCCAAACTTCTCTCCGAGCGCGAGCGCTTCGCCTTCGCGCGAGATTCCTTCGCCGTAGAGCATGTCGAATTCGGTCTGGCGGAAGGGAGCAGCGACCTTATTTTTCACGATTTTCACGCGGTGACGGCCACCGACGGTCTCGTCGCCTTTCTTTATCTGGGCGATGCGGCGGATATCAATACGCACTGATGTGTAAAATTTGAGCGCCTTGCCGCCGGGCGTCGTCTCGGGATTCCCGAACATGACGCCGATCTGCATACGTATCTGGTTGATGAAAATGATGACGGTTTTGGTCTTGCTAACGATTGCGGTGAGCTTGCGCAGTGCCTGCGACATGAGCCGCGCCTGCTTGCCCACATGCTGTGCTCCCATGTCTCCCTCGATTTCGTCCTTGGGTGTAAGCGCGGCGACGGAGTCGATGACGATGACGTCGATCTTCCCCGAACGGACGAGCGATTCAACGATTTCAAGCGCCTGTTCACCCGTGTCGGGTTGGGAAACGAGCAACTCCTCTATTTTCACTCCGAGCTTCTTCGCATATTCGGGATCGAGCGCGTGCTCTGCATCAATGAATGCACACACACCGCCTTTCTTCTGCGCTTCGGCGATGGCATGCAGCGAAAGCGTGGTCTTGCCCGATGATTCAGGCCCGAATATCTCAATGATGCGGCCGCGGGGGAGCCCGCCGATACCGAGCGCCCAATCAATGCCGATGGAGCCGGTCGGAATCGCATTTACATCGACCTTCGGCTGCGCGCCGAGCATCATGATGGATTCATCGCCGAATTTTGTCTTGATCTGTGAAATAGCGCGCTCGATGTCCGCGTCGCTTCCCGAGCCCGTCGTTTTCGGTGCTGCTTTTTCCTTCTTCTTGAATCCAACCATAAAGGGTAGTTAGTAGTGCGTAGTTAGTAGTAAGTAGTGGATACAAAAAGCAGTATACCCCCACACCAATTTCTCACAATTTGAGAGAAAAACCCATGTGTGGATACTGTTGAAATTGGTGTGGGGGTATACAAGAGGCAAATTACTCTGCCACCGTTGGTGTGGAGGACGCGGAAGTTGTCGTTGCCGTCTGTGAAATCGTGGCCTCGGAGGTCGTGGGGGGAGTGTAGACAATCTCGATTGCCTGCCGGCGTGAACGTCCGTATTTATCAACCGCGTCGAGAACGATGCGATTGTAGCCCGCGGAGAGAAGATACGGCTCCTCGAAAGCGCCGTCCTCGGTGACGGGGATTGTCTTGCCGTTCATTGAAAGCGACGAGATGCGGTCGGCCCGTCCGCGAATCACGATGAATGGTTCGCGCACCTCGGTGATGTTGGAACTTACCGTAATGGACGGCCCGAAGAGCAATCCGCGCGCTTCGTAATAGGCATAGCCGATGACGATGAGAAAAAAGATGCCGAGCGCAATGTACGTAAGCCTGCTGTCGCGGTACGGCAACATACTATCGTTCGGTTTCTTCCGCGTCTTCCTCCGGTTCTTTCGCGAGGTCGTCCGCGTTGCCTTCGCCTATGATTTCGCGCGGCTTGGCTCCGTCTGCGGGACCTACGACGCCGCGTTCCTCCAGCATGTCGATAAGTTTTGCCGCTCGCGCATAGCCGACGCCGAGTTTCCGCTGCAGGTATGAGGTGGACGCCTTGCCGGCCTCTATCACCGTGCGCTTCGCGTCCGCATAGAGCTCGTCGTCCTCGCTCTCGTCTTCGATTGAGGACGAGAATATCGGGTCAGGGCCCTGGCCCATTCGCGCGTCCGAGAAGTCTATTTCATTCGGGAGCGTGCCTTCGCTCGTCTTCAAGATATGAGCGACGACTTTCTTGACCTCATCTTCGGAGATGAAAGGTGCTTGGATGCGGCGCGGCTTGGACATTTCTCCTGAAAGGAAAAGCATGTCGCCCGCGCCGAGGAGCTTTTCGGCGCCCCCGCTATCGAGAATGGTACGGGAGTCTATTTGCGATGCGACCTGCATCGCGACGCGTGCGGGAATGTTGGCCTTGATGAGACCCGTAATGACCTTCACGCTCGGCCGCTGCGTCGAAAGAAGCAGGTGGATACCCACCGCGCGGCTCATTTGCGCCAAACGTACGATGCCGCTTTCGAGCTCGCGCGGGTAGGTGGACATGATATCGGCCAACTCATCGATAATAAGCACGATGTAGGGCATCGCCTCGACAGGCTCGCCGTTCTTGCCGCTTTGCGGCTTGCCACCCGCCGCTTTCGCGACGGACGGGGCGACCACATTCGTATGGTACGAAGCGATGTCGCGGACGGCCTCCGCTTCGAGGATGTTGTATCGCCTCTCCATTTCCTTGGCGAGCCATTTGAGGGCGAGGATGGCCTTTTTGGCATCGGTAATCACGGGCGTGAGCAGGTGGGGGATGTTGTTGTAGACGGTAAGCTCGACGCGTTTCGGGTCCACCATGATGAAGCGCAGACGCTCCGGCCCGCAGCGGTAGAGCAGCGAAACGATGAAGTCGTGGATGGCGACGGATTTTCCGGCACCCGTCGTACCGGCGACGAGGAGGTGCGGCATGCGTGCGAGGTCGGCAAAATGCGGCGCTCCCGTGATGGAGCGGCCGAGTGCTATCAAGAGCGGTTTATCGGACTGGACGTAGGCGTCGTCGGAAACAAGCGGAGCCAAGCCCAGTGTCGTGCGCGCGATATTCGGCACTTCGATGCCGACGAGCGATTTACCGGGGATGGGCGCTTCGATGCGCACGGGCGATGCCGCGAGTGCGAGTTCGAGATTGCTCTGCAGGGCGATGATTTTCGAGAGGCGAACGCCCTCGGCAGGCTTCATCGAATACCGCGTGACGGTCGGGCCGATAGACGCTTCGTCCATTTCCACCTGAATACCGAAGTTCTGCAGAGTGCGCTTGATGATGTTCATGTTTGCCTTGACGTCGCCGACTTCAGGTTTGCCTTTGTTGCGTGCGAGGATAGACACCGGTGGGGGAACGTAGGTACTTCCGGTCGCCGCAATGATGGGAAACCCATCCGAGACGGTATCACCGCGGAACAATTTTGTGAGCGGACCTGATTCTTTTTGCGGCGCTTCGGCGGGAGCCGGTTCGTCCTCAGGCTCTTCGGCGGGGGAGGGGTCTTCGGGGATGCCGGTTACGGGCACGTCCGCGATGTCAGTCCCGAGCTCATCAGGGTCGGGGCGGCGGAACCAGTTCATGATACCCGCCGCGAGGACGCCGAGGTGAATATCGAACGCCACGATGAGAGACGCAATGATGAACGCGATGAGAAAGATGACCGTCGCGGTGGTATCAACCCCCGCGACGATAAAGTCCGATATGCTGATACCGAGGATACCGCCCTGTCCTGCGAAGGCGAGATTGATGAGGCCGAGCCCTGCGAGCAAAAAGACGGTCATCGCGAGAAATTGCACCCAACCGAAATTGCGTTCAAAGGAACGGAAAATAAGTGTGGCGAGTAGCACAAGCGAGAGGGGAAGGAGAAGGTACCCGACCCCGAGGAGCCACGAGAGCCATTCGTACAGGGTGGCGCCGATTGCGCCGCCGCCGCCCAATTGTGCGAGAATGAGGAATCCCGCGATGGCGATACAAAAAATCGCAAAAACCCCGCGTACTGCCTCCGTGCTTACATAACTTGCGACGCTCTCGGTTTCTTTATCGGCGTTCTTCTCTTTACCGCGTTTCTGCTTTGCTTTCATGGGGACATCATATCACCCCTCATCCATCGCTTAGGGATGTTTAAAACCACTTAACCAGAGCGAGGGGCGGGCCTCTCCGCGGTCTTCGCAGGCCGCAGGCACGCGAGTGCCACAGGTGTCGGCGGCAGTACCCGCCGACCGGGTGACCCTGAAGCGCAGGTCTTCAAACGTACTCCCACCCTTCGTGGTGGGGGGATTGCGTATTAGGGACGTCCTTTATATACTCAAAGACGTCTGGGTGTACTTTATCAATAATGTACATACTACGGACATATAATGGACGGCAAAACGGATATACAGAAGTCAAACCCACTCGTCCGCTTTTTTGATAAACAAACGGTCCGGACGAACCCCTTTGGGGCCAATCAATCCGCAGATAGGGCATATCGGCGCGCCGAACGCTTGGTAGCGGCCCTTTTCCTCGTGACGAACCACATCTCCGCTGATGAGCCCATCAGAGTCTCTATCCGGTCGGGCGCCCTGCGCCTACTCGAAGATATGCTCTCTGTGCGAAATGAGATGAGGACGGAGTCAGAAAACGTCATCGCATGCAGGGCCTCAATCCGCAATCTGATATCACTCGTACGGGTGCTTGCCGTCGGGGGCTTTCTTTCAATACAGAACTCCAACACGATGATTGGCGGGCTCGATGAGCTGGGTAGCTTCCTGAGCTCATCGCAAGGCTCACCCCTCTCGGACATGTACGTTCTGTCGCACGAAAATCTCTTGGACGTACGGGAAGGACACGTAAAGGACGCGCACATTCTAAAGGACAGAGCTAATATAAAGGACACTGTACAAATGTCCGATACGCCGTCGCTTAAGAAGGGGATTCATGTCCGTGAGGAAGCTGTCCTTGCCGTGCTACGTTCGGGCGGAGAGCTCGGCATCCGGGACATTGCGGCCAATTTACCCGAGTACAGTGAGAAAATGATTCAGCGCCATTTGGTAGACCTGATAGTAGCAGGGCGGGTCAAAAAGGAGGGACTCAAGCGTTGGAGCAGGTATTCTGTCATTGTGTAGCCATTCCGTGGCTTAAATACTTATTATAATGGCCGAAACGTCCGCTATCATTTTCATGATGAATCGGTCGTGAATGATTGTGAAAGATTGTTGAATATGCGGCGTCTATACAGTTTGACTCCCCAAGTGCACTAGGGTATTGTTGTCCGCGATAACCGAAGGCTTACAGAAAATCCAATCCGCCGCTTGGCGAAGGCTTTTTGTAGCTCACAAGTTATCCACAAATGGGGGAGTGCCGCATTTACGTGCTGCGAGGTCCCTAGTATATAATTGTGCAACGACCTCTCTATTTGGGATGTCGTGTGTACGCACGAGAGCGGGTGCTCTCTGTGTAGTTCGTTGACATTTGAATAGAGCAACAAACTGGCTATAAAAATTCTTTTTGTAGCTGGCTTCATTAACATGAAGCACTTCCGGATTTCTGATTTGTCCCGTCATGTCCGCATGTCCGCAGGACCCATTCATTCCTCGCTGCTAATCCTGACCCCGCCTGTATGGCGGTGGAAGGGCTAGCAAAGTTCGGGGCATCAATCTGCCGTCCGCCAGCTGGCGGAGGCAGCATGAGCCCAAATTATTAGTTGTCTTCAGTTATCAGTCATTTAGTATTATTTAGCAGAAGGCACACACATACGTACACGACTCCTCGTCGAAAGGGTGGAGTGTACGGTCCCGCCCATTCTCAAGAGAATGAGCAGGATGAAAAAGAAAAAACAAACTATGAGTAAAGCATTAGCAACAAAAAACGTTGCGGCAATTCTCTTGTCTGTTGTTATGGTTTTCGGTTTCGCATTCTCTTTTGCCGCTCCGGCAAAGGCGCAAAGCGTCTCTGACCTCCAGACGCAGATCTCGGCATTGCTCGCACAAATCAACGCACTCCAGGGTTCGTCTACGACGGGCTCCGGATGCTACACATTTACACGCAGCCACTGGCAAGGTACCAGCGGAGGTGAGGTAATGTGGATTCAGAAATTCCTTAACGGTCATGGAGCACAGGTCTCGGCAACGGGAGCAGGTTCTCCGGGCAACGAAACTTCCTACTTCGGCGCAAAGACGAGGGCGGCGGTTTCTGCCTTCCAGGCGGCCAACGGCATTACGCCGACGGCAGGCTACTGGGGACCTCTCACCCGCGCAAAGGCCAACCAGCTCTGCGCAGGTGTCGGTCCGGGCCCAATCATTCCTCCGCCGGTATCGGGCAACGGCCTCCGGGTCGCGCTCGCAGCGGACAACCCGACTTACGGTGCACTCGTCCAGGGACAAGCAATTGCGGAATTGATGAAGCTCAACTTCACCAACCCGTCGTCTGCTCCGATCACTGTCACGAACCTTGCGTTCAAGCGCATCGGCGTGTCATCCGATTCGACCTTGGCCAACGTCTACCTCTTCAACGGGGCGACGCGCATCACTGACTCCGCAGGTGTCAGCAACACGCTGTTCAACTACAACGCTCCGACGGGCCTCTTCACAGTGGCTCCCGGCGCAACGGTCACGATTTCCGTCCGCTCCGACATCGCAGCTTCGACGAACGGCCAACAGGTCGGCGTCCAGCTCTTGAGCGTCAGCGCGTCCGGTCTTCTCGACTCCTCTGTCGTCCTCCCAATCACGGGCTCAGCGCTCTTGATTTCTTCGGCGACACTCGCAACGGTTGAATTGGGCGGAACGCCAACTCCGGCGGCAAACACGAATGTGATTCCTGGAAACGATATCGTCCTCTGGCAGAGCACCTCTGCGAGCATCGGTACGCGCGCGGTCAATTTGACCTCGTTCCAGCTTCGCAACCTTGGTTCTATCGGCCTCAACGACATCAGGAACCTCCGCCTCTATGTAGACGGTGTTCAGGTCGGTAGTGCCGTACCGAACCTCGTGGCAGGCGAAACGTCTGTCGCATGGGACCTCTCGGCAACTCCAAAACGCCTTGAAACGGGCGGCCGTATCATCAAGGTCATCGGCGACGTCGTCGGCGGCTCAAGTTTGACCTACCAGTTCTCACTTCGTCGTGCAGCGGACGCCCGCTTCATCGACACCGAGCTCAACCAGCCGGTACTCGCGACGGTCGGTGGTTCCGGTACGGCATTCTCGGCCCGCACAACGGGTCTCCAGACGGTTGGTTCCGCATCAGTCTCGGTCGTGAAAGCGAACACTTCGCCTTCTTCGAACGTCACTCTCGGTGCTTCCAACGTCAAGTTCGCAACCTTCGAACTCCGCGCCTCCGGCGAGGATGTGAAAGTTGAATCTCTCAACGTTAACGCAAACACCGACTCGGACCGCGGTCTCGATAACGGTAAAGTATTCGTTGATGGCGTGCAGGTTGGTTCTACCAAGGACTTGACCGACAACGGGGACATCGAATTCACGTTCGGTTCTTCCTTCATTGCGAAGGCGGGAGCGGTACACATCATCGACATCTACGCTGACGCGAAGTCATCGACTGGCGCGGCATTCACTACGGGTGAAACGGCGGTCATTACTCTCGACGACGGTTCTTCCAACGCATTCGGCCAAGTCTCGCTCAGCTCAGTCAACGTACCGGGCTCGGACACGGCTGGTAACACCCTGACTATCTCGTCCGCGACACTCACCGCGACGAAGTACTCGGGCTACGGCAACCAAACGATAATCGCAGGTACGAGCAACGCTCGCCTCGGTTCGTTCACTCTCTCGGCGGGTTCAACGGAAGGTACGAACGTACACACTATCGTTGTTACCCTCTCAGCCGATGAAGCGGCGTCCATCACGGACCTCCGCCTCGTTGACACTGCGACGGGTGTACAGATTGGTACGGCCAAGCCGGCACCGGCATCAGGGGACAACTCATTCTCCGTCAACTTCGACGTCGTGGTCTCTGGGACCAAGACAATCGACCTCGTCGGTAACATCAAGTCTGGCTCCAACGCTGGTAGCTGGATTGCGGTAATCGACGACACTTCGGGCGGCACAGGCCTCTCGACGGGCAACTCTGTAACAATCGGAAGCGACCTCACGCTCCAGACCATCACGGTCGGCACGGGTACGCTCACCCAAGCGGCAGGAACATCGCCTGACAACGCAAACGTGGTTGCAGGTAGCAACGACGTAAAAGTCGGCTCCTTCAACTTCACGGCAAGCAACTCGGGCTTCACAGTCCAGGAGCTCGCTGTTAAGATCCCGGCCAACGCCGCGACCTCGGTCTCGTCCGTCACTCTCAAGTGGACAGGCCAGACCGGCGTCTCGCAAGCTCTCGCGCTCTCTTCGGGCGTACAGACGCACGCGACGGCGACGTTCACCGGTCTCAACTTCGCGATTCCGATGAACGAGACGAAGACAGTTGATGTCTACGTCAACATTCCGACGATTGCGAACGGCGCGACTTCCGGCTCGGCAATCTCCGCATTGCTCGCATGGAACGTTGGCTTCAAGGCGGTGGACAGCGCAGGAACAGCCTCGACAACGATGGCTTCCTACGCCGACCTCAACTCGGCAGGCAGCGGCAAGGGTACGATGTACGTACGCAAGTCCAAGCCGACTCTCGCATCGGTCGCACTTGACTCGACGTCGCTCACCGAAGGCTCCAACCAGGTCATCGGTCGCTTCATGGTCACGGCTGACTCTGCAGGCAAGATTGACTGGGGCTCTGTGGTCATCACCCTCAACAAGACCGCAGCCTTGGATATCGGCGCGACAACCACCCTCGCCATCTGGAGTGGCTCGAACAGCATCGCGGGTACATTCGCGACGACGACGGGCTCCCTCCTCGGTGGCCTCGACGCTTGTGACAACCTCACAAGCTGCTTGCTCCACTTCCGTCCGACGACTGTCGAGACGATTGAAGCGGGTAACTCGAAGACCTACGAGCTTCGTGGCACCATCGGGGGTACTGCGGCAGGTAGCAACCTCAGCGCATCCATCGCCAATCCGCAGACGACTGCCTCTTCAACGGCAATCTTCAGCTCGGCGGCCGGTACGCAGGGTAATAGCACCGCAGCGTCCTTCGCCTGGTCTGACTGGTCTGACCTCTCCGACCACTCTACGAGTGCAACGGGAGCTTCGACCTCTGACTGGACAGGAGATTACCTCGTGAGGACTCTTCCTCTCACGGTAGGTAACCGCTCGGTCGCCTTCTAAGCCCTACGGCTTCAGGCTGGCGAAGCGACAATTCGTCTAGCCTCCGGTTGGGATACTCTGGCCCAACAACAAAAACCACCCCGAAAGGGGTGGTTTTTGTTATGAGGGATTTAGTGGCCTGCCCCGTGAGATAGAAACTTGGCATTCTTCATAATAAGCTCGACCTCGGTTATCTCATGGGGTACACTCTTCAGCATATGAATAAAGAATACGGAATGTATGCAGCGGGCGCTCTAGCGTTTGTCGTTCTTGTGGCTGGTATATGGTGGACACAAGCGAATAAAATATCCAATGCTCCCGCAGAAACAGTCGCCACATCCACTGAACCTGTCGCTACATCGACGCCCTCCAGTTCAAATCCGCCCGTACAGCCTGTTACTCAAAAGCCGAAGCCATCTCCGTCGACTCCATCACCGGTATTCTCTCTCGTCTCAGGGGAGGTAATAGCCTCATGGGATTTTGTGGGTACTTACAACGACAATGGACAACTTGAGGCGCGCGCCAATGCCGAGATTGCACGGATGAAAGGCCTCCTCAATTCGGGAACGTACACTAACTACGAGCTGTATGTGAGTATCGCCAATCAGTACGAGCTTTTGGGCGACGGCAAGCAGGAATTTACCTATCTGAATTACGCTCTCGCGATTGACTCTACGAAGACCGGCCTTGCATGGCACAACATGGGCAAATTGTTGGAGCGCCTCGGCGCCTACAAGAGCGCACGTGTAGCCTATGACAAACTCGTGCAGGCGCAACCGACGACACAATACCTCCGTGCCCGTCTGGAATTCCTCCAGGCGCATATGCCGGAAGACACAGTCGCCATCGCACAGGCACAGGCTGACCTGGCCGCGTCGACTTGGTAATTTTGCCGCAGGCACATATGAGGCAGTACATCGCGCGATTGTTCCCCTGGCTCCTCCTTGCTCCCGCGCTACTCCCGCTCATATACGTTGACGGGCTTTTATATCCGTTCGTCGCGCCGAAGACACTGCTCTTCCGCGCGCTCGGCATAGTTGTACTCGCCGCATTTTTCTACCTCGCATTTTCGGGACGCGAGCTGTACTGGAGCAGGTTGCGCAATAAACTTTCATGGATTCCCGCGGCGCTGCTCGTCGTCGCATACGCGACGTCGCTTCTCGGCGTGGATTTCTACCATAGCTTTTGGTCGGTATACGACCGCGGCGACGGTTTGCTCACGCTCACGATAGCGGTCATTTTTTTCTACGGTACGCTTCTCTACGCAGATAGGGAATTCTTGCGGCGGTTGTTTAAGATCGTCGCCTGGGTGGCGACGGCGGTATCGGCGTATGTAGTATTGCAGTGGTTTGGCAATATATTCGGAATTAATTTCTCGCTCATAGCCGAAGCGCAGGGCCGCGTCGGCGGTACGCTCGGCAACGCGGCATTTTTGGCCGGCTACCTGGGGATGACGCTCTGGGCGACGCTTGCGATTGCGGGTGAGTCGCGAAGAGTTTGGAAAAAGATATATTACGGTGGCGCAGCACTTCAATTTCTTGCAATCGTGCTCGCTGCCACCCGCGGTACAATGCTCGCACTTCTCGTAGTCGGATTTGCGACATTGCTCTACCTTGCCTGGAAAGGGGAGGGGAAAGCACGAACGGCTTCACGTATTGGACTTGCGGGACTCGTTATCTTTGTGGGGCTCTTCTTTGCGTTCCGCGTGCCACTCTCAACGTCGTCATTCGAGCCCGTGCG
>Ga0209542_10016714_pt1 | contig 12126 bp, 11 predicted proteins | sample RifCSPhighO2_01_FD_184028 | JGI IMG/M metagenome (GOLD analysis project Ga0209542, IMG submission 184028) | Soil microbial communities from Rifle, Colorado - Rifle CSP2_plank highO2_0.1 (SPAdes) (version 2) | ecosystem: Environmental > Terrestrial > Deep subsurface > Rock core/Sediment ...
CAACATGGAAGATGCAATTGTTATTAACAAGGGATCTATTCAAAGAGGCCTTGCAAGAAGCACTTACTTTAGGCCATACATTGCTGAAGAATTAAGATATTCCGGAGGCCAGGTAGATGAAGTCTGCATCCCGGATAAAGAGGTTAAAGGCTATAAAACAGAGCATGATTACAGGTATCTTGAAAAAGATGGTATAGTCTACACAGGTGCAAAAGTAACTGATAATGAAGTCATAATCGGCAAAACCTCTCCTCCAAGATTCCTGGGAGAATTAGAAGAATTCAGCGTAGCAGCTTCTACAAGAAGGGAAAGCTCAATCGCAATCCGCCATGGCGAGCAAGGCATAGTTGACATGACCATCCTGACAGAAAATGAAGAAGGCAATAAAATAGTCCAGGTAAGGCTGAGAGACCAGAGGATTCCTGAAATCGGGGATAAATTTGCTTCAAGGCATGGCCAGAAAGGAGTGATTGGCATGGTTGTCCCTCATGAAGACATGCCATTCTCTGCATTAGGCACAGTGCCTGATATTATCTTCAGCCCGCATGGCATCCCAGGAAGAATGACCATAAGCCACTTGATTGAAATAGTTGCAGGCAAAACAGCCTGCCTTTCAGGCAGGTATGTTGATGGCACAACATTTGATGCTGAAAATGAGCAAGACCTAAGAAAAGAATTACTCACCCTTGGCTTCAGGGAGGATGGCACAGAAACATTCTACAATGGCACAACCGGAGAGCAGCTTGAAGCAAAAATCTTCACTGGAAATATCTACTATCTAAAGCTAAAGCACATGGCAGCCAACAAGCTCCATGCAAGGGCATCAGGAAGAATCCAGTTATTAACCAGGCAGCCAATAGAAGGCAGGGCAAAGGGCGGGGGATTAAGAGTTGGCGAAATGGAGAAAGACTGCTTTGTAGCTCACGGAGCAACATTATTATTAAAAGAAAGGTTTGATTCAGACCGGGCAGTAATCTATGTCTGTGAAAAATGCGGCATGCTTGCAATCAATGATACTTATAAAAAAACAAAGTACTGCATAAAATGCGGCGGCAATGTGGAAATCACCCCAATAGAAATGGCATATGCTTTTAAATTACTGCTGGATGAGTTAAAATCATTCTGCATCTACCCAAAAATGGAGTTGAAAAGCAAATACTAGCATGGCACCTGAATATATCTACAAAAAAGTTGCAGGCATCTCTTTTGGCTTATTGAGCCCAAAGCAAATCAAGAAAATGGCAACTGTTAAAATAGTGACTCCCGAGCTTTATGACAAAGAAGGCTATCCTGTTGATTCTGGCTTAATGGACACAAGATTAGGTGTAATTGACCCAGGCATCCGCTGCAAAACCTGCGGAGAAAAGCTGAAAGAATGTCCAGGCCACTTCGGCTATATTGAGCTGGCAAGGCCTGTTCTCCATGTCAAATACACCCAGGTTGTCTATGACTTATTAAGAAGCACTTGCAGGGAGTGCTGCAGAATCATGCTTCCAGAGGAAAAATGCCAGGAAAAAATACAAAAGAAAGAGCTTAAAGCATTAAAAACAATAACAAAATGCCCAAGATGCGAGGTAAAGCAAATAAAAATCAAGCTGGAAAAGCCAACAACCTTTGTAGAAGCAGACATAAGATTATCGCCAATAGAAGTAAAAGCAAGGCTGGAAAAAATCCCAAATGAAGATCTAAAGCTGATGGGCATAAATTCTGAATTCTGCAGGCCAGAAAATATGATACTAACAATCATGCCAATCCCGCCTGTAACAATAAGGCCAAGCATCACTTTAGAATCAGGTGAAAGAAGCGAGGATGATTTAACCCATAAGCTTGGTGATATTGTCAGGATTAACCAAAGATTATTTGAAAACATTAATGCAGGCGCGCCAGCAGTTATTATAGAAGATTTGTGGGATTTATTGCAGTATCACATAACAACCTATTTTGACAATGCAATAGCCCAGGTTCCTCCTGCCAGGCATCGCTCAGGCCAGGCATTAAAAACATTAACAGAAAGAATGACAAGCAAGGAAGGCAGGTTCAGGCATAATCTTACTGGAAAAAGAGTCAATTACGCAGCAAGAACAGTCATCTCTCCGGACCCAAAAATAGGCTTTAATGAAGTCGGGGTTCCATTAATAATTGCAAAGGAATTAACCATCCCTGAAAAAGTAACAGAGTGGAATATTGACTATCTTAAAGCATTCCTAAAGCGCGGCCCATTAACCTACCCTGGAGCAAATTATGTCATCATGCAGGATGGCAAGAAGAAAAAAATAACAGCTGACAGTGTTGACCAGCTCTTGCAGGATTTGGCACCAGGCTGCATAGTTGAAAGGCATATCATCAACAAAGACATTGCAGTATTCAACAGGCAGCCCTCCCTTCATAAGATGAGCTTCATGTGCCACAAGATTAAAGTTCTTCCAGGCAGGTCTTTCAGGCTTAACCCTGCAATCTGTGTTGCACCAGACACAAAAGTTCAATTAAGCAGCGGAATTCAAAGAAAGATTGATGAGCTTAAAAATTGTTGGAAAGAATCAGAATTGGCAACATTCGACACAAAAAGAAAAAGAATAAAATCAACTGAATTAAAGAAATTTTGGGGTCTAAAACCCGAAGAGTTTAATGCAAAATGCTACAGAATAAATACAAAAGAAACTAACAGGCACATAGTTACAACAGGGGATCACCCTTTCTATACAAGTAATAAAATAAAGCCTGCTAAAGATCTCAGGCCAGGCAATAAAGTTATAGTAAGACCTGTAGAAGCACCAGAATATATTGAAGTAGATAGAACAATGCTCACAAAACAAGCATTAAAAGCTGATAAAACATACATGAAGCATACCTTAAAGACATTAGAGGAACTTAGATTGCTTCCTCTTAATCTTAAAGACCAAAGAACAATGATCCTAGCAAGGTTACTGGGGCATCTTTTTGGAGATGGGACATTTATATTAAAAGAGCATGTAGCAAGGCTTATTTTCAGGGGAAATAAAAATGACTTAGAAGACATTCAAGAAGATATTAAAAGCCTGGGCTTCAAACCGGAGAAAATTTACATTAAAACCTCTCAGGGAGAAATTCATACAATAAAAGGAAAAAAATTAAAGATAATAGGAAGAGGGGCTTCTTTCGAGGTAAGGAACAAGCCCTTGGGCGCGCCTAATGGGGATAAGGTAAAACAAAGGACTTTAATTCCAAAATGGATAATGAAATGCCCTGATTACATAAAAAGGGAATTTCTAGCTGCGTACTTCGGTTCTGAACTTTCAAGCCCCGCCCTAAGGCAAAATTCAAAAACCAATTTCAGGACACTAAGATTCAAGATGTCAAAGACAGAGAGCAATTTAGCATCAGGAATAAGCTTTTTCAATCAAATACAAAAGCTGCTAAGCAATTTTAATATTAAAATGTCAATTTCAAAGGAAAATGGAAATATAAGAAAAGATGGCAATAAAACAATATCCATTGTAGCTAGCATTAACTCAAATAGAAGCCAGGCAAATCTATTCGGAAAAATCGGCTACATTTACTCAGGTTCAAAGGACAATAAAGCAAGATTAGCCTATCAATATTTAAGATTAAAAGAAAAAGAGATTATTGGAAGAAAAAAATCTTACAAGGAATTTGTTAACTTAAGGAGAAAAGGAACTAAATTTAAGGAGATTTCAAGAAGATTAAATATTCCCATAGGGGCTTTAGAGAACTGGGCATATAAGGGATACAACCCAGGGTTATGCTCTGGATTTATAGATTTTGATACCTGGTCAAAAAAAGCAACTGAGGGCATTGAAGATACAGGCCTTGTTTGGGAAACAATAGAAAATATTCAAGAAAGTTACTCGCCTTTTGTCTATGACATAACAACAACATCAGAAACTCATAACTTCTTTGCTAATGGATTTTTAACAAAAAACTGCCATCCCTATAATGCAGATTTTGACGGGGATGAAATGAACCTCCATACACCCCAAACAGAAGAGGCAAGAGCAGAAGCAGAAATCCTCATGTCTGTCCAGTCACAAATCATCACTCCTAAAAACGGGCTTAATGTTATTGGCTGCACAACAGACCCTATAACAGGCAATTACTTATTAACAAGAGAGATGAGCATGAGCCGTGAAGAAGCTGTCCAGCTCCTCTATTCAATAGGGATAACTGATCTAACCAGGCTAAAATCCAGCAAGCATACATTAACTGGTAAGGAAATCTTCTCAGCCCTTCTGCCTGAAGATTTTGATTTCATAGGCAATACAAAATCCGGCGAAGAAGTGATTATTAAAAAAGGGCAGTTAACCCAGGGCTTTATAGACAAGACAAGCATTGGAGAGGACAATGGCAGGCTAATCAGGAGCTTGTATGCAAGCTACGGCGAAGATATTGGCATTGATATTCTTGGAAAAATCTTCAAGCTTGGCATAGCTGTCCTGTTAAAGCAGGGCTTTACAACCTCAATCTCAGACACAGACATTCCAGAGCCAGTGGCAAAGAAGAACAAAGAGCACATCCAGGAAACAGAAGAAAAAATCCAGCAGCTCATCAAAGAATACTCACAAGGCAGGCTTGATGCCATGCCAGGGATAACACCCCAGGAAACTCTTGAAAGAATGATTCTGCAGTTGTTAAACCAGTTAAGGGACAAAATAGGCGAAACAGTTTACCAGACCATCCCGGAGAAAAATTCAACAATCCTGATGGTAAAATCCGGTGCAAAAGGCAGTGTCTTAAACATTGCCCAGATGGCAGCATGTGTTGGCCAGCAGTCTTTAAGAGGCTCAAGAATCCATGATGGCTACCAGAAAAGAACATTAAGCATCTTTAAAAAGCACAGCCTTGAGCCTTCAGCAAGAGGCTTTATCTACCATGGCTACAGGCAGGGCTTAACCCCAAGCGAATACTTTTTCCATGCCATGACCGGAAGAGACTCTCTCATGGATACAGCATTAAGAACCCCAAAATCAGGTTACCTGTATAGAAGGCTGTCAAACGCGCTCCAGGATTTAAAAGTTGAATATGATGGCACAGTCCGGGATGCTAATAAAAGAGTTATCCAGTTCAAATACGGCGATGACAATATTGATGTCAGCAGAAGCGAAGGCGGAAAAATAAATGTAAAAAAAATAGTTAAAGAGGTAGCAACCTATGGCTAAATCAATCTATGATGAATATACAGAAGCTATCCCTGCTAAGCTGATTGCAGAAGCAAGGGAAGAAATAGAAAATGCTAAATTAAAAACCAAAGAAGCTGAAAAAGTCCTTAAAAGAGTAAAAGAAGCATACGAATCAGCAAGAATTGACCCCGGAGAGGCAATAGGCATCATAACAGCAGAATCCTTCGGTGAGCCAGGTACCCAGATGTCAATCTCAAAAGATGAAAAGCTTATTGTTAAAATCAAAAAGAAAATCCGGATTTTAAGAATCAGCAGCTTTGTTGATAGTTTAATGAATAAAAGAGGCTCCTATAAGCTGCATGACACAGAAATTCTTCCTTTAAATGATTATGACTTTTATGTTCCAAGCATTAACCAGGATGAAAAAATCGAGTGGAAAAAAGTGACTGAATGCAGCAGGCATGTTTATAAGCAAAAGCTGCTGCAACTAACCACAGCTTCAGGCAGGGAAATCACAGCCACAGCCAACCATTCTTTTGTTATAAGACAAGCAAATAAAATTATCCCAATAATGGGTTCTCAGCTAAAGATGGGAGACAGAATTCCTGTTATGAACTATCTTCCAGAGCATTGCATTAAAGCCATTAAGCTCACCAATTATCTTGAGCATGTTGAAGAGCAGGCAGGCATGTTGTCCAGGCCAGGAACCAGGGCAGAACAGATTCCAAACAAAATTAATTTAAACAAAGAGTTTGGGTACTTCATAGGTGCTTACTTATCAGAAGGGCATGCTAATAATGGCCAGGTTTCTATCTCAAGCATGGATGATGATTTTATGTTAAACATTAAATCTTTTATCACTGGCTTGGGCCTGAACTACAAAGAAGAAATTAATTCAAGAGGCTTTGCTTTGAGCAGGGATCTTAAGGTTTCTTCCTCTTTATTATCCCAGTTCATTAAATCTGCCTGCAATTCAGGCTCCAGAAATAAAAAAATCCCTGATTTCGCATACTCTGCAAAAGAGGAATTTGTTGCCGGGTTATTAAGGGGCTATTTTGACGGCGATGGTAATTTCCATGCCAATAGAAAGCTGATTAGGGTAAGCACTAACTCAAAAAAACTAAGGGATGGCATTTCTTTATTACTAGCCAGATTCCGAATATTCTCTTATAAAACAAAAGACAGGAAATCCCAGTACTGGCTATTAATCCCTTATAAGTATGCTCCATTATTTTTGCAGCATATTGGCAGCAGCATAAATTACAAAAGAGCATGCTTAGAAAAGCTGGCTGAACTTTCCAAAGGATTCTGGAATAATAAATCCCAGGATTACACAGACATGATTTCCGGCTTTGATGATTTATTTCATAAAACAGCCCAAAAAACAGGCATGCCAACAAGGTATGTTAATAATTTTACCAAAAGGCAGAAAATCGGAAGAACCGCTTTATTCAGGTATATAAAGAAGTTTGGGCTATTAGCTAAAGAAAAGAACATAGACATTTCTGAAGAGCTTAATATCATGGAAAGGATGGTTAACTCAGATATTATCTGGGATAAAATAACTAAAATGGAATATGTTGATTATAATCAGGGGTATGTGTATGACCTAAGTGTCCCAGGGCTAGAAACTTTCACAACTTTTGAAGGCATAATAACCCACAATACTTTAAATGTTTTCCACCTGGCAGGTGTTTCAGAAGTCCAGGTTACTCAGGGCCTGCCAAGGCTGATAGAGCTATTTGACGCAAGAAAACAGCCCTCTACCCCAAGAATTGAGGTTTACCTCACAAAAGACAATAATAAAGACCCTGGATCAGCAAAGAAAATTGCAGGCTTAGTAAAAGAAACCAAGCTCGGAGAAATCGTTAACGAATTCTCATTAAACCTTTCCCAGTTTAGAATTGAGCTAACCCTAAATACCAAAAAAATGAAGGAATTAAGCATAACAGATGCTTACTTGTTAACAACTTTAAAAAACTCTTTAAAGAATATAAATATAAAAGAAGGCAAGGCACAAATCATCCTCCAGCCAAAAACAGAGCAGCCAGAAATCCAGGAGCTTTACCAGCTAAAGGAAAAATGCAGGGAGCTTTATGTAAGAGGGGTTAAAGGCATCTCCCAGGTTCTGCCAATTAAAAAAGACAATGAGTTCATTATTATCTGCGTTGGTAATAATCTTGAAGATGTGTTAAAAGTAGATGGTGTAGACCCAACAAGAACAATCTGCAATGACATCTTTGAAGTCTACAGGGTTCTTGGCATAGAGGCTGCAAGGCAGACAATTATCAAGGAAGCCTCAGAAGTAATAAAAAGCCAGGGCCTTGACATTGACATCAGGCACATTATGCTGCTCGCAGATGTCATGACCTGCTCAGGAGGCATAAAAGGCATTACAAGAGAAGGCATTACCGGAGAAAAAGAAAGTGTGCTTGCAAAAGCAAGTTTCGAAACACCTATAAAGCACCTTATCTCAGCAAGCCTGGTTGGCGAAAAAGACACCTTAAACTCTGTAATTGAAAATGTCATGCTTAACCAGGAGATTCCAATTGGCACAGGCCTTCCAGAGTTAATCACAAAAGTCAAATCCCATGAAAAAAAATAAAATACTATAGGGGGGGAACATGGAGTTAAAAGAAGCAATCGCACAGGAGAAAATAATCATTGGCAAAGAAAGGACTTTAAAGCTGTTAAGAACAGGCTCCCTCACCCATGTCTTCCTCTCAAGCAATTGCCCGCAAAAGCTGAAAGCAGATATTGCTCATTATTCAAAACTCTTCAATATTCCTGTATCAGAACTAAAAGAAGGAAATGAAGAACTGGGAATACTCTGCAAAAAGCCATTCTCTATTTCTGTTATCGCAATTTAACATGAAAACTCTTGACCTAGCAGCAATCCAGCAAATCAACCTGTTTGAAAATGTGACCCATTCAAGGGTAAAAGACCTCTTTGTTATCAATAATGAAACCTGCATCTTCATAGTTGAACCCGGAGATCTTGACAAGGCAATAGGCCGGGGAGGAATTAACATAAAAAAATTAACCAGCCTTTTAAGAAAAAGAATCAAAGTGGTTGAGTTTAACCCTGATGTCCTGCTGTTCTTCACCAGCCTCCTCTATCCTTTAAAGCCGGAAAGCATTGAGAAAAAAGAAGGCACATTAGCAGTAACTGCTGACACAAAAACCAAAGCTTTATTAATAGGCCGAGATAGAAGGAATTTCATAGTCTATAGCAGGATTTTAAAAGCTTATTTCAATCTTGCTTTAACAATAAGATAGTAGAATAAAAATAAGATGGCAAACAAGTCCAGAGGATTAAACGCAGGAAAAAGATTAAAGCTAAAGAGAAAGAGCGCCCGCTGGCATAACAAGTGGTATATCAGGAGAGTCCTTAACTTAAAAGAGAAATCAGACCCTTTAAAAGGCTCGCCCCAAGCAAAAGCAATTGTCCTGGAAAAATCCCAGGTAGAGGCAAAGCAGCCAAACTCAGCAATGAGAAAGATTGTAAAGGTCCAGTTAGTAAAAAATGGCAAGAAAATAGGTGCATTCGTCCCTGGTTATAACGCTATTAAAATGATTAATGAGCATGATGAGGTTATTGTTGAGTGCATAGGGGGAGCAATGGGCAAGTCAAAGGGAGATATTCCAGGCATAAGATGGCAGGTTATCAAAGTCAATGACCAGTCTCTTGATGCTTTGATTAAAGGAAAAATAGAGAAGGGAAGAAGATAATGGCATATAAAATCAAACTTCAATATAATGGTGAAAGTTTTCATTTAGAAAAGGGGGATATTCCTGATTTAGAAGGAAAAGGTACAATCATTGTTGAAGCAGGAGAAGGCATGAATTATCAAAGTGTAGAGGGAAATTTCATTTGTTTAAGCACCTCCCAGATTAATGGCAGGTGCTTTATTAATGGAGTTGACCTTCAAGAATTAGTTGAAAGGCTGGGAGCAAGACAAAAATGAATCAGAGTAATTATTCTAAATCATCCAGGCAAGCGAGTATAATACCTATGCATAAACTGCTTTGGGTTGGTAATGGCTATGGGGGAGAAGGCTTTCTTCAGGCAGTAACCATTTATGACAGAGAAGGCAGGGTTTGTGGCGGGGATACTGCAATGCTTTTAACTAATCACGAGGTTGTCAGCCTCCTCCATGATGCTGTAGTAAATTATTACAGTAAACCCCCTCAGAATAGTGATTCATGGAGAACATTAAACTGGCAGGAGAGCTGGGCTTTTGCAGTTTTGTTAAACCAGGCCCCATTTCCTTTGTATGATGATGCATTAGAAAGGCTCAAAAAAATAAGGCAAGGAGATGACCCTACATTATACTCTATTATTGGGGATATTGAACAACCAGGAGTGTTAAACAATGAAACTATTTAATAAGTGGGACACATCCCAAATTGTAATTGAAGACCCCGGCTTAAAGAGCTACATCAATATCAGCCCGATTCTTGTGCCAAAAACAGGCGGAAAGAACACTGTTGTAAGGTTCTGGAAAAACAAGACAACCATTGTTGAAAGATTAATGAACAAATTAATGGTTCCAGGCCATGCAGGAAAAAAGCACAAGCTAACCTCAAAAACCTGCTCTGGAAAATCCCAGACCGTTTATAAGATTGTTTTCAAAACTCTTGAGCAGCTTGAAGCCCAGACCAAGAAGAATCCTGTTGAAGTTCTTGTAAAGGCTATTGAAAACGCAGCACCAAGAGAAGAAATCACAACCATTGAATACGGGGGTGCTCGTTATCCTCAGGCTGTTGAGTGCTCTCCCCAAAGAAGAATAGACATAGTGCTCAAGCACATGACCCAGGGAGCCTATCAAAAGTCATTCGGCAAAAAAAAGTCCATGGTTTCTGCATTAACAGAAGAGATTATGGGCGCTTATAACTTTGACAACCAGAAGAGCAATGCAGTTGCCAAGAAGCTTGAGACAGAAAGGCAGGCTGATGCTAGCAGATAATTATTCTAATAAATTTAATCTCTCTGAACCACTTACAATTTTAATGTCTTTCCAAATCCAGCCTGGTTAAGCCAGCTTTTTTTGCAGCTTTTTGCAGTGGGTTTGCTATCTCATCAAAAGACTTCTTAAAAGCAGGCTTCTCTATCTTCTTCAGGATAATTGTGCCTCCTTCCCCAAATACCAAAAACCTGTCAGCTACCTCAATCCTCATCTCCTTCCTTAAAGCAGAGGGGATTACGACCTGTCCTTTTTCAGATATTCTTGTTAATTCAACTTCCACTTTTCACCTTATGTAGGAAAAGTAAAGCACATCTTACTTATAAACTTTTGGTTTTTAACACATAAAAAGTATTTATATTAAAAGATAATTATTTCAGCACCACAACATTCTTCAATCCTCTAAAATCATTATCCAGGGTAAAAAAACCAGCATTATTCTTTAAAGCAGATGCATAAATCAAAGAGTCCATTGCAGACAAACTATGCTCTAAAGAAATTTCAGCTGCAGATTCAGATATTCCGGGGGTTACAGGAAGAATTAAGCTCTTCTTCTTAATAAAATCCAAAGATTTTTGTATTGCGGGAAAAGGCTCTTTATCTTTCAGAAGTTTCTTTTTCACCTCAAAAATAGAAAGCACAGAAGTGAACAAAACCTCTTTTGAATCAACAATCTTCTTAATCTCAGAATTTTCAGCATAAATATAAGAAAGCCATGCAGAAGAATCCAATAATTTAGAATCTGTCACTTTTATCCCTCAAATCTTTTAATATCCACTTTCTGCTCCTCTTGCCTAAAAATCCATAAAGAGACTCTGTTTTAGTCCCAGCTACCACTATTTTAGTAATAGCCTCATCATAAGAGCTAGCCCTAGTCTCCTCTTTAAGCTTTTTTAAAAGCTCCAGAGTTTGCTGTTGAACCTGTATTGTAGTTACCATATAATTATATACTATATAGTTATATATAAACCTTTTCATAAGTTTTTTATCTTTTAAACGGCATTAAAGCCAGGGAATACCTTTAAAATCCTTCTACATTAGTGTATTTATGCCAGAAATCAACCTTTACAAGCCCTTGCTCAGGCCAGTATTATTCAGGCTTAATCCAGACCATGTTCATAACAGAGCTACGCATACAGGCAGCATTTTAGGGGGGTCAGTAATAACTAGAAAGATTATAAAGCTGTTTTTTAATTATGAAAACCCGAAATTAGCCACTTCTGTTTTTAACCTTGATTTCAAGAACCCAATAGGCTTGGCAGGAGGCTTTGACAAAAACTGCCAGCTGATAAGCTTAATGCCTGCAATAGGCTTCGGCTTTACAGAAGTGGGCAGCATTACTTATCATCCTTACCATGGCAATCAAAAGCCCTGGAACACAAGATTGGTAAATGACCAGGCATTAATTATCAACTATGGCTTAAAAAATCTTGGAGCATTAATGTTAAAAGAGAGAATAGCAAAGCAAAAAAGATTCTGCCCTTTAATAATAAACATAGCAAAAACAAACAACCCTGAAATAAAAGGCGATGCCGGAATAGAGGATTATCTTTCATCATTTAAAGAGCTTCAGCCATTGGCAGACATTATCAACATCAACATTAGCTGCCCTAACTCAGCAGACGGAGTTTTGTATTCAGAATCCCCTGAACTGCTGGAAAAACTCCTCAGAAAATTAAGCAGGGAGATAATAACCAAGCCAATAGTTTTGAAATTAAAGCCTGATATAAGCGATGAAGCCATTTACAAAATAACAGGCTTTTCAAAAAAATACCCTTTTATTAAAGGCTTTATCCTCACAAACCTGACAAATAACAGGGTGGGATTAAAAACCCCGAATATCTCTCATCTTAAAGGAGGCATCTCAGGCAAGCCTAGCCAAAAGCTAAGTGATGAAATGATTAAAAAAGTTTATTCAGAAGTAAAAGACAAGAAAACAATAATTGGCTGCGGTGGAATATTCACAGCAGAAGATGCTTATAAAAAAATTCTCTTGGGTTCATCATTAGTCCAACTAATCACAGGCATGATTTACAATGGCCCTG
>Ga0209542_10016716_pt1 | contig 12124 bp, 18 predicted proteins | sample RifCSPhighO2_01_FD_184028 | JGI IMG/M metagenome (GOLD analysis project Ga0209542, IMG submission 184028) | Soil microbial communities from Rifle, Colorado - Rifle CSP2_plank highO2_0.1 (SPAdes) (version 2) | ecosystem: Environmental > Terrestrial > Deep subsurface > Rock core/Sediment ...
ACACATACGTCTTCATGGATGTGCTTTCAGGCAAGGAGGATTTTGCAAGCAGTGCCTCAGCCTATCTAAATTTAGCAGAAGAGAAGATAGTTTCAGTAATATTATTATCAGAATTAAGCCATCATTTATCAAGGCGCAGGGCTGTGGTCGAAGATATTATCTATGTTCTTGAAGCTGTCCCTAATTTTCATGTTGTTGAATTGACAGAAGAAATAGCTATTCTAGCAGGAAAATTGAGGGCAAAGTATCATGGTAGGTTAGAGAAGCATTTAACCTACTTCGATGCCATACATCTAGCAACAGCAATTTCTTTGCAATGCACTAAGTTTGTCACAGGCGACAAAGCCTTCAAAGACATCGAAGAAATCAAGGTTGAGGTTTATTGAAAGTAAGACTTAAATAGTCAAAAGTTCAACTAATTACAGTAAAAGTAAGACGGTGATATAATGAGTGAAGAATTAAAAATGTCTTCAAAGGGACAGATAGTAATACCCAAAGAAATAAGAGAAAAACTTCATATCAAAACAGGACAGAAATTCAGAGTTGTAGAATTGGAAGGCACAATAATGATCATACCAATACCAAAAGACCCAATAAGAGCAATGAGAGGAATGAGCAAGGGAGCTCCAGAATCAGTAAAATCCATACGCGAGTTGAGAAAGGAATGGGATTAGTGCTTGATACCAACATTCCAATAGCCTTTGCCAATTCTGAAAAGGATAAAGATATCATGGCAATAGAGAAAATCTATGATTTAATTTCAGGCAAGAAATTTGATGCTTTTATTTCTGCTATAACAATTTCAGAAATCTTTGCTTACTATTCAAAAAGAAATGAAAAAAGAAAAGCAGTAGAATTAGAATTATTCTTAGAGGAAGCAGGAATCAAAACAATAGAAATTACAAAGAAAATAGCCAGAGAATCAGGAATTTTTAAAGCAAAATACTCTATTTCCTACGCAGACTGTATTATTCTGGAAACGGCTATTGAAACAGAATCAGATATAATAACCTATGACCCAGATTTCTTAAAAGTAGAAGAAATAAAAACCCTGAAGCCCGAGGAGTTTATGAAAAAGAAGAACTAGCTATAGAAGAAATCAAAGTTGAGGTTTATTGAATAAATCTACGCTGCTTTATATCTTACGGCTTCCAGAGGGCCATCGGATTGAAGTGCACTAAGTTTTCTGACAAACCTACCCCTTGCTCTAATAGCAGGTACTCTGAAAGGCATTACTCCGCCAGATTTAAGATATTCGTTTGCCCCTTGTATTTCTCCTGAAAAATATTCAATCAGTGCTTCTCTTGCTATGCCTTCCGGGATATTTCCTCTTTTGACTTCATCTAAAACTTTATTTACAGTTTTAGGACCTCTTTTCCGATCTTTTAAAGGACCAAGTTTTTTAGCTAGACCTAAGTAAGCCTGTTCAACAGCTTCTTGCGCTGACATTCTTTGGTTTTGTGGACCAAAAGCATAAAGCTCCCATGCTTGACCATACGCATCTCCAGTCGTAAGCGCTTCTTTCATTTTTCTTGGATGTCTTAATCTATAGGCAGTTTTTCCGAGTCTTTCTGAAATATGATTTCCTCTACTGGGATCATTATGTTTTACAGTTCCGTACGCATCAGCAATCGGAAAACCAGCATCTTCATGTACCAATTCTCTAACTATATCCTCTTTCGTGACGTTCCTCAAAAACTGTGCAGCCCCTGCCCTTTGCCTATAGCCTGCTCTAAATTTTCTTGTCACATCTCCATTGTATTTCATAACCATGCCTAACACCAATAAATTTATAACCTCATCCTCATTTCATAAGTTAATTCATCAATCTGCAATTCTCTTTTCAGCGCATCAATCTTGTATTTCAAATGTCTCTGTTCTTTTGTCTCATACTTGAATTCTTTTTCATCTTTTTTTCTTACTTGTTCAAATAAAGGCATTTCTTCTGGCTTGAATCCTGCAGTCAATGGCGTATCTGTTTCTATGAATCCAGGGCCATTTCCAGGAGTTCCCAGGTCGTTCAGGAGATTTTCATCTATAACAAGATCATCAGTTCTCGATCCTGTGAAATTAGTTACATTAACAATTGCAGGCTGCTTTGACTGTTGTACATGTTTCATACCCGTAGGTATTGATGGCTCAGCAAAGAGTCTGCCGATTAATATACCGGTTATATTTCTAATCATTTGTCACACCTAAGTAATTACATGTATGGATGGAGTATATATAGATTTCCCACCCTACCCCACTTTAAATAGGGTATATAAGGAGTGAATAGTTTAAATGTCTCGGTATAACAAGTATAACCATGCCCCCTGTTGTCATAAAGAACGTAGATAAAGAAAGCTGGAAGACTTTGAGAGCAGAAGCTATAAAGCACGGCGTTACAACAGGAAAAATGCTGGAAATTCTTGTAAAAGAGCATACAGAAAAAGAAAAGAGTAGAAAAGATGCGTGGGATGCTATTTTGAATAGAAAGGCTTTTCTAACTAAAAAGGAAGCCGAAGCGATTAGAAAAGCAGCAGAAGAAATTAGGAAAAATTTTAAAATGAGAGTATGATACTCCTTGATACTGCTAGATACGAATATTCTGATAGAGCTTGAAAGAGGAAATAAAGAAATAATTTCAATGCTTGAAGAAATGAGCCAGAAACATTCTACACCCTCTTTACCCTTCCCAGTTTTTTCAGAATACTATTACGGCTATCTGAAGAAAGGCAGGAAAGATGTCCAAACAGCACTTGAAAGACTAGACGAATTCGAGATATTAAATTCAACAAGAAAATCCGCAATGTTATTTTCCGAGATTAAGTATAATCTTGAAAAGACCGGCCAGATAATTTCTGATATGGACTTGCTTATAGCTTCTATATGCATTGACAACAACGCAACATTGATTACTGCTGACAAACAATTCGAAAAAGTCAAGGATCTGAATAAGATTATTTTATGGTAAATCCTAAAATAAAAATAAAAGAAAAAATTAAAACTAGAACTTTCTTTTCACGCTTCTCATAAAGCTCTTCATTGTTTTTGGCATTTTCACGTTATTCACCCCATCTTATTTTTTAAATATGACCATTTCCGTTAGAATCTACCCTTATTTTTTTGTCCATCAGAGAAACATATTCCTCGATCTTATCAGGATGAACATAAGTTATCCCGAGTTCTTTTGCTCTTTCTGCATTAGGGCTGATTATTACAACACCTTCTCTACGTGCTTGTCCAAGTCTTTTTGATATTTCATTATCTACAACATACATTCTAGCACCAGCTCTTTCAAAAGCTGGACCAATCTGACCCAGGTTATAAGGATCATGCTGGTCGATATACAAAAGAACAGAAGTCCCGTTTCTTCCAAAAGCCGCCAAACCTTCAGTACTTCTCAGAGGACCCATAGGTCTGAGGTCTACAACGCTATAACCATTTCTTCCATTAGTTCCCATAATTTCACACCTTTGATTGATCATATACATCCCTAATAGCTGCAGGTGAAGGCAGTGAAGAATACCACAAGAGTGTATTATCCATGCTCCCAAACCTCACTCCATAAGGATCTTTTTTCTTAGAAGGATCAAAAACTAAAGTAACATCTATCCCTTCTCCTGTTATTCTGTTTCTTATAGTAGCATCCCCCAGTTTTACCAGCATAACCATAACCCTCTATTTGTTACCAAGAAGTAGTATATATAGATTTCTATGCGGCAGAATAATAGAATAAAAATTCACCCAACAGGGTTCCATCTTCCATATTGTTTTAGAGTTGCTAAAGCTACATCTCCTAAACCTTCTCGCGTACAAGCATAAAATCTGTCAAATATATCTCTTCGTGCATTTTCAGCTGTCTTGTAATCTGGACTAAGTGGCTGTGGATCAAGATCTAAGTCCCTATATTTTTCCAGTGTGCCCCTTAGGTCTTCCAGACATGTTACATTAACTGGAACGTTTCTTTGGGGTGCAGGAATGGTAGTTGTCATACTAATTATTACTCATAAGTAGTATATATAGATTTCCATGTCCTTGGAAAGGGTGCAAATTAAAACATAGAGTAAAAATATGTGCATGAAACCATGGTTTTTCTTGATTTTGCTGATAAGTAGTCCTGTTCTTGCTGCAGAGGTAGAAGTTTTTACATCCCCGGACAGCAGTTATGATGCACTGAAGCAATTTCTTGATGAATCGCAAAGCATTCAGATCGCCATTTACACATTCAATAACCCATATATACTGGATTTACTTATTGCTGAAAAAAGAGAAGGCAAGAATATAACTATAACTCTGGAACAAGGTCCTGTCGGAGGAGCTAACAAGGAAATCATATGTGAACTGTTGAAAAATAATATTCCTGTATATCTTGTCTCAACATTCACGTATCACCACGAGAAATACATAATCACTGAAGATAAGATTCTCATATCAACAGAAAATCTGGACGACAGTTATTCTAAAAACAAGCAAGGAAACCGCGGTTTTGGGGTAATCATAGACGATCAAAAAATCAGGGAAGACCTGAAAAAAATATACGATGAAGACTTCGGCAAATCAAAAAAAGCTTCCTGCAGTCTTAGTGATTATATTCTAGAAAGAAAGCCCGTTGGTGGGGAATACATAAGCAATTTCGCTGCAAAAACCTATCCAGATCAGCAGGCAGAGAAAATAGTAGTAGCCCCTGGTGCAAGTGGTGATGTCATAGATTTCCTCAATTCAGCAGAAAGCAGCATCTACATAGCCGAATTCTACATCAACGACTGGTCAAGCAGGAAAAATCCATTTCTGGAAGCAGCAATAAACAAATCTCGATCAGGAATTGAGGTAAAAATCCTCCTTGATTCTTACTGGTACAACATAGGCAAGGAAGGAGAGAACGATGATATTGTAGATTATGTAAATAACATATCCGAAGAAGAAAATCTGAACCTAAAAGCAAAATTGGTTGACCTGAAATCCCTTGGTTATGAAAAAATTCATGGAAAATTGATGATTGTTGATAATTCCTCATTCCTTTTATCAAGCATTAACTGGAACGAAAATTCCCCGACAAATAACAGAGAAATTGGGGTGGTAATAAAAGGCAATTCTGCACAATACTTTGCTGATATTTTTGATTACGACTGGAATTACAAACCGCAAGAAAAAACCAGCTCAACAGAAACGCCAACCGGTCAGGCAACAGAAAATCAGCAATCAAATATAGTTATGATCGCAATAATTATTCTGGTAATAATTATCATTGCTCTAGTTATTCTTTTCTACTTCAAAAAAAGATGAATCCCAACCCACCTGCATTAGGGAGTAAGTGAAAACATAGTGCTTTGGTCTTACTTTTTCGGCAGGGAGGTCTAGTGGGGAGGGATGTGGGTAAAACGCGTTCGTACAAAATTTCTTTTTAAATTATTCAGATAATTAAATCACATGGACCTTGGAAATTACAGCAATGAAATACAAAAATTACTTATAGAAAAAGGCATAAGGATCGGCGACAGGATTTCTATAAGAAAATCAGGACAGATTTATGATGGATTATTGATGCCCAAGAGCAGCGGCGACAAGAATACTCTAGTTATAAAATTGTCCAATGGCTACAATACAGGAATTGATTTTGACAAGAATGCAATTATAGAGAAGAAAGAAGGAGAAAAACAAATAGGAAAGAAAATAAAGATTGAAAAATTAAAGCCAGATCCCAACAAGCCTAATATTTCCATTCTTTCTACCGGTGGCACTATTGCAAGCAAAGTTGATTACAAGACAGGTGGTGTAACGCCTTTGGAAACGCCAGAAGAACTTATATATTCTGTTCCTGAGTTGGGGAAAATAGCAAATATCAAATTTAGGCAGGTATTTCAGATGTTCTCCGAAGATATGGAACCTTATCATTGGATGGAGCTTGCAAAAAAAATCTATGAAGAAATACAGGAAACAAAGCCTGACGGGATTATTATTGCACATGGAACAGACACATTGCATTATACATCCATAGCACTTTCATTCATGTTGCAGGATTCTCCAATACCGATACTTCTTGTAGGGTCGCAAAGAAGCACCGATCGTGGAAGCAGTGACGCTGCAATGAACCTCGTATGTGCTGCACAATTCATTGCAAAAAGTGATTTCTCAGGAATTTCTATATGCATGCACGCATCTAGCAGTGATAATTATTGTAATATCAATGATAGCATAAGAGTAAGAAAAATGCATTCTTCTAGACGCGACGCATTTCGCAGCATTGATGTAATGCCTTATGCAAAAGTTGAACCTGACGGCACCATAGAATACTTCAGAAGCGATTACAAAAAGAGGGACAAAAAAAGAAAGCCCGTATTGATCGATAGGTTTGAGAAAAGGGTAACACTGATAAAATTATATCCTGGATTTGATTACAGGATCCTTGAAAATCTCGAGAAGCTTGGTTTCAGAGGAATAGTTCTTGAAGGCACAGGCCTTGGCCATGCACCAATAAATGTCAAGGACGATTATACAAAAGATCATGCAAAACTTTTGGAAACAATCCAGAACTTAACAAAAAAAGGAATTCTGATTATAATGACATCCCAGACACCTTACGGTGTTGTAAATCTTAATGTTTATTCTACCGGAAGATTATTATTAGATGCCGGAGTCATACCACTGCCCATGACATCAGAAGCAGCTTTTATGAAATTAGGCTGGGTTCTAGGTCATACTAAGGATTCTGAGGAAGCGAAAAAGATGATGCTTAAGGACCAAGTGGGAGAATTTACAAAGAGAATTGATCCACGCGCTTTTGAAGAAATGTGAGTTCCATGGACTACAAGAAATTAGGATTGAAAGTAGGCTTAGAGATTCATCAGCAATTAAATACATCTCATAAACTTTTCTGCCATTGTCCTCCAAAAAAAAGTATTGACTTTCCAATAGAAATTAAGCGTAAAATGAGAGCTGTAACAGGAGAATTAGGAGAATTTGATCCTGCAGCGCTATACGAGTTTTTAAGAGACAGAGAATTTATTTATAAAATAAATTCAGAATCATCATGTTTAATTGAGCTTGATGAATCGCCTCCACTTGATTTGAATTTAGAAGCATTGTCAATTGCGTTGCAGGTGAGTAAATTATTATATTCTGACATACTTGATGAAATCCATGTTATGAGAAAAACAGTCATAGATGGTTCAGCTGTTTCAGGCTTTCAGCGTACATCATTGATCGCATTAAATGGTAAATTAGAAACATCTTTTGGAAAAATAGACATAGAAACTGTGTCACTTGAAGAAGATTCAGCTCCTGCATTGAAAAAATACAACGGAACTATTGAATATAGATTAGATCGATTAGGAGTTCCATTAATAGAAATCGCCACAGCACCTCAGATTACTTCTCCAGAAATGGCCAAGGAAGCAGCAGAAAAAATAGGACTTATTTTGAGAAGCACAAACGTCATGAGGGGCATTGGAACAATTCGCCAGGATATTAACATTTCTATCAGCGGCGGGGCAAGAATTGAAATTAAGGGATTCCAGGAACTGGAAAAAATCCCGAAGATAGTCGAGAATGAAGTAGCACGACAATTTTTTTTGCTGGAAATAAAAGAAGAATTGCATAAGCGAGGATTAAAGAACATAATTAGTAATCCAGAAGATGTGACAGGGTTATTCAAAGAAACCAAGAACAATTTCTTGAGAAAGAAATTGCAACAGGGAGAAAAAATTCATGCACTGGTTCTTCCTAGATTTTCTGGATTGTTGAAAAAGGAATGCGGTGATAGAACTTTTGGAAAAGAAATAAATGGCTATGCACAAGCTTTTGGAATGGGAATGATTCATAGTGATGAAGATCTGCAAAAATATCAAATTACTTATGAATTCAGTGAATTAAGAAAAAAGCTGAAAGCCGAAGAAAGGGACATCGTTTTGATAATTGCAGGAAAAAATCCAGAAAAAGCAGTTAATTCTGTTTTACAGAGAGCTAAATATTGTTTGGTTGGTGTACCCGAAGAAACAAGAGTTGCAGACGATATTGGTTCTAAATATACCAGGCCATTGCCGGGATCTGCAAGGATTTACCCTGAAACTGATATAAGGCCCATAAGAATCAGCGAAGAAATTCTGGAAAGAATAGAGATTCCTAAGACATTAATGGAAAAGGGAAAAGAGCTGAAAAAAATACTTGGAAAAGAATTGGCAGGCCAGATTATTCATTCACGATACTTACAAAAATATGAACATTTTGCATCAGAATTTGCTGATCATGTGTTCATAGCAAATACATTCCTTTCCACTTTTATTGATCTTAGAAGAAAAGGCTATGAGATCGACAAAATAACTGATGATCATTTGTACAAAATTTTTGACCTAGTCCAGAAAGGAAAGTTATCTAAGAAATCTGTTCCTGATGCCTTGGTAATGTTCATTGAGGGAAAAGATGTTGAAGAAGTGCTGAAAAAATATGAATTGATGAGCGAAAAAGAACTGAGAATGATCATTGCCGGCGTAATAAAAAAGAATAAAGACCAGAAAGAATCAGTTATCATGGGATTGGTTATGAAAGAAGCCAAAGGCAGAGCAGAAGGCGAGAACGTAATCAGATTAATAAAAGAGATGAAAAGATAACTTTTATAAATCTTGTGCACATCTAAAAGAACTGATCAGAATGGCATTAGCAAAAAGTTTCGTAATGGAATTAGCAAGGAGTCCTGAGTATTGTTCACTACAGGAAGCACTTAGAAAAGGCGATAAAACCGAAGCAGAGCAATACCAAGGGTTAATCTCACAAAAAGTCGATGCTTTTGCTTTAGAAACTGGTACCAGGATTACCGGTTATGATATGAATTCAATTGCTGCTCGCGGATCATTGACTCCTGTAGAACAAATGCGCGTTTATTTGATGGAAGCAAGAGAGCACAGCAAAATTGGACAATTAGGTGAGTTCAGAGAAGCTCTCAACAGACAGGCTAGGAAACACATTCCGGTATGGTACAAGATGGGAAATCTGACAATATAATCCAATTCATCATATTTTTATACCGCCCCGACAATTAATTATATGGTTCTTGGCATTATAGGATTGCCTACCGTAGGCCATGCTGCATGGTACGTAGTTCAATCCGTCATAATATTTTTTGTCATTGTTTTGTCTGACAGACTGCTGGCTCATGGTGTCCAGGCAAAGCACGCAATATACATGGCTTTTGGAGCATTTTTCATCGGTCAGCTTGTTTCTTTAGTTCTTGCCTATGCAAACATAACAGTTCCTGGACTGCTTTTCTCGTTAATCATATGGATAGTTCTTAGCGAGACACTGTTAGAAGGCGACACAAAAGAGAAATTAATTGTCGGAGTAATAGCCTTTGTAGCATTCCTTGCACTAGACTTCTCACCTTTGCCTAATATGATCATAGAAAGTGTGAATTCTGTAATAGATATTAGTTTGTAATTAACATCAAAGAAGTCTGTGATCATCTAAGGGAGCAGAATATCTACCAAAATTCGTTCCGCCCAAACCATTATATGGATCACCGGTTGGGTCTGGACGAATGTATGTAGGTGTAGGAATTCTGTCTTCAGATGTTGATGGTTGCCCAGAAGACGTAGCTAAAGAGAATGCTAAAGCAAATTCTCTAAACATTCTTGATTCTCTAAGTTTTCTCGAGACGTAATTAGGTAAATTCATTTTCACACCAATTCAAATTATTTAGCAGGCGGCTTCTGCGATGCAGGGCCGAGTTCGCTGGTCTGGCACACAGAAGGTATTACAAGCCTGTCGCCTACGTTAACAATTTCAAACCTGCTTTCTTTTCCAGATAATCTTGCTATCTCATCGGCCCAATAAAGCTCGTCCCGATATGGTGTTAAGGGCTCACACTTTTTAGTATAATCGATAATCTTGCCCTCACTAGGCACAGTAATTGTATAAGTAGTTCCTTCATATTGAAGCGGCCTTATATCAGAATCTTGATAAACATTATATATGCCTAAACCTGCTATACCACCACCGACAATTAACGCACCAGCTAGTAATAGATTGCTTGGATGAATCCCTCTTCTAGATTCACGCATATTTCGATGGCTACCCTTAGTCGTCATTGCAGGTCTTGATTTTTGCATCAAAATTCACCAATCATCTTTCATAAAGGCCTACTTGTTTTCTATCATGAACAAGAGGTGTTTCTATTTCTGTTCCTGGAATCCCGCGTGTAATCTGCGGTCTTCTCGGAAATCCTAGATAGAACGTTTGTCCTCTATAAGACCCTACAAGCCCTTCTTCCTGAACTTGAAGTTCTGGATCATCGAGTCTAACATTTCCTATCCATCTTGAATGATCCAATACAGCTCTTACATAATCACTTGAAGTAGTTGATAAAACCTTTTTAGTTACAGCATCCATTCAAATTCACCAAATTTATTGTAACTACCATATAGTGGCGAAAGCTTTAAAAGGCTTTCGGTTAACGCATTTTCATGAGGTCATTGACCACGATATTATGGATGTCAGGACTGTTTGCAAATCTGCTTTTAGCAGCCTGGGTGTTCTACGGCTTAGCATTTAATGGAGTTATGGCCTTCGCAGAGCCCAATACCATGATATTATACATTGAAGTTGGCCTCATTTCATGGACAATATTCATGACCATGCTATTTATTATAAAGCAGATGAAAGAAATAAGAAATGATAGGTAGTAACGAGGATCAACCAACATATAGAACGAAGGTAGGTAAGCCAAAAGACAACCTAAGTTTCTTTTTAGTATCACTATAATCCGAAAAGTCAGTAAACTTAAAAAATAATCCCACCCCCTCTTGGCAGTAAGTGAAAAGATAACCTCCCTTTCAATCTTACTAATGGTTTGGAGTGAAAAAAAGAGAAGAAGAGGTTATTCTTAGAAATCTAGTTAACAATAAATAAAACAGAAAAGAAAAAACTTATCGTCTCTTCCTTCTAGTTCTGCTTTCCAAAGATTTTTTGATTGCGTGCTTTTCAATTCCTTCGACTTCATGGATGTCGTGGATGAATAATCCAAGAAAAAATCCCAAAGCCGCAAAATAGAAGGTATGCGCAGTGTTATTCTCGACAAAAGCGGCATACGTCATCAGGATTATCATCAATCCTAATCCTGCTTTTGCCCACATCAGTTTGTCGTCACCCATACAAATCATCTATCATCTTCTTTGCTATAAGTCCCCATCTTTTTTCAAGGAGATTTTTTATTTCATCGGTTATTTTACTATGTTTGGCAAAGAATCTTTTTAAAAGGTTAAATATTCAAGGCAGTGGTTTATTGTAGATTAAAACACGTCCTCTGTCTAAATCTCCAACATAAAGATTATCATTGGCATCGAAAGTAGCTGCAAAGGCCATTGAGTAATAATCCTTTAAAAAGGCATCAGGCGACGTAGAACTTGAAAGTGGATTATTATATACGCCGGGGAACCAACCATGTTGGGGATTAGTATCATGGTAGGGATTATAGCCCACTACCATACGGTTTTGGGAATCAAATGCAGGTTCCCATGTCGCAATGTCAGGGAATATTTTTGAAGCATTAGGAGCGAAAATAACTTGTACATTGTTTGTCGGAAATAGATTTTTGTTGAACTCAAGCAGCCTGTAATTTCCTCTTATTTCCAAAGAACTATCAGAAACGTAAAGATTACCAAATTTATCAAGAGACAGAGATCCCGGCCAACAAAGACTATTGGCAGTTGCACCAGTTATAGGCGCTGCACCCCGATTGCAGCCAGTACCATTAAGATCTATTTGACCCAAAATTGCATCAACAACCGGGTTTGTCAAAGGATCTCGTACCCTAATTATTCGACTTGTATCGGCGTGGCCGAGCCAGACAAAATCACCAGTATCAGACGGTGCAATGCCCCAGAAAGACTGGTACGACGGAGCGGATATTGTGCCACCCCCAAGTACTGGGAAATTAAAGGTGAGAGTTTTTATTGGCTGTGCGCCGTTGATCAGAGGCAGTTGATAGATCTCAATGCGACTTGGGAGATCTCCAGCGAGGTTTAAGCTTACCCACAGATGATGATTTTTATCTGCTTTCAATGTTAAGCAGCATCCATAGGCACGGTCAGTAAATGTACTAACACCTTTACCAGCAACACCGTCTGCCGGTTTTCCGTTAGTTAGGGAAGTA
>Ga0209542_10016719_pt1 | contig 12122 bp, 15 predicted proteins | sample RifCSPhighO2_01_FD_184028 | JGI IMG/M metagenome (GOLD analysis project Ga0209542, IMG submission 184028) | Soil microbial communities from Rifle, Colorado - Rifle CSP2_plank highO2_0.1 (SPAdes) (version 2) | ecosystem: Environmental > Terrestrial > Deep subsurface > Rock core/Sediment ...
TAAGACGCTCGTGCTTGAGCGCGCGGTACACAATAAGATTTGTGATTGTAGTAAAGGCAACCGAGATTAAAAGCAAGAAAAAAAGATCGTCGCGGAAAAACTCGCGCGAGAGCGGCGGGCGGACAACGAGAAAAATAATGAGAGTAATAACAAAAAGAAGCGGGTAACTCACACCGGTATAAACTTTGTAGTCAACGCGCTTGAACGATAAAAGAACTTTATCGAGCGTCGCAGAACTTGCCTGCAGTAGAGCGGCAACTATAGGGAAAAGAACGTTCATTTATTTATTTTCGCTTTTTCTTCTCCCACGGCTCGGATTTCGACCGGCGAAGCCGGTCGAGCCCCTTTTTCGTGAGATCGTCTCCGCTGAAGTAGCGCTTACCTCGGCGTACTCGCTTTTTTACCATACACGCCCATGATAAGACTTTTGCAAAGATAAATAAATCCAGTTAGGAATTCGCGCGGGGCGTCTTGAGACGCCCCGCGTGGATCACAATAAGCGGTAATACACAATAGAGCAGCGGGATAGACAGGTGGCTTGCGGCAGCAATCTTTAAAAGTTATTGGAGGAGAGACCCGCCAAACTTCTCTTGGTACCGCTGATTGAGCTCCTTTTTGATTGTTTCCAGATCGCGCACCCTCTCGTCTTCAGTCTCACTCCCCTCCGCGCCGTGAATATGTTGCAGTTCTTTTTCTATATCCTTCATTGTTTCCCAGAAATCGACGGTCGTTACAGCCGTATTTGCCTCATTGCGAAGTACTGCGAGGAAATCCATGCCTGTCGGCGGTTTTTGTTCGGGGTGCTGAAATTCCTCTAACGCCATATACCTATAATACTACAAGGGCAAAGTTGCGACAATGCAATATATGTAACGGCCGCAGGTTTGCTTATGAGCAACGGCAATAAGTCTATGCAATATCGAGATGCGACGGGAGCCAATCCATAAGCTTTTTGCGATGCTTATCTATTGACCACTCGTCGCTGTTTTTGAAAAGTATGGGGTGGAGTACCTGAAATTGCTTCAATATTTTGACTGACGCATGAGGGAAGCTGGCAGGAACGCTCTTGTTATATGATTCCATAAAAATCAAAAGCGGGGTTTCCGTTTGATTTAGCTTTAGTGCATCGTAACTTTTCCCTCTCATTACATTTTTAATGGTACCACTAATCAATTAGAAAATCAACCAACCCGTATAGCCGAGGCAGAGCCACAGAATCTAGCAAAAATAAATTAATGTGCTAACCTTGAGATAGACTGCGCACCTTGAAAGGGGCTGGAGAGATGCAGAAAAGAAAGCCAAAACTACCCCTGCAAAAACTCTCTGTCGTTGAAATCCTTTTTGGGTTATTTGCCTACTTGCCCCGTAAGATGTTCCGAGAAGAAAATCTCTACGCTTTTCTGGAAAATACCGGTGACCCAAGATTCCGGACAAGGGCGATAGACAATTTTAGTTATTCTGAAATGGTACACAGGTCGCTTGCTTTCTTTGCAATGGTGGGAATAATTTACGAGGCTGATTCTATACAATACATCGCGCCTGGGATGAAAAAACATATGGAAAGAGAACTCCGGCAGCGAAACGTACTCCCAAGACACGCAAAAACTCTTCGAGCTCTGGCAAGATCATTTGCAGACACACAAAACAATGCGGGCTAACCCCCGCTTTTTTCTTTGCCATGCAAAGGAGTGGGCAGCTTGCCCATCCATAATTTTAGTGTAGGAGGTAAAACTTGCAGTGAATGTAACCGAACCATTGGAATTTATTTTATGAATACATGCTTGTAAACAATTTTATTTGTTGCTAGTCTTTACCTGGATGTAGCTAGAAAAAGAGGGGGACCGAACATGCCTGTCTATGGAGTAAAAGAAATTTGCCTGCATACAAGAAATGGGATACCCAAAATTTGGTCAACGCTGGTGGTAGGGTGCGTCGAGGCCGATTCACAAGAAAAGGCATATGAACAGCTAGGGCTCGTCCCGATCAAAATCGCTGAAGACGTTATATATTATTTCATTCCTCAAGCAGGAAATTCTTGGGACTCTCTCATGAAACAGTATCTACCCCGAGTAGAGCAAGCTGAAAAGAAAGACCGTGGTGCATTTTTCTATGCCTACGTGGTGACAGCAGAGCTGGTAAGACTTCGTTCCGAGCATCTAAAACTCCTTGACAAAGAAATAGAAGAAGACTGATTATTCTTCGAACCCGTGTACGTTATACGCGGGCTTTTTTATTTGTTGTGCAAAAGAGTGGACCCGTCTCGCCCGGCGAGGGAGGTAAAACTCGGGGGACTCGGCTTGCCTCTCGCAAACCCCGCGGTTTCCGCTTTGCGCCCAAAAAAAACAAGAAAGCGCTGACTCGATCAGCGCACTACACTCCCCAGCAGTATTATCACTTTAATTTCCGTTCAAGGCGCGCTACTCGTGTTTCGAGAAATTTAAACTCATCGCGAGTTACTTGGTTGTGGCGAATAAGAGCGGCCTCAACTTCCAGGTTTGCGAGTCGCTCCTCGACCTTATCAAGGCGGCGACTATTGCCCTTCACTTCGTCACGAATGAGACTCAAGCCCTCACCAAATACCTTAAAATCAGAATGGATGTGTTCTAAAACGATAGAACTCATTTCAATAATAATGGCGTGCGAACAGGCAAAAATCCGCAGCGAGGCTCAATGAGGCCGTTGAAAGCGTACTGGAAGTACGATGAGAGCCGCAGCAGGATTTTTGCCTGTGCAGCCGCCAAGTGGTTGCAATGCTTATATTTTCAGTCATAAACGGTTATTATTGAAATGGGTTCTAGTGTAGGCGTCTTTTTTTCTCGATTGTTTTTTCTCTACCATATAATGATATGAGTATAACGTCCCTTGGAATGGAGTCCAAGATGTTTCTTGCATTATGCACTGCGGGCTAGAGGCGGGTTAGCGCGTCCCGGGCGCGGCCAAGGAGTGGACCCGTCTCGACTCGCGCTTGTCTCGCTTCGCGGCCGAAGCGGAACGAGCCGAGGTAGATGAGGTTGGAACTTATTTTCAGTGAAATATCAAACTTTAAGTAATTTTCTGACGACGATTAAATTCTGAAACCCACATACGATAACTGACAAGCCCCCAACGAGCGGCCAAAGATCCTAACAGAGCAATAATAAATGGCAGAAGACTTAAATATGAGGACTGTGTGTTATAGAAAAACTTTTGTATAAGATATTGGTGATACATGGAATCTTGAAGGAATACTGTGAAGGTGAGGACGGCCAACCAGATGATCATTGTGAAAACTACCTCCATTAAAAACCCGTACCGCGCATAAAATCGCACCCTCTTGTCAGACATTTGTGTCAAAATCGCCGCAACATCTTTTTTCAAAAATGAGTGGAAGGCTATTTGGTGTATTAGGGATAAAATTATCAACTCAACACCAATAAATAAATTCCCCATCTGCCGCAAGATCTCAATCTCACTTATTAGTTGAGAACGAAGAAAGAATACATAAATAACAGCAAAACTAAAAAGACCAAATAAATAGAACTTCCTTCGTACTAGGAAAGGTTTCATAGTACGGAAAGGAACAAAGCTATAATCTTTATAGAAATCGAAAGCCCAAAACAAGGCACGCATAAAAAGCCATAAAATAAAAAATGCAAAGCCAATCGAAGCGACAAAACCAACCCCCAATTCTAACGTCTCCATAAAACCATACTACTCCAAAATATTAACAATGTTAACGATGGCAAGCTTTTCTACTTTTGTATTTTGTTAAAAATTACCCACTTCCTTTTTCTTACATATAGCCTATACTCATAAGCGGAAACTTCCTTAGGAGGTACGGGGTATGGACGGCATCATAAGTACCACTACACGTTTCAGAAGAACCGTGAAATGCAAGGGTTGCGGCAACGAGTACGAGCAAAGGGGAACGCAGGGTTGTTTCGGAGGATCTTGTTATCCGCTCGCATGCCCGAAGTGTGGATGCACGGAGTTCGAAAACGAAATGAATGTCCCCCCATTTCCATTTCCCATATTTCCTTCGGATCTAAAGAAATAACCACCCAAGCGAGGTGGTTTTTTTTATTGGTGCGTAGTGGGGACTTATCTCGCTCAACTAAAACGACCTTTCGGCAAGTTCTTCCGGCGAGAGACTCTTGGAACTAATAAAACGCCGAGTTGTAAATTTAAACCCCTTTGCCTTCACGAGAGGAATGGCGTCTCTTGGCACAGCATACCCACAAACTTCAACAATGCGCGGAATTTCTATGAGATCTCTGTCACAATTGAATGCGTGTCGCGCTCTTTCGCACTCTTTCCTTGTAATAAAAATGATAATTTTTACATCATCATCCGGGTAATCCAAGACATCGCGACGATATTTTGGCATGAGTTGCATCTCTCCTCCTTAACTTTAAAGAACACGCTAATTGGAAGGCTATAATATCAGCCAGATATTGTCAACAATAACGTAAATCATCGAAAATCCAACGGAGCAACCAACCAAGATAAAATTATATTTGATGCGCTTGGGGACTCGAATTGCTTTTCGCAATTCCCGGGGAAGTCCCCCGGACTTCCCTTCGAGTCCCTTCCATACACACAACAAGCAAAAATCACAGACACAAGGCCTGTGATTTTTGTCTTGATGCGCAGGGGGGGACTCGAACCCCCAATCTCTTGCGAGAACATGCCCCTCAAGCATGCGCGTGTACCAGTTTCGCCACCTGCGCATATATTTACAACTTGACCCCTATTATAGCCAAAGCTCGCTTAACTTTCAATCGCTTCCTTTTGAGACACACAACATCTGGCGAATAATACATTTTTCTTAGAATGCTAAGTGACTCTTTTTTCGCATATTTTAATTGTGGGGTCCCACGCCCACCATAATTTATGTGACCTTTTATGTTGAGAAATTTCTTTAGGCAAACCCTTACCCATTCGATGTGTTTTCTGCTTTGAGAAACGAAAACTGTATAAAACATAAAACTCGACTTCCAGCGCGGATCGTAATATGAATAAAAACACCCATCTCCATCGAAAGACCCGCGTAAGAAATCGAAAAAATATTTATTTGGTATGTCGATTTCATGTATAGTCTTTGATTTTGCTGGCGTCAGCCCAATGCCTAGAAGAAATCGGTAAAATACTACATCTCCAAATTGGATTCGATAATATTTTTTTCTATTAGAACCCGACGTCTTTTTACCAATTTTATTATGTATGCCCAAACATTTTAAAACATTTTCAAGCTGTTTTTTATCTTTTGAGGTTATATCAAAATGATAACCATCTTTTGAAAGGCACCCATCCGTAGCCAACAGCCCGATAGCATACGCAAACTTAGGAGACCACGCAATCTTCACCTTTCTCATTGGTTTCATATCATCATTTTACCTCAAGCTTGTAGCGTATGCCAATATATACACACAAAAACCGCCATAAACCACTCCATTAAAAGGGCGGTTTATGTGTTAGAGACTATCTCAAAATTCCATTCCGGCTCAAAAATTCCCGGATTTCGGCTACAGCTCGAAACCGGAACCCCCGTGTCTCGCAAGTGAATTTTGAGATAGGCTCTACTCCCCTTTTTTAGTTTCTCCCGTCGCGACTTCCGCTTCCGGTTCTGCTACTTCCTTCACGCTCTCAAATCTGACCTGCTTCATCTTATGGCGTGTTTCGCGCGCGGCCTTCTCGCGGATATAATAGAGTTTAGCACGTCTTACGCGAGAGGCGCGACGCACTATTTCGATTTTTTCGATATTTGGCGAGTGAATCGGATAGATTCGCTCGACACCGATACCAGCCGATACTTTTCGTACGGTAAACGTACCGCCCGCTTCCTTGCCATGCTTGCGCGCAATCACAAGACCCTCAAATGTCTGAAGTCTTGTCTTGTCGCCTTCCTTTACTTTCTGGACAACGCGGACCGTATCTCCGGGTTTCATGTCTACATCGGCTGGTTTCATAAAAATAGTTTATGGTTTATAGTTTTTAGTTATAGCATGTCATATCTGATTTTGCAATACATTGGTTTATTTCTCCACTAAATTAGTTACGTCGCGGATATTCCGGCTCATCGAGTTTTTTCAACGCTACTGCTCCGTAAAATGCCGAGGTATTTTTCGAGATCAGGCGGGAGATCCGCCTCAATACGCACCCGTCCGCCGGACGGGAGCGTGAGCTCAAGCGCAGATGCGTGAAGAAACTGCCGCTCGAGGCCGTGCGGGCAGACATATCGTTTGCCGCTATAGAGTTTATCGCAGACGATGGGATTGCCGAGAAACGCGAGGTGCGAGCGAATCTGGTGCGTACGTCCCGTCTTTGGACTGACTTCAAGAAGCGTATAACTGTCACTTGGAGGCTCGGCTTCCAAGTGGGGAAATCTCTCGGTAACTTTGTAATATGTTATCGCTTCGCGCTCACGCCCTTGTTTCCCGCCGACAACTCGCTTTTCAAAATGTTTTGTGGACCTGGCAATTGGCGCGTCGATAACCCCGTGCTCTTCGCGAACGCGGCCCTGCACAAGCGCGAGATATGTCTTTTGTACTTCGCCTTTTTGAAACGCCTCTTTCAGAAAACGATGCGCGGTCTCTGTTTTTGCGAGAACCAAAACACCAGACGTATCCTTGTCGAGCCGGTGGACAACGCCCGGGCGCGTTGAATTTTCGCCGACACTCTCGATACCAGGATAGCGGTGGCGAAGCCAGTCTACAACCGTCCCCTCTTTATATTGATGATCGGGATGCACGACAACCCCCGCGGGTTTTGAAATCGCGACGATATTGCCGTCTTCATAGAGAATGGGAAACTCGGTCATAGAATCATGGTAACATAGCAGCATAATCTGCCACACTCAAAAATGGTAGACCGCAAAAACTTTTTATAGAATCCATCTCAAATCGCTTTCGTAGCGAAATGCGAGATTTTTGAGCGAAAGCCGTGAAGCCCGACCCGCCTCGACTCGCCGTCTTCGGCGAGGCGGGCGAGAAATAGCTTAGCTATTGCGAGGAGGGACGAACGGCTTGCAGCCGAAAATCTCGTCGTTGCAGCAGAAATTGGATTTTTGAAATGGGTTCTAGACACCCTACTACGATATATCGTAGTAGTAGGCGCTACATATAACTGTCTTTGAAAGGTTATTGCGCGCCGCGGATGCGGTCTGCGATAATGCGGAGTTCTTCGGACGGAGGATTTGAGATGACCGATTGGAGCGGGTGGCCGCCATCGCCACGCCAGCGAGGCATAATGTGAAGATGCAAATGATCGACTTCCTGACCGGAAACCTTCCCATGATTTATACCAAGCGTAAAGCCATCTGGCGCGAGGGCTTTCTTGAGCATGCCGAGCACTTTTTGAGCCGCCAGAAAAAATGGGCCGATGAGATTCTCGGGCAGATCCAAAAATGTTTTTGCATGCGTTTTTGGGATTACCATCACGTGGCCCGGCGAGCGCGGCAAAATATCGAGAAAAGCGAGTGCATGATCGTCCTCATACACTTTCTCTGCCGGAATTTCGCCTTTTACAATTCTACAAAATATACATTGACCGCTGTTCATAATTTTTTATTTTGCTAGCCCCATCACTAAAAATAGTATTGCAAAGCAAGTTTTCAATCTTATTTTTTGATTCGAACCCAGGGTTTATAAAAAATTTTATATTAATACAACGTCAAAAGAAAATTTATAAAACAATACTATTTTTTAGTGTGGGGTTACAAAAAATACAGGAATTCATAAAAATTTTGGAATTTTTCCTTTATCTTTCGTAATACCTTTTCGCATACGGTTGCTCCAAGCTATCAAAATATTACGGAAGCTTATCCCAAATCAGAGACAAGATTATTGCAATGACTAGAATACTACAGACAAGAAAGAATAATCTCTTTCTTATATTAAGAGCGGCGCTTATGTTACCTTTATATTTCTCGTATTGAAATTTCGAAAGATAGCAAAAAATTAATAACAATATTGCGGTACCAATTATTTCAGGAAGTAAGAAAACTGTGGCACTTGGACAAGCAAAACAAGCCACAAAAAATAAGAATGAACCTAAGACCCAGATAGCGATAGCAATAAGCCAATAAATAATTATGCTGATTATAAATTGTCTTTTTGTCATATTATACAGAGCCTAGGCACCACTCTTCTTTTAGAATTTAGTATATTATATATCAATAACAACAGACATAATATGCATATATTATAATCGATCCGGCCTCAATAGTACAACACCAGATCTATACCCATCATTTATATTCCTCCATGCTCTATCGGGCTCGCACTTTACCACACTTACTTTCCGTAATATCATGCTATAGCATAAAGATGCAGACATTATAAAATATAAAAGAGTCTGCGTGAAATAACGTGCAACATAGTAGCAGGAAACACATAACAAGAACTGTCCTTACAGCCCTCGGCACTGGTATTGCATTGTATATCGTTCTTAGCTCGCCTGGCGGGGCGCGGAGAATATTAAAAGGGGCTAAACAGGAATGGAACAGAAAGCGAGCGATGGAAGCACTTGATAGATTACAGAGAAGAAAACTTGTAGCGTATCGCTATACGCAAAAGAATGAAGTTGAAATTGAACTTACCGACGCGGGAAGAAAAAAGATACGTTCTTATGCTAGTGAAGAAATAGTGCCCCAACGGCAACGGCAGTGGGATAGAATATGGCGGGTTATTTTATCTGACATATCCGAATCAAAAAAGAAAGCGGGCGACGCATTACGACAGAAATTTCATATGTGTGGATTGTATCCTCTTCAAAAAAGTGTCTTTGTCTATCCATTCCCCTGTGAGGACGAGATTGCAATCATGCGAGACATTTTCGAAATACCAACAAGTAGTCTTGTACTCATTGAGACAAGGCATATCGCTGATGAAATAAAACTGAAAAAATATTTTGGATTGAAGGTATAATACTCTTATTGATCTTGTGGCATATCACTGTAGGAAATAATACAATCTCTATTATGAAAAGACCGCCAAATCACGCTATAGCGTGATTTGGCGGCAATATGGATATATGGAAATGTAGAGGAGTGTCTCTCGTATGATACAGTATTACAACCTATCCACTTCCTCTTTGCTAAAGCTAAACGTATCTCCTCGTTTGAGCTCGCCTCCAAGTATTTTCTTTGCAATGACCTGCTCCACGCGGTCGGCTACCGCTCGGCGCATGGGGCGCGCGCCGAATATCGGGTCGTATCCTATCTCAACGACACGCGCGGCAAGCTCTTCGGTCGGCTCAAAGGTAATCTCTTGCTCAAGAAGCTTTTTCTTGAGGCCTTTGAGCATCAGCATTGCCACCTTTACAAGTGCGGGCTTCGGGAGCGGCTTATAAAGCACAATTGCATCAAAACGGTTCAAAAGCTCGGGCGTAAAAATATTTTTCGATCTAATTTCGTCTATAATCGCACCCTTGATGGACTCCGAATCCTTGCCTGCGGTTATCAAATCCAAAATCATATTGGAGCCGGCATTCGAGGTCATGATAATCATTGACTCGCGGGCAGAGACCCGCTTGCCTGCGCCATCGGAAAAGAATCCTTCGTCGAGAATCTGGAGAAAAATATTGTGTACGGGGCGCAGGGCTTTTTCAAATTCGTCAAACAAAAGCAGACTGAACGGCCGCTCGCGGAGACGGGAAGCAAGAATACCGGGAATTTTCGAATCGCGCGACCCGATAAGTTTCTCTACTCCGTCTTCCTGGCTATATTCAGACATATCAAAACGAAACATCGCCTCCTCGTCGCCGAAATATACCTGCGCAAGCGCTTTTGCGGTCTCGGTTTTCCCGACACCTGTAGGGCCAAGGAAAAGAAACGTGCCAATGGGACGAGTCGCGGATTTGAGACCCGAGCGCGCGCGGCGAAGCGCATCGGAGATAACGCGAAGGGCCTCTTCTTGGTCAATCATCCGCTCGTGCAAAAGCTGTTCCATATTGAGAAGCTTGTCTTTTTCTTCTGCCTCCGCTTTCATCGTCGGGATATGCGTACGCTTCTCGACAATAGCCTCGACATCCTCCGGATACATAATCTGCTTATCTTTTGGGGCGGATGATGCAATCTCATCGAGCAGGTCAACGGCTTTTTCGGGCATTGCGCCGCTCGCGATATATCGATCCGCGAGCGCAAAGGCATGGCGAAGCGCCTGAAATGTAAAAATTCTCCCAGAGCGCGCTTCGATCATGAGTGCGGCATCTTCAAGCATATTGAGCGCGCGCTCGGGCGTCGGCTCTTCCACGTCAATTTTTTCAAAAAGCTTCATGATTTTGCCCGACGGCTCGAGCTCACGATGGAACCCCGTCGGATCTGCGAGCGCGATGACCTGTATCCGATTGCTCGCGATATACGACTCGATAAGCTCGACTGCATCTACGCCGAGTGTAAGGCTTGAAGCAAGAAACCCGGGGAAATTTTCTATCACCAAAACAATATTCCCCGCAGTTACCGCTTCGTTGAACATCTTTATCATCAGCTCCTCGTAAGAGCCTTTTGTTTTTGTCGATGCGGTAACGCTCTGATAATCAAGTACGACAATGCGCTTATCTACAAGCGCTGGGGCGACAAGCCCCTCGTTGATACTCTGCGCAAGGCCATCGATAACCGCATGTTTTCCGGCTCCCTCCTCCCCCACAAGGAGAATGTTCGCCTCGTATGAGCGGGAAAGTGCATCTTCTATCGTATGAATTTCACGCTTGCGGGTTTCCCGCGCAAAATGCGTCCCAGCGCCTGTAATATCATGCGAATAGCGGTCAAGCGTATAGGTGTATCCATAGCCGAGATCTTTGCCGAGAGCAGAAACCTTCTGAAGATTGTCGCGTTCCCACCACTGCGATCTGTGCGTTTCTTCGTCAAACGCGCTCTCGATCCATTCGGCCGCCCCTACAAGATCCTCTTTTTTTATTTTGAGCCCAAAAAGAAACTCCGCGAACGTCCTATCTGCGTCATAAAGCCGCGAGAGAAGATCGCTCATGGTTATGACTGCCGCCTCTTTTTTATCAAGCGCGTCGAAAATGGGTGGAAAAAATTCATCGATTCCTACCGATTCAACGGTTCGCGTAGCGTTAAGAAAATTTTCAAAAGATTCCCAAGGGATACCGAGACGTACGGTAAGATACGGCGCAAATTCTGTTTCAGAGAAAAGATGAAAGAGCGCGCGATAGGCAACCGGGCCTCCGGTAGTAACGCCGCTTCGCGCAAGAACGCGCGATAATTCAACGCTTAGCGCGTATTCCCGCTCCTGCCGGGCATAGACGCGCGGCGGCTGCATATTTGAGGCATAAAAAAATTCAATGAGGCCGAAAAAGAGCGCGAGCCCGAGAGCAATAAAAGCGGCACCGAGAAAACGCACATAGGAAACGACGTTGATGCTGTCAAGAAACGCATATGCTGACTGGTTAATAAAATACCACGACAGCGTGAGCACAAGAGCAACGAGAAAAATACCGAGGAAAAAGCGAAATACGGCTTTGCGCGTATTACGCGGAATAAAAAGATCGAGCTCAAGCGCGCGGAATATCAGAGGGTAGGAGTCTATGATTCTGGTTTCGCTCATGGGTTTATAAAAGAAGCATAGCGATCCCGACACCGATAAGCCCGGGTATAAAAAGAGGAGCGCCAAACGCAAGTACAAATACGACTGCGCCCATGACCAGCATAACCGCCTCCGCAACAACTCCGACAGCGATTATAACGGTCCGCACAAGCATCCCGACAAACCGCATGATTACATTTATTACAAAAACTTCTGCGATATTTTCAGGATCAAAACCGCGCTCTTTCTTTTCCTGCATGCGGCGGAAGGGAGCAAAAAAACTTTTCGCGAGAAGCGGGATTGAAAAAAAATTATACAAAAACCAGTGGATGTTCATCCACGCACGGTATATTTCCTCGAGCCCGCTTTGATATTGCCACCAGAGATATGATGCGATAACCACCATATATCTAGAGCTTATCTCAAAATTCGCTTTCGAGGCAAATGGCTCTGGTTTCGAGCGAAGCGAAGTCAACTGCCACGCCCTTACGGACGTGGCTTGTCAGCGGAAAACAGGCTTTGCCTGTCCGCCATCCTCTTTGCCTTGCATTGCGATGTACTTCTTGATGAGCTTTTCGTTAATACCAACCGTTGAGA
>Ga0209542_10016721_pt1 | contig 12121 bp, 10 predicted proteins | sample RifCSPhighO2_01_FD_184028 | JGI IMG/M metagenome (GOLD analysis project Ga0209542, IMG submission 184028) | Soil microbial communities from Rifle, Colorado - Rifle CSP2_plank highO2_0.1 (SPAdes) (version 2) | ecosystem: Environmental > Terrestrial > Deep subsurface > Rock core/Sediment ...
TTCTGGGTCTCACGTAAAAATACAATACTCATGCGCGTAACTTCCATACGACTTCCTTTGTCTCCGCTACATCGTGGGCTCGAATAATCGAAGCACCATGCTTGAGTGCGATTTCTGTCGCCTTCAGTGTGAGTGGGAGTCTCTCCGCTGCGAGTTGCCCGGGATATTCTGCTGTGAAGGATTTTCGCGAGGGACTCACAAGAACTCTGCATCCAAAATCACTCAAGAATTCAAGATTCTCCAGGATATGCCAGGAGTACGTGGGATCGCTCGAGACAAAATGCCCTAGACCAGGATCCAGCATCAATTGATCGCGATTCATTCCTGCACTCAACGCAGAATTGATTCGCTCCTCAAAAAATTCATGAATCGTTTTGAGTACATCCTCGTACAAAACCTCTTCGATTGTTGTACGCGCGGAATCATTTTTACTCCGCATCATGATGTAGTCGCACTCACGCTCTGCAACGAGTGAAAGCATTGCAGGATCTCCGCGACCAGCAGTCACATCATTGATTATGCTTGCTCCTGCATCGAGCGCCGCCTCCGCAACATTGGCCTTGTAGGTATCCACGCTGATGATTACCGCCAGTTGCTTATCCGTCGCGGCTCGGCCGCGCCGAGACGGATCGCTTATCGCTCGTATGACTGGTATCACCCTCTTCAACTCTTCCTCCATGCTTACATTCTCCGATCCTGGCCCGGTGGATTCTCCGCCAATATCAACAATCTCTGCTCCCTCCTCGATTATTTCTTCTGCCCTTTTGAATGCGCGATCCACTGCATCGTATTTGCCTCCATCGTAGAAGGAATCAGGGGTGACATTGAGGATGCCCATCACTGCCACAGAGTTCTTAGAGGGGGTCATGCGTTTATCATGCCATAGCGATGAGTTTGGAGGTTTGGAAGTTTTGAGGAAGTTTCCTCCAAACCTCCAAACCTCTCCCCTTTCTCCTGTCAATCATGGTATACTCGGACGCTATGAAAGGGAGCCACGCCAAAGCTTCGTCATCGTTCTCCTGGGCGGCGTTCCAGTCCCATATTCGATACCTCGGCACCGAAGAACAGAAGAAGGTGCATGAGGCATTTGAGCTTGGTGCCAAAATGCACGAAGGACAATTGAGGAAGTCCGGAGAGCCGTACTTCACTCATCCGATTGCGGTAGCCCACATCCTTGCGGATATGGGAGGGGATGCCGATACGATCATTGTGGCACTTCTCCATGATGCGCTGGAGGATACGGATCTCTCTGAGGATGAAATCGAGGAGAAGTTTGGGAAGAACGTCCAACGGATGATTGATGCGCTCACCAAACTCGAGGACGCAGATCTCTCGGAGCAGCCAACACTCACAGGGCAGATCGAAACAATCCGGAAACTCTTCACATTTATGCAGGAGGATGTGCGGATCATGGTGATTAAGCTCGTGGATCGCCTCCATAACATGCAGACCATAGAATTCCTCTCGGAGGAGAAGCGTCGCGCACTCGCGCAGGAGACGCAGGATGTCTACGTCAAAATCGCAGACCGGCTCAGCTTGCAGGATCTCCGCGATGAACTTGCCGAACTTTGTCATGGAGTTTTGACTCCGGAGCTTCTTCAGGGGATGCTCAAGATCCGTTCCGAGAGCGAACGCCGGGCGCAGCGAATTATTGGAGAGATGAAGAAGGCAATTGCGCTAGTTCAAGGCGGATCGCGGGTTGAACTTTTGTACGAACCCAGTCGCTTCCGCAAGCTCCAACGATTGTACGAAGCAGGGGGCAGTACAGTGACAGGTGTTTCTCCATTCTCCATCGTCTTCATCTGCGCAGATACGGCGACCTGCTACCAGACGCTCGGTGCACTCCACCAGTGCTGGCAGCGGGAAGTCCTTTCGTTCCAGGATTTCATCAATGCGCCGATGATCAATAATTACCGTGGACTCCACACGACGATGATTCTGGAGGATGGCACGCGAGTGCGCTGCAAGATCCGCACACGCGAGATGCATGAGTATGCGCGTCGTGGCATTGCCACGATGTGCTTCCAGAATCGCCCAATGGGTCTCCCTTCATTCCTTGGATGGTCTAAACGCATCTCACCACTTTCGGAACGAACTTCGGAACGAAGCGAAGATTTCTGGGAGAGCTTACAGAGCGATATCCTCGGCGAATCTATCGTGATCTATGGTCCGGGGGATCAAACGATTCTCTTGCCCGAAGGGGCAACGGCACTCGATGGTGCCTTCTACTTCTTTAGTGAAAAAGCTCTGCGTCTCCGATCGGTGAAAATCGATGGGAGGGAAGTTTCGTTCCAAGCGCCGCTCACCAATGCCACTTCCTTGGATGTGGAATTCAGCAAGCACCGTACCTTTTCGCGTGAGTGGCTTGCTTTCGTGAAGACCGGCCTTGCGAGTTCCGTGATACGGGATGGACTCACGGAGAGATCACGGGGACAGAAAGTAGAGGAGGGGAGGAGCCTCCTGGATGCCAACATGAAGGAAAAAAAGAAGGGATTTCTTGCAGAGTTCAAGGAGGAGTACGTGAGGAGCAAGGTGGCAACCGTGGGATTTTCTTCACTCGAGGAAGCCTTGATTGCGATTGCAGAGGGAAAGGTAGAAGCCTCACAGATTGCGAATGCAATTCTCCTCCGAGCGAATCAAGCACGTCCGACGAGGCGTACGCCAGATACATCCACTCCCAAGCGATACAAAGTTTCCTTCGATCTCCCGAATGACAATATAGGTGCACTGCGGCAACTTGTGGATATCTACGACGAATACCGTTCTCATATCCATGGAATCAGAATTTATCCGCTTCCGTTTGTAGGTAAGCGCCGGTACGTGTTCAATGCTGTTTTTTCGGAGAAGGAACGAGAGGATTACAAGAGCGCTGTTACTGCTATTGTGGGTGATAAGGTAAGCGTGATTCAGACCTCGGAGTACTGGTGGTTACGATTGGCATTGCCGCTCCTCATTGTCCTGTGGAGTTTGGACTGTCTCGTAGCCAAGATGATTGTGGATGCTGGGGCATCTCCCTACGATCTCACGGTGCTCCGGTTTGGTATTCTCCTCATGCTCAGCACGGGATACTTCGCAAGCTCGAGATTGACTCCCCAGGGAAAGGAATCCTCCATCAAATTGATCTCGCCGTTTGATCGGGCATTGCTTGTCTCGGTGATAGGACTTTTTTGCACCGCGTTCTTCACGTACCTCGCCCTGCAATCCATTTCTGTCATTTCGTACGCGGTATTTATTACCTTCGGTACTGTGTTGGCATTCATGCCATCTTTAAAAGGATTTGAACGCAGTCATCGTACGTTCCTGTTCCTCCTCTCAACGATCGTACTTGGAATTTCTTCCCTGCTTGTTCTCTTCCAGGAAGAACCTTTCCATTCTCTTGGTCCATGGGCTGGCTTGGGAGCGGGTTTAAGTTTTGCGCTCTACTCGCTCGCGAGTACACGCTATCAGCTGGAGCATTCGATCCGGAGTCGGTACCCCATTTTCGTCTTCTTCCTTGCTTTGTTCTCTTTTGTCCTATCGTTGCCACTCCTCTTCCTCTCCGGATTTTCTCTCCTTTCATCGCCACTCCTTTTGCCTGCCATCCTTTTTCTCACGTTGCTCACTTCCTCGCCCTATGCTCTCTATTACCAGCTCTTAAAGCGGCAGGGGGTAGCCATGACCGGTCATGTGATTCCTCTCTTCTTTCCGCTCGTTGTGCTTGGTCAATTTATGATTTCTGGGGAGTGGACATGGCTTTCACTCCTCCCCATTGCTGCTTCTATTGGGTGGGCATTTTCCTATCGCAGAGAGTCCGAAACCGTCTAACGATTTCGATTACGCAGCTCAGTGTGTGAAGATGAAGTCCTTTATTTCGTGAGAATGCGTGTCTTCATCTTCCCATTCCCATGAAGCACTAGGAATGGAGGTATGAATCGGCATAGGCCCTTTCGCAAGTTCACATTGGAGCTTCCTCTTATCCAAACGGTCGAATGTATGTCCCTGCGATTTACTGACTGTGGAAATATCAGTCACCGCCGTGATGTAGGCATCAGGATTATCCCTGAGCATGTCACGAATACTAGTGATGGAAATTGCGGTATTGAAGCTCCCGATGAGTGTGAATATTTGCTCAAAAATTTCTCGTTGCTGGCTCTGAATATTACTTGTAATACCAGCTTGCCGTTCTAATGCTTCATGGTAGGTGCTCCAGAAGCGATCTTCTGCCGAGGCCCCAGTGCCTGCAAGTACCATTTGATATCCCACAAGATGCAAAGGTAGGGGCTCCCCCTCTACTGTGAGCTTTAAAGTGCGATCTTTGTTCTCTCCCCCTCCGATGAGTGATTGTGTCATTGGTCGTGTGCTCGCTTGCTCTGCTTTATCTTTATCTTCTGCAAGGCGACAACGGAGATTATTAATGTTCACTTGAGCAAGCTGCTCGGCTACCCCTCTTAATTCATCGAAGCTTTGGACACTCGAAAGCATTTCCATGATGAAGTTTCTGTATACGGTACTCATTCCATTCGTGATGTCGTACTGCATCTTAAAGATCTTCTCTCTTGGAATTCCTTCATGCTCTAATTGAGATGCAGCTTCTGCGAGAACTTTCTGTGAGAAATCAATGAGTACAATGGAGTTGATGCCAATCAATTGCTCCATGATAAAACGTCTATCGAGCTCACAGTTCACAGGATTAAGACCTGGCCCCACAATTCCCAGATTCAATTCCTCTCGTTTCACTCCTCTCTTTTCTATGACGGTTTGCATCCCTCTCAAAAGTTCCACCCGCATGTGATTGTAATGATTGTCCCATGATGCCCAATGTTTCGATCGGTTCTGCAGATATTCTCCAGCTTGATAGGAATCGTATTCTTGTACGGTTGGCTCAAAGAAAAAAGCGAGCCTATCGTGTGCCTGATCCAAGTACCGCTCTTCTCTTTGAATCATGGGGTTCTGGTGATCAACTGGAGGTTCTAAAAGAACCCTATTCTATCATTCTGTTTTACCTCTTTGACCAGCGAAAAATAGGCTTTTATTCAGCCCACGCCATCCCATGAGTGGAGAGCATATGTGCGAGAATTCTCCGTAGTTCATCTCGGGCATTGGAGAGATCCTGTGCTATCCGATTCTGGAGGCGTGCATAATGTACTGCCATACGAGTGACATCATTTTGACTTTCTGCAGTGTGCAGGTAGGCCTTCCAGCCGAGCTGTGGTCGCCGATTCATTTCCTCAAAAACGCTATCAGCAATGCTTACCAGAGGATCATTCTTAAGTTCTCCAGTTGCTGGAGCAGTGACGACGAGATGTTGCCCCAACGGTTCCATATTTGCATTGCCGGTGGCACTTCCTTCTACATGCATAATCAGAATGGATCATATAAAAAATGGTGAATCTGTCAATGAATTGCTCAACTTTCTTAGAAGAGATATGAGCCAAGAAGTCAGTGTATCATTTGTGCGATGTTCGATCCCGTTGATCCAAAACAGAGCTTCCCTGATCTCGAAAAAGGCATTCTCCAGTACTGGAGAGAGGAAGACGTCTTCAAGCGCTCGATTAAGCAGCACTGTATTCCAGGGGATGTGCTGGACGCCCAAGGTGCTAAGGGTTGTGATGCAGAATCATTCTCCTTCTACGATGGTCCTCCATTTGCCACAGGACTCCCGCACTACGGTCACTTGCTCGCGGGGACTATTAAGGATGTGATCCCACGCTACCAGACCATGCGGGGAAAAAGAGTGGAGCGGCGGTTTGGATGGGATTGCCACGGACTCCCCGTAGAAAATCTGGTGGAGAAGGAGCAGGGCTTAAAAAGTAAGAAAGATATCGAAGCGAAGGGCGTGCGTTGGTTCAACAATCAATGTCGCATCTCCGTGCAGCGCTACACGGCGGAGTGGCGGAAGACTGTGGAGAGGATGGGCCGCTGGGTGGATATGGACTGGGACTACAGAACGATGGATCCCGATTTTATGGAATCGAGTAGAGCGGATGGGCCGCTGGGTGGATATGGACTGGGACTACCGAACGATGGATCCCGATTTTATGGAATCAATCTGGTGGGCGTTCTCGGAGCTCCACCGCAAAGGTCTTATCTATGAAGGGTATAAGCCGATGCACATCTGCCCCCGCTGTGCGACCCCTTTAAGTAACTTCGAAGTCACACTTGGGTACAAGGATCGGGAAGATCTCTCCGTCATCATGAATTTCCCCTTGGTGGAGGATCCGCACACAGTTCTTCTCGCGTGGACCACGACTCCCTGGTCGCTCCCTGGGAACTTCTGGCTCGCGGTGGGTCCAAAAATTTCCTACGCCAAGGTGCAATCAGGCAGCACCACCTACATCCTCGCAGAGAAGCTCGTCGAGAAAGTATTCGCGGGGAGAGAGTACGAGGTCGTGGGCACGGTGAGTGCAGAGGAGCTCATAGGGAAGCGCTATCAGCCGCTCTTCCCGTACTTCGTCGATACCATCATCCCTTCCTCGGAAAAGAGCGGTAAGCCGCGCAGCTACGGCGACACGGTATTTAAAGTGGTATCGAACGAAGCGGTGGAAGTGAGTGACGAGGATGGCACCGGCATCGTGCACCTCACTTCTGCAACAGGGGAAGATAGCAATGCCGTTGCAAAAGCAGAGGGAGTGGATGTGCTTCCACATGTCAGTATTGACGGGTTCTTTGTGAATGCTGCTACGGATTTTGTAGGACTCAATGCAAAACCGGAAGGCGAAGATCCCATGGCAACGGATAAGAAGGTGATCGAGTACTTAAAGGAGCATGGCCGGCACTTCTCGCACTACACGGTTCGCCACAGCTACCCGCATTGCTGGCGCTGCGATACGCCGCTCCTCCCGTATACCACGGGTTCGTGGTTTGTGGCGATAGAGAAAATTAAACAGGATCTCCTCGCGCAGAATGGAAAAACGAATTGGGTCCCAGGGCACATCCGGGATGGCCGATTCGGTGAGTGGCTCCGGAATGCGCGTGACTGGGCGATTAGCAGGAACCGCTACTGGGGGACGCCGCTTCCAATCTGGCGATGCGAGGAAACAGGAGAGATCGAAGTCATCGGTTCCCGCGATGAGCTCATGGCAAAGTGCCCTATACGGTTCACAAAGCTCACGGTGCTCCGGCATGCGGAAAGCGAGGGGAACCTCACGCCGATTTACCAAGGAGTGAATCCGGGGACGGATTTAACGGAGAAGGGGAGGAGGAAGGCGGAGGAGCTTGCTCGTTCTCTTCGAGCGAGCCCCGCTCGGCGGGCTGCCCGGCGGAGCCTTGGCGAAGTCGGGAGCGAGCCCCGCTCGGCGGGGCGAGTCGAGAAGCGTACTGAGGAAATTTTTTGGATGGTTCTCGACTCGGTCGTCTGCGACCTCGCTCGAACAGAACGTCAAAATTATCTACTCCTCCCCCCTCGCCCGCGCCCACCAAACTGCGCAGATCATCGCCCTTCGACTCGCTTCGGCTCGCTCAGGGCAGGCACCAAAGATCGTCATTGATGAACGTCTGCGGGAAGTCCACTTTGGCGATTTTGAGGGGAAGACGGTGGATTTCTCCGATCTCACATTTGTGAAAGAGCGTCGCGCTCACAAGATCGAGAAAAACAGACCCGAATCGATCTACCACTTCGATGGTATGGAAACGTGGGAGAACGTCCAACTACGCATTAAGGAATTCATGGAGGAAGTTCTCCCAAAGCACCGAGGGGAGCACATCGCGATCGTCACTCACGCGGATCCGGTGATCAACATTAAGCACTTCTTTACAGGGCAGAGCCCCTGGAAGTTGAGTCATCAGCCCTACCCAGAAAAAGCTCACCCATACGTGTACTTCTTCGATCACGAGCGGAACGCTGAGCTCGATCTCCATAAAGATACGGTGGATGAGATTGTATGGAGTGCAGGCACGTCATCGAACGCCGTGGAGGTCACTTTGGTACGGCATGGGGAAACGGATATCAATAAGGAGAAGAGAGTGCAAGGGGGAAACATTGATCATTCTCTCAATGAGACTGGGCGGAAGCAGGCCCAGGAGACGAGTAGCGCTCTCCGTGGGGAATCATTTGATCTCATCATTTGTTCTGATGCTTTGCGTGCAGTAGAAACCGCAGAAATCCTTGGAAAGGAACTTGGTATTGGAACGATTGAGAAATTGCCGATCTTGCGTGAAAGAAACCTCGGAGATTGGAGCGGCAAAAAAGCGGTTGATATCCTCCAGGAAAATCCTCCGTCAAATCCTGCAACGAATCCTGCGTTTCACACAACGACGCCAAAGAATGGCGAATCTCTCTCAGAATTTCTGAAGCGTATGCAGGATGCAGCAGAAGAAATCATGCGTAGATTTTCGGGGAAGAAGATTCTCCTTGTTTCTCATCGTGGGACGATGCAGGGACTTATGACAGTGACAAAAAGACTTACCTATCAAGAAGCTTGTGAAGCCAAGGTGGGGAATGCTGAGTGGCGCGTCATTACTATCACCCCTTTTATGCGCCGCATCGGCGATGTGCTCGATTGCTGGTTCGAAAGCGGATCAATGCCCTACGCGCAGAGCCACTTTCCGTTTGAACATGATGGTGTAGTGGCGCCGCACTGCAGCGCCCCTACGGATCCACCCGGCTTCCCTGCGGACTTTATCGCCGAGGGTTTGGATCAAACGAGGGGCTGGTTCTACACACTCATGGTGCTCTCGACTGCACTCTTTAAAAAGCCCGCATTCAAAAACTGCATCGTGAATGGCATCGTGCTTGCAGAGGATGGAAAGAAAATGAGCAAACGCCTGAAGAACTATCCAGAGCCCGATATCGTGATGGAAAAATACGGTGCGGATGCCATGCGGTTCACCCTGATGGCCTCACCTGCGGTGCGTGGGGAAAATCTACGCTTCTCCGAGAAGGCAGTGGAAGAAACCGTTCGGCGTGTGATCCTCCCACTCTGGAATGCGTACAGCTTCTTCATTCTGCATGCGAATGAGGCAGGGTGGGAGCCCTCACCCCCTAGAACCCCCTCTCCCTCTCAATCATCTTCAGCACAAGATACACATGCTATTTCACAATCCTTCGGAAAGAGGGAGAGGGGGGAGCTCCTGAAGGGAGCGGGGGGTGAGGGTCATCCCCTCGATCAGTGGATCCGTGCGGAGCTCCAGAATCTTACAAACCGCATGACAGAGCAGCTTGATCGCTACGATCTCTCGGCTACATGCATGGAGCTCTACGAAACATTGGATGCGCTCACAAACTGGTACATCAGAAGATCCCGTCGGCGCTTTGCAGGAAAGGAGTTCTCTTCGAGCGAGCAAGGTTCTGCCGAGCAGAACCGAGCGAGTCGAGAAGCTGCCCTTTCTACCCTCTACGAAACGCTCCTCACATTCTCGAAGCTCATTGCCCCTTTCTGCCCATTTGTGGCTGATGCGATCTATTTGAATATTGTTCCAGAGGAGCACGGCTCCATTCATCTCTCGCAGTGGCCGAATGCACGTCCTCTTACAAAGGGAGATACCTCTCTCATCGAAAAAACACGACTGCTAAGAACAATCGTATCGCTTGGGATGGGCTTACGAGCAGAAGCGAATGTGAAGGTGCGACAGCCGCTATCAAAAATTGAAATCGTTTTTCCTCAAAACCTCAAAACCTCAAAACCTTCTTTTGAAGAAATAGAAATTCTCAAGCAGGAATTAAATGTAAAAGAAGTATGCCTCATTTCCGATGCTTCCCATCTCGCGGATCGCATTGTGCAGGTGGATGCGAGGAAAGTAGGGCCGAGGCTCGGTGGAAGAGTGCAAGAAATTATCAGAGCTGCGAAGGCCGGTGAATTTACAGAGAATCCAGATGGCACGATCTCCGTGCTTGGAGAGAAGCTCTCGAGAGATGAGGCCTCGATTATGTACAGAGGGAAGGCAGGGCAACCAGTTGCTTCGGAGAGGGGAGTGGTTGTGGCACTGGATACCTCAATCACTAATGAGCTAAAGCTCGAAGGGCTCGCTCGCGATATCGTTCGTGCTGTGCAGGCCCTCCGAAAGGAGAAAGATCTGAAGGTGAGTGATCGGATTGGGCTCCTCGCAGGGGAGGGGATGGAGGCTATTCCTCGGAACCTCAAAGAAATGATCGAAAAAGAAACAGCAGGATCATTCGGAGGCGAGGGTGTTGTGAAGATGAAAGTTGCTCTCCATGAAGAAGACTCTCCATGAAGAAGAAGCTGCCGTAGAAGTCCTCTCGTAAGTATTATACTATTCAATTGAATAGTATACTATCTACATTTATACATCATACCTCTGTGCCGCAAGAAATGCGGCATCATCAAATTGTTTATCGACGACGATAGCATGCCACCATGCCGTCGCCGTGTTCCTCGGGTAGACGCCTTTGCCGGGATTGCCGATCCCGCCCATGCACATGGTGCGGATAAACCCATGCCTCTTTGCTGTTTGCCATGTGGAAATGATATCCGGGCCGGGATTCACCAATTCGGCGAGTGTCTGGTGCATGTGCAGGTACTTTGCCGCCTTCGTGCGGATTCCCGCGCCGAGTACTGTGATTGCATGCGGATGATCGGTAAATTCCCCGATGGGGTATGTTCCACCTCTCGCCTTGTCGGCATAGGCGGAGAGGGGAAAGGAAGAAACAGATTTCGATTCCTTGATCCTGCGCAGGACATCTTCGGGATAGGTGACTCCTCCATCCGCCACTTCGCCACGCAGTGCTGCGATTTGCTGTTCGTGAGAATCAAAGAAGTCCCCATGCCCGACATACACTTGATCTCCGACAGTGGCCATGCAGGAACTTGTCATAAGATCCTCCATCCAAATGGCGAATTGGCCGGGATCACTTCTCATCGTTGCCAAGACCTCTCCCATGATGAGGGCATCCTCAGGATCAATAGGCCATGTCGTTCGTTCCTGCAAATCCGTTACCTTCTTTCGATTCGATACTCTCCTCGCTGCCCCTTGTAGATTCGGTATCTTTTGACACAGCAATCTGTAGACCGCTTCTCGCAGAGCGACGATCTGCAATGCGGTGAGTGGTATCCGGTCACGGCCTGTTTGTTGTACCAGGCCCTCAGGTGTTCTCTCACTAAGCAGAGTGCCATAGGTCGTCTTCCCCAAAAAGACTTGCCGCGGTTTACGTGCTTTTTCCCTCTCATCCCACAATCTCATTTCATCCCACGGTTCACCCCGCTTTTCAGATTCGCTCATGATTTTTATTTATATACAATTGCATGATATAGTCAAGTTCCTGCACGTTTTTCTTCCTTATGAAACGCACCGTCACACTCGTAAACGATATCGGTATTCCGAAAGGCACAGCTGATTTGCAGGAAGCACATGATGGCGAAGGCATGTTGCATCAAGCAATTTCTGTCTACGTGTTCCGCAATCAACGAAGCGAGATACTCATTCAGCGACGCTCATCCGAAAAGAGGCTATGGCACGGCTTTTTAGCAAATACGTGCTGCTCTCATCCCTATGAAAAGGAGAGTCCCAGAGATGCCGGGCAACGGCGCCTTTTCGAGGAACTGGGATTCACCTGCTCCCTCCGCCCTGTTGGTACTCTGCTCTATCACGAAAGAGATCCGTTTGGACAAGGGGCAGAATACGAGCATGTCATACTCCTCATCGGGGATGTTGATGAGAATCCGGAGATCCGGCCAAACCCATCCGAAGTGAGTGAATATCGCTGGGCGGATCTAAAGGAATTGCAATGGGAGATGGCGATGGCGGATGCACACGAACGCTTTGCGCCGTGGTTTCTCCTCGGATTGCCGGCAGTGCTGAAGAATTTCTGATTTTCATACGGAGACATTCTTGAGAATGCCGGAATGATGTGTTAAGCGCTCCATGGAATTGTGCAGCGTACGCAGCGCAGATGGGAAGTTTTCTATCGTCTTTCTCTTCCCCAGCACCCAATTACAAAACATATTTTGTCGCTTCTTTGATCCCCAATGCCTAAACTTCGGGTAGAATGGTTTCGTGCGCCCGTAGCTCAGCTGGATAGAGCATCAGCTTGCGGAGCTGGGGGTCGCAGGTTCAAATCCCGCCGGGCGCACCATTTTAATCACATCTTTCAGGTTCTACTTCCTGCAACCGCAGGATACCTTTTGTTCTATCGTATTTCATCGAATGGAGGACGCATGGCATGTTCTCATTTTCGATACGAATATCG
>Ga0209542_10016722_pt1 | contig 12121 bp, 11 predicted proteins | sample RifCSPhighO2_01_FD_184028 | JGI IMG/M metagenome (GOLD analysis project Ga0209542, IMG submission 184028) | Soil microbial communities from Rifle, Colorado - Rifle CSP2_plank highO2_0.1 (SPAdes) (version 2) | ecosystem: Environmental > Terrestrial > Deep subsurface > Rock core/Sediment ...
GCTACAATCGCCGTTACAACGAGGCGCAATGGGGTAACCCGGAGCAAATCTTTCAAAAGCGGCGCCAGTTCGGATTGAGGTCTGCAACCCGACCTCATGAAGCCGGAATCGCTAGTAATCGCGGGTCAGCCATACCGCGGTGAATACGTTCTCAAGCTTTGTACTCACCGCCCGTCAAGTCAGGGAAGTTGGGAGTGCCCGAAGGACATCCTCGCGATGTACCAAGGCAAACTCAATGACAAAGACTAAGTCGTAACAAGGCACGGGTAGCGGAAGCTGCTCGTGGAATCATTCAAAAAAGATCTGCTGATTCCCTTCGGGGATGAAGCTTATCGTCGATTTGTGTGTCTCAGCTGAGCACACAACAGGTAATGGCATTCAACCTCAAATGATGCCTGACATATCGGCAAAGACCGGTAGTTTGGACAGAACAAAAGAGTGTGTAATCTTGCAATTGTGCGTACAAAACAAAAAGCGCCGACCGCGTCAAACGCGGCACGGCGTTTTTTGAGTTGCGTGAAATTCAGAGCTTTCCGTGTTTGGTCAGAAGAGCGGCGATTTTTTCCGTTACCTCACGCAGTGTGAAGTTCGCTTTGACCAGATAGTCGTCCGCGCCGAGGTTATGTGCCTCTGCAATTTCCTGTTCCTGTCCGAGATTAGAGAAAATGATGACGAGTATATTTTTGAACTTCTCGTCCGCCTTCATTTTCTTCAACACCTCGAAGCCGTTCATGTCGGGCATGATGATATCGAGAAGGACGAGGTCCGGGGTCTCCTTCTGCATCAGTTCCCACGCCTGCTTTCCGTCAAAGGCGGACGTGACGCGGTAGCCCTCTTTTGATATAGCCTCCGTCGCGAGCGTGGAGAGGAAGGCATCGTCCTCAATGACGAGGATGCGGACGTTTTTTCGCGCTGAAGAAGAGGCCGCAGGTGCTCCCTGCGCCGCGTCGTCCGTAAGGTACTTGCGCATTTTTGACAGGACTTCCTCGGGGCTGAACTGCGCTTTTACGATGTAGTCTTTGGCACCGAGTTCCAATATCCGCTCGATCTCCACCGGTTGGCCCGAATTCGAAATAACGATTACCGGAATTTTTTTCAGTTCCGCGTCTTTGCCGAGCTGCTCGAGCACCTCGTAGCCGTCCATTTTCGGCATTACGATATCGAGCAGGATAAGGTCTGGCCTGAATTCGCGCACAGCGGTCATGCCCGCTTCCCCGTCAAGCTCCCACTTGGCCTCATACCCCTGGTCACTCAGCTTTGTAAGGAGTATTTCCCCGAGGATTTTCTCGTCCTCGATGAGAAGGACTTTCTTGTTTTGCCGCATAGAAGTGCAAGGTTAAGTGTAATACGGATTCCTCAAGACCGGAACGCTCCTGTGGACACTGGGATAGTGAAGCTAAAGGTCGTCCCCTTTCCTTCGGTACTGTCGAAGGTGAGCGAGCCCCCGTGTTTTTCGACGATACTTTTCGAGATGAACAATCCGAGGCCGGAGCCGTCGGTCTGGCGCTTTGTTGCGTTGTCCGCACGGAAGAATTTGTTGAAAATGCTCGACTGCTGACCTGCGGGAATACCGATGCCGGTGTCGGTGACGGAAACCTTTACGATGCCGTTTTCTGAACTTGCGGCGAGCCGGATAGTTCCCCCCTCGGGGGTGTACCGGACGGAATTTTCGATGAGATTTTGTATGACGTTGCGGAGCTGTTCCGGGTCGGCGGATATAAAGGGGAGGCTTTCTTTCGGGTGGTCGAAGGTGAGCGCGACTTTCCGCACATATGCCTGGCTCGCGAAATCGAGGACCGTGCTCTCCATAAGGTCTTCGATATGGATAGGCACAAACGTGAGCCGTATCTTGCCCGATTCTATGCGTGTTACGACGAGCATTTCGTTGATTAGTTTGATGATGCGCTCGTTGCTCTCGAACCCTTTCATGAGAAGGCTCCGTTGCTCGGGGGTCAGGTTCTCGGTGTGTTCGTCGATAAGGAGGCCGAGTGTCCACTTGATGGCCGAAAGCGGCGTACGCAGCTGGTGAGCGGCGACCGAAATGAACTCCGATTTTACTTTGTCGAGCTCCTGCAACTGTGCATTTTTCCTGATCAGGTCAAGTCCCTGGGCACTTAACCGTTCGTTGAGTACCGCCTGGCGCCAATAACTCCAGAGCGCGACGACAATGGCGAAGAATCCGAGAATGAGAATGGCAAATGCAAGCCAGCCTACGATCGTTGCCTGCCGGAACGCCTCGGACTCCGGTCGCTCGACGAAAAGGCTCCACGAGGCAATCGGTATCGGCATCCCGACCGCGAAGACACGCACGCCTTCTTCATTCACATATGAGTCGTCGGGAGCGAGCCCGTACGACATCTCGCCGTCAACCACGACCTTCTGCACGATCGGCCGCGACAGCAAACTGCGTTCTTCTTCTGTCACCGATGCGTTTGGACCGATTATCTCTGCTCCTTTTTGGTCGGCGATATATATACGCCACGAGCCGATTTCGGGCGGTTGTACGATCTCGGCAAGGTGCTTCAGATTGACATCAACAACGAGGATGTCGCGTGTCCCGTCTGGTCGCGCGACGGGAACTGTAACGAGCGAGGTCGGCGAACCATCCTCGTCCCTCGTTACGTTGCTGAAGCTGGAAGAACCGGCGAGCGCGAGATAGACACCGGACATCTTTGAATACTCCCGGCCGCTGTCTTCCTGTGTGAACAGACCTGAGCGCACCAACTCCGTGCCGCTGCCGTCAAGAAGCGTTATGTTTATGAACGACGGGTTACGCTCAAGAATACGGTCGATGACTAGTTGCGTACGGTCCGGTTCGGCTTGAATGTCCAACGCCGCGTTCTGTATTTTCGCGAGAATGTCCTCGAGCGACGTGCTGATATTGGAGGTCGCGTTTTCCGCCATCTGCATAGAAAGCTCTGACGCGGACGAACGCACGCTCGTCTGGGTGGGAAGAAGCCACAGAAGGTCGAGAAAGACGAGCCAGCCGAGAAGAAACAGCAGGATAAGAAAGATGCGTCTGCGCGAGAGGAATGTAAGAAAGGCGAATATATCCATGAAATCTGACGGGGGAGAATGTTTACGTCATTGCCCCGCGGCTTCGATGACGACGTCTGCTTTTTTGAGGAATGCATTACTAAAGGTGACGCCTATCTTCCGGGCGGTCTCTTTGTTGACGACGAGGATTAACTTCTCCGGCATCTGGACCGCAATGCCCGCCACTTTTCCTCCGCGGAGGATTTTGTTGGCGATATCCGCCGACTGACGTCCGGAAACGGCCAAGTCAGGTCCGAGCCCGAAAAGCGCCCCCGCCTCCACCTGCGAGCGGCTAAACACGGAAAACGGTATCTTTTGCGCTATCGCCTGTCGAATGTAGAGGTCAATACTGCCCCAGACGAGAGAGTCACCCCCGACTATCATGCCGTCGAAATCTTTGCGCAGTATCTGCTCCGCTACGGCCGTATTATCCTCTTTCGTTTTCACCGGGAAAACCGTCAGCTCAATGCCGAGCTCCGTTGCCGTCGTGCGCGCTATCTCAACGGACTTGTTTGCGGCGATGTCTCCGGCGTCAGGCGCAGTGCGCGGCATCGCTACCCGCTTTATCGACGAGTCGAATTCCTTCAGAAGCTGCAAGCGCTGTGCGGTGAGGTCCGTAGAGAGGCTCGCGACACCGGTCACGTTGCCGCCGGGACGGCTGATCGATTGTACGCCGGGGATGAGCAGAGGGTCGCCGACGGAGCCGAATACAATCGGCACGGGCTTTTGAGCGTCCTTACCCGCCTGAATCGCCGCCTCGGTCGCAGGCGTCGAATAGGTGTGGATGATGTCTGCACCGTCCTGAATAAATTTACGGGCCACGATAGGCAGCTGGTTTTTGTCGGAGATGAGCTGCACATCGTAGATGATGTTCTCGCCATCGCGATATCCGAGCTCTTCCATGCGTTTCTTGAAGCCGGCGACTGCGGTGTCGTAGCCGGAACCGCGCACGAGAATCCCGATGCGGTAATTTTTTGACGGGTCGGCGCCTCTGTTCGCGGATTGGTAATACACGACTCCGGCGAGTACGAGAATGAATGCAAGGATTCCGACATGCCAGCGCCAGTTCATAATGTGCGGATGGTGAGGCGGCTAATACCTCCAGTATAACGACCGTTTGATATTCGACTAAGAAGATAGGGTGGACAACGTGCGCAAATGCACGGTCGTTGTCGCGCGAAGGGGGATACAAGAAAACCGCCGCGTTTGACGCGGCGGTTTTCTTTTGTTTTCTTCCCGATTCTACTTTCGAACCGTGTAGTTCAAGCCGTAGTCCTTTGCCTCGAAGAATTTCTTGGCAAATTCGGCTGCGATGCTCGGATTGTAGTACTTGCACGAGAAAACGTCCAAGTACACGTACGGATTGGCCGCATGGCCGAAGTGGGCCGAGATAAGCGAGGTTTCGATAAGCTGTGTCATCGAATATCCCGCTACCCGTGGGTCTTCACCGAAGTCCACCACCACACACTCACCGAAACGCTTCATCCCGATGAGATCACAGAGCTCAACTACAAACTGCTTAATCTTCTCCGGAGACCGGATGGTCTTCGGATTGCATCCGTGGAGATCAATCCCCGAATGTAAACCCCAAGCATCGACGAGTGCGAATTCCTTTCGGAGCGACGCGTCGGTCGGTGTTTTTGTTTCCATCTCTGATGTAACAAGATTAATTTCTGACAATAGGGGCTCCGCTTTTATTTTTTGCTTTGCCCTTATGTGTTTCGCGAGCGGAAGTGAATTACCTTTTCACCTCATACGCGCCACACTCACTGAAAAGAACAGATACCGATATAATACACACTCTGTAGCAAATGTATATAGTTTCTGACGAAAGTGTGCATAACTTCTTACGGTTCTCGGAAAGAAAAATTTCAGACGGACCGGCGCGTCGTTCGGGATTTCCAAGTGCGCCCGGAAGGAACCTCTCCTTACAGGAGCAGTACACCTTTGCGATGTTCTACCGGCGAGGCCGCTCGAACATATCGCAAAGGTCTTCGATTCCTTCACGAAGAGTGCGCAGGCACGCTTCTCGGGCGCACAGACAGAGCTACGCGAGAGCTGTGCGCCCGGAAGGAATCGAACCTTCGACCTCTGTCTTATCAGGACAGCGTTCTACCACTGAACTACGAGCGCATTTCTCAAACAGGGTGATGTTAGCAAAAATGCTGTAAATCCGCCACTCGGAGCGACTTTCGTTTTCTCTCGAAGTCTGTCATCATGTGCGCATGAACTACAAGGTCATAGGCGGTAAAAAACTCTCCGGTTCGGTTACCACGAACATCTCCAAGAATGCAACGGTGGCCTTGCTTGCCGCGTCGCTATTGAACCGCGGGACGACGACCATCAAGCGTGTGCCGAAAATAGAAGAAGCACGCCGTATCATTGAAGTGCTGAAAAGTATCGGCGCCGATGTGGAGTGGACAAACGGTGACGTTGTCGTGAGGCCTGCCAAGAAGCTCACGCCGGAAAAGATGGACAAGGAAGCCGCGGGGAAGACCCGGAGCACGGTGCTTTTCACGGCGCCTCTCGCGCACCTTTTTGAGTCGTTCGAGCTCCCGCTGCCGGGCGGATGCAATCTCGGCGGACGGACCATGATGCCGCACATACAGGCGCTCGGTGCGTTGGGAATACAAATAGAAAAAGGTTCGGAAGGTATGTACAAAGTTTCCTCGAAAGAGAAGACGGCGGGCGAGGTGGCGATGTACGAGTCGAGCGATACAGGCACCGAGAGCGTCCTGATGGCCGCCGCGAAAATCCCCGGGAAAACCATCATCAAGTACGCGAGCGCCAATTACATGGTGCAAGACCTTTGCACATTCCTTGAATTGTGCGGCGTGAAAGTCGAAGGCATCGGCACCTCGACACTCGTCGTGCACGGCGTCGACGACATCGACCGTGACGTCACGGTGTATCCGAGCGAGGACCCGATAGAATCCATGTTCTTCATTTCACTTGCGGCGACCGCCGGCTCGGAAATCACCATCAAACGCTGCCCATTCGACTTTCTCGAGCTGGAGCTGGTGACACTCGGGCAAATGAGTCAGAAGTACGAGTACGGGCCCAAGTACGTCGCCGAAAACGGAAGGACGATACTGACCGATGTGACGCTGTTTCCCTCCAAGCTCACCGCTCCGCCCGAGAAAATCGCCCCGCGCCCGTACCCCGGTATCAACATAGACAACCTTCCATTTTTTGTGCCTGTCGCGACGCAGGCCGAGGGCCGCACGCTCATCCATGACTGGGTCTACGAAAACCGCGCCATCTACTACATGGAAATGAAAAAGCTCGGCGCTGAAATGCTTCTCGCGGACCCACACCGTGTTTTCATCGACGGGCCGACGAAATTGCACGCGGCAGATATAGAAGCCCCACCCGCGCTCCGTCCTGCGACTATCATATTGATAGGCATGCTTGCGGCGGAAGGGGAATCAATACTTCGCAACGTCTACCCGATAAACCGCGGCTATGAGCGCCTCCACGAGCGCCTCACCGAACTCGGCGCCTCCGTCGAGGCGGTGGAATAATCAGTTTGCTGCTGTTGAGGACGGCTTGCGACGCATATTTTCAACTTGAAGTGCTCTCATGCACACTCCAATTCCAAGAATTAGAAAAATTACTATTGTGAATATTGAGCCGCCCGTAGTGAGTTGGTAATAAAGCCCGTAGGATTTATCTCCTGCCCAAACAATCATCAAACCGATTACTGCCCACCGATGTCCCTTATAGACGAAGAAAAGTAGCGGCGCGTACAATACAAGTGCTTCGGCAAGAACTTCAATGAATGAAGCAACTGGCAAGTTAATTATTGCAGTAATCGCCAGAGAAAAAGCAATAAGACAAGAAAAGAAAATCACGCATTGACCACGGGCTGTTTTAGTCCATTTCATACTTGAATAGCCGGCAACTTGTTCCTGCAACTCAGGTTCTTTGTATCTCCAAGAAAATGCATTCGTTTTCGGCATATAAGCATTATTTCATGAACAATCCGCCCTTCTTTTTCAACTGTTTACAACTCTGACCTTCTCTGCCGCAGCAGCGGCCTTTTTGCGGGCTTCGGCGACGGTCTTGCCGATGGCGAGCGCGACGCCCATGCGGCGATGGCCGGTAACCACCGGCTTGCCGAAAATGCGGATGTGAGTGCCCTTGATTTTGAGAGCCTCAGCGACTCCTTCGTAAGTCGGATTTTTCATATCGCCGTGCGCAAGAATCGCGCACGAGGCGCCTGCGCGGCAGGGAATCTCGGGTATCGGCAAATCAAGAATGGCGCGCACGTGGAGTTCCATCTCGCTCATCGTTTGTGAGACCATCGTCACCATGCCCGTGTCGTGCGGGCGCGGGGAGAGTTCGGAGAACCACACTTTGTCGCCCTTCACGAAAAGTTCAACGCCGAATATTCCTCTTCCATTTTTTCCGCACAACTCATTCACCACCTTCTTCGCGATGTCCTGAGCTTTCTTGAGTGCAACTTTTGTCATCGGCTGCGGTTGCCAGCTTTCCACGTAGTCGCCGTCCACTTGGCGGTGTCCGACCGGTGCGCAGTATGAAATGCCGCTTTTGTGCCGGATAGTGAGCAGTGTGATCTCGTAATCAAAGTTTATTTTCCCTTCGACGATTACCTTGCCGGTGTTGCCGCGCGCCCCCTCCATCGCAAATTCCCACGCCCTCTCCAAATCTTGCGGTTTTTTAGCCATGGATTGGCCGTGTCCCGATGAAGACATCGTCGGCTTGATGAAGCAGGGGAAGCCCACCGCTTTCGCTCCGGCCTGCAATTCTTCAAGCGAGCCTGCGAAACGGTACGGCGAAGTCGGAAGTTTCAACTGTTCCGCGGCGAGCTGGCGGATGCCTTGCCTATCCATCGTGAGTCGCGTCGCGCGCGCGGTCGGAATCACCCGCCAGCCCTCCTTTTCGAGCTCCACGAGCGTCGGGGTCGCAATGGCCTCTATCTCGGGGACGATGAGGTCGGGCCTCTCACGCTCGACGATCTCTCGGATTTTGGCGCCGTCAAGCATGGGGAAGGTGTAGTGGCGGTGGGCGACCTGCTGTGCGGGGGCACCTTCGTAGCGGTCGCAGGCGACGACTTCCTGACCGAGCCGCATCGCTTCGATGGCGACTTCTTTGCCCAGTTCACCGCTTCCAAGAAGGAGGATTTTCCGCCGCTTAAAAGGTGTGACCATGTCCTGTATAGTATGCCGATGCGTCCGAAAATTCTAGTCTTCGCGTCGGGCACGAAAGACGGCGGGGGAAGCGGGTTTGAGAAGCTTGTGGAGGCTACTACATCGGGCGTTCTTGATGCGGAAATTGTCGGTGTCGTTTCCAATCACGAACACGGGGGAGTCGCCGAGCGAGCGAAGCGCTCGGGTATCCCATTCATTTATTTTCCGGGTCCGTACGATGCCGAGCACTATGCAAGTGTTTTGCAAAAGACTGCAATAGAGAAGGATGAGCTGTGGGTAGCGCTGTCTGGCTGGTTGCGCAAAGCGGAAGGGCTCGACCCGGCAAAGACATTCAACATCCATCCCGCGCTGCTCTCACAATTCGACGGCCGCTTCGGCGGCAAGGGGATGTATGGCAATCACATTCACGAGGCCGTGAAAAAGGCGCTCGGTGCGGGCGAGATTGCCGAGTCGGGATTCACGATGCACTTTGTGACGGAAGAGCACGACCGCGGTCCCGCATTTTTCGAGAAGCGGGTACCGCTCAAGCAGGGGATGACGGTAGAAGAGATAGCAAAAAAGGTGAATGCTGCCGAGCATGAGTGGCAGCCGAAGATAACCAACATGGTCGTGCATGGAGAAATCCGGTGGGACGGTAAAAACCCGGACTCACTCGTTGTGCCCAAAAGCTGACAGCGGGTTCGGGATTGTCTCGGTGTCCACCTTGCGGTACTATGGAATAATCCTTCGGGGTCAGGTGTAAATCCTAATCGGCGGTAATCCTGCAAAGGCGAGCCCGCGAGTCTGAACAAGACACGATCCGGTGAGATCCCGGAGCCGACCGTAAAGTCGGGATGAAAGAAGGATGGCCGCTCGCTGTGCGAGTGAGCTTTTACAACCCCGAGGAAGGGGTTTTATTTTTATGTTTACCGGCATTATTGAACAGCAAGGAATACTACAGAAAAAGACGGCAGGCCGTCTGCATGTTCGGGCTGAAGCCGGATTCATAAAACAACTTTCGCGCGGGGCGAGCGTTGCTGTAAACGGTACGTGTCTTACCGTGAGCGATATTCCCACAAAAACCATTTTTATGGCCGATGTGATGCCGGAAACATCGCGTAGGACGACGCTCGGAAGTCTGAAGCCGGACAGCCCGGTCAATCTGGAGCTGCCGCTTAAGGTTGATGGGCGATTGGGAGGACATATTGTGCAAGGGCACGTAGACGGTACCGCCAGGATTCTTGATATACGAGAAGAAAAAAACAGTCGCATTATTACATTCGGAGTTCCTCAACGATTGTCGCGATACGTGGTGGAAAAAGGCTCCATTATCGTAAACGGCGTCGCGCTCACGGTAATCAAGTCCGATGGAAAGACGTGTACGGTGGGCATCATTCCGCACACATGGAAGCAGACAACGTTCAGGTCGCTTTCGAAAGGGGACCTCGTAAATATCGAATTAGATATACTCGCTAAATACGTGTTGCGACATCTTCAAAAATATGAAAAATAAACCGTACCGCATCGCAATCGTCGGCAGCGATTTCCAGAAATTCGTGACCGACAATCTGGAAAAAAATTGCATCGAGACACTGCTCCGAAACGGCGTGGCACGCGACCGCATCACTGTTGTACGGGTGCCGGGGTCGCTCGAGATACCGCTCGCGGCACTCCTGCTTGCCAAGAAAAAGACGTTTGACGCGATTATCGCTTTCGGGGCGATACACAAGGGAAAAACATACCACTTTCAACAGGTGGCGGATGAATGTATACGAGGATGCATGAACGTCTCACAGGAGTATCAAATACCCGTCGTATATGAAGTGCTCGCCGTATATGACATGAAGGATGCGCGCGAGCGCGCCACGCGGAAAAAAGAGAACAGGGGCGTCGAAGCGGCACTCTCGGCTCTCACGATGATTGGGGTGGTGCGGGCACTGAGGAGCAAAAAGCGATAAATTCGATATGCCCATCGTTCGCACCGCGTCATCGAAACTTCCGACACCGCACGGAACGTTCGAAATCATCGTATACCGGTCTTCGCCCGACATGCGCGAGCACGTAGCGTTACTTCTCGGAAAGATTGAATCCCCGATGCTGGTTCGCGTCCATTCAAAATGTTTAACGGGGGATACGCTCGGTTCGCTCATGTGTGATTGCGGAGAGCAGCTGCGGATGAGTTTTGAAATGATACAGCGGGCGGGCAGCGGCGTCCTCCTGTATCTGGATCAGGAAGGGCGGGGCATCGGTCTTAGCAACAAGATAAAAGCGTATGCGCACCAAGCTCGCGGCCTTGATACCGTGGAAGCGAACCACGCGCTGGGTTTTTCTCCCGATGAGCGCGACTACGGGATTGCGGCCGACATATTGCGTGATTTGAAGATACAAAATATCTCCCTGTTGACGAACAATCCGAAGAAAATCCGCGCTTTGAGAATCCGCGGTATCCGGGTAGTGAAGCGCATACCGCTCGAAACGGCGCCCAACGCAACGAACCACCGCTACTTGTCGACAAAAAAACAAAAACTCGGTCACCGGCTCCGTTCAGTGTAGGCATATGGACCGCCTTTCCGCGCACGATATGAAGTATTTGAGGGCGGCCTTCCGGCTTGCCCGCAAGGGTCTCGGACGGACATTTCCCAATCCAATGGTGGGGGCTGTCATCGTGAGGCGCGGCCGGGTTGTCGGGCAAGGATACCACCGCAAAGCGGGTTCAGCCCACGCCGAAATCGAAGCGCTTGCGGCTGCCGGAGTGCGTGCGATGGGCGCGACCCTGTACGTGAATTTGGAACCTTGCAGCCATTGGGGCAGGACCCCGCCGTGCGTCGATGCAATCGTGCAAGCACGGATAAAAAAGGTCGTTTGTTGTATGCGCGACCCCAATCCGAAAGTGTCGGGCAAGGGGATACGAAGGCTGCGACGCGCGGGCATCGAGGTCTCAATCGGAGGATGTTCCGCCGAGGCGGAAATACTTAACGAAGGCTTTCTCTTTTTCCACCGCCACCACCGCCCGTTCATCGCCATAAAATTCGCCGCGAGCCTGGACGGGAAAATTGCGACACACACTGGGGATTCAAAATGGATAACGAACGCGCGCGCGCGAGCATACGCGCGCGCCTTGCGCGGGCACTACCAAGCAATCCTCGTCGGCATCAATACGGTCCTTAAAGACGACCCGCATCTCGGCGTGCGTATCAAAAACCGCCCGGATCCCTTGCGCGTCATTCTTGACAGTACGCTCCGAATTCCGCTCAAGAGCAAAGTCTTGCGCGATACCAACGTGCTCATTTTCACGACCAAACGCGCAAGCACTGAAAAGAAACGACTGCTTATCGAAAGAGGTGTTGATGTCGTCGAGGTGGGAAGTAGGATTAACGTAAAGGCACTGATGCGCGAGTTGTACAAACGGGGAATAACCAGCGTACTTATCGAGGGAGGAGGAGAGGTGTTAGGGAGTTTCGTCGACGCGCGATGCGTCGACAAGGTGTATGTATTCCATGCGCCGATTCTTATCGGCGGCGAGGCCGCGAAAAGTGCGGTGGGAGGAAGGCGCGCGCCCTCAATCCGTGAAGCGCTTCGACTAACTCGCATCGTTCGCAAGACCTTCGGCGACAATATATTGGTAAGCGGCTACCCCGTAAAATAGTATTCCTATTTTGCGCGGTGGTGAGAGATAGGAATATAGACTATAAGCATAATGTTCAAAGCAACCTCGCACTGGTATATTTACCCCGTACCAGAACGCCGCGGTGGTGAAATTGGCAAACACGCTAGCTTCAGGAGCTAGTCCCCGCAAGGGGTTGGGAGTTCAAGTCTCCCCCGCGGCACTATAGTTTGATGTAATGGAGTAACACGCTTCCTTTTTCGTTCAACTTTTTTGTTGATTCGAGGTGGAATTTTGCCAGCGCATCCTTTGTGCTCTCAAAGAGGTT
>Ga0209542_10016723_pt1 | contig 12121 bp, 10 predicted proteins | sample RifCSPhighO2_01_FD_184028 | JGI IMG/M metagenome (GOLD analysis project Ga0209542, IMG submission 184028) | Soil microbial communities from Rifle, Colorado - Rifle CSP2_plank highO2_0.1 (SPAdes) (version 2) | ecosystem: Environmental > Terrestrial > Deep subsurface > Rock core/Sediment ...
ATCTTTTTTGTACTCAATTCTTTGCCTTTAAAGTATATAGCCCGGCTTCCTCAACTTTATATCGCAGAACTCAAAAGACTCAATTTCAATTTTTTATTTACTTATACTTCTGCTTCCGGCCCTACTTTCGGAATTAATTTTCTCACTATTTTCTTAGCGGTAATTATTGCCGCTGTCTGCATCTTCTCTTACCTTATTGTAAAGAATAAAAGAGTTGCTCATGCTTTTTTGATGGTCTTCTTCGTTACAGGTGTATCGTTTAATTTGTTTTTAGTTTCAGAATATCTGCTTCATCCCACCAGCCCTAATATTAGTGGCGTAAAATTTGATATGATTCAGTACGTTAAAGAGAATAATCTCTCCTTTCCTTTGTATACCAATGACGAAGGCATCCAATGGTATTTTGACCATCAATACAAAAATAAAAATGGTCTTACTATTGGCTTTAGTGATAATGAAGTAGGAGATAGGCCTTCCCTGGCTACCGACAATATCCTCAGTAAAGGCGGAACCATAATTTTAGTCCGTTGGCCTCCGCTTCCCGAAGGAAGTCCTGCTGATGAGGTTACTTCTTTGTGTACCCTCCATAAACCGTTTTATTCAAAAGGCATCCTTATCGGAGAAGTGTATCGTTGCGAGAATCATAGAGAGTGATGACTAGTCAATTGTTTCGCAAGGTTTAAAAGCGCTTTTACCTCTGAAATGATATGCCTGGATTTACCCTAAAAACCCCTTCGGGAGAGAGAATTATTGGTCATGGTCATCCTACTTTCATCATTGCCGAGATGTCTTCTAACCACGGCCAAAATTTTGAAAAAGCCGTAGAGATTGTTAAAGCTGCTGCTCGGGCTGGAGCCGATGCTATTAAACTGCAGACATATACTCCCGATACGATGACGTTGAATTCTGGTGCTGAACCATTTATTGTCCGTGGAAAAGACAATCCCGATGGTTGGAAAGGCCAGACCCTCTATGATTTATATCAGAAAGCGTATACTCCCTGGGAATGGCATGGTGCGTTAAAAAAAGTTGCGGAACAAGCAGGGTTGGTATTTTTTTCTACACCCTTTGATGCCACTGCCGTTGATTTTTTAGAAAAGATGGGTGTTCCTTTATACAAAGTTGCTTCTTATGAAGTAACGGACCTTCCTCTATTAAAAAAGATTGCTAAGACTGGAAAACCGGTGATTATGTCTGTTGGGTTTGCTTCCTTAGAAGAAGTTGACCTCGCCGTAAGAACGTTACGCGAGAATGGCGCCAAAGATCTTGCTCTTCTTCATTGCGTCACTGCATATTCTAATACTCCTTCTCCGGAAAATGTCAATTTACTCACCATGCTTGATATCAAAAACAGGTTCAACGTTATTGTTGGGTTTTCTGATAATAATGCCGGAATAGAGATTCCGCTCCAATCGGTAGTAATGGGCGGAAGCATCGTCGAAAAACATATCGTATTATCCAGTTCCAGCCAGGCCCTTGATGCTCATTTCTCTCTTGATCCTGATGAATTTAAGAATTTAGTCGCTGCCATCAGAAAGTCAGAAAAAATATCAGGAGTAGTCCATTACGGCACTCAATGCGCCCTGGAAGAAAACAATAAGCAATATAGAAGATCTATCTTTTCCGTTACTGATATTAAAGAAGGAGAAGTTTTAACTGTAGAGAACGTAAGAGTGATTAGGCCTGCTGCCGGGTTAGAGCCCCGCTATTATGAAGAGATATTGGGCAAGAAAGCCACTCAACACATTGTAAAAGGAACTCCCTTACACTGGGATTTAATCAGCTAAATGAACCAGACTTCATGTCTCTCTTCAACCTTTGCCTTCCATTATCATCGGCAAGATCATACTGGAAAATGCGAAACAATAGCTCGCATTTTCTGTTCCGAAAACGTACCAATTAAATACGAGAGCCGTAAAAGCCACGGACGAAGTTCGTAGATAGGCTCGAGTGGTGAGTTTTCGTTACTTAATAAAAATAAAAGTTAAAATTAAAATGGAACCAAGATTTTTCATCTCCGAAGAAGCACACGTCGGAAATACTGTCCGAGAAAGGCTGAAGCTATTACATAGAAGAAACCACGCCGATATTTTTATTGAAAAAGGAGTTACACTATCTGACGACCTTATTTTTACTGACGTTTTGCAGTCTTTATATGTCGGCCAATATACTTCTCTCGGTAATCGGATCTTTTTTGCGTTTAAACATATCAACATCGGGGCCCACTGCATCATTAAAGACGGGATGTATTTTGGGAAAAGACAAATGGACCCCTTTGTGCCTGGGATACAAAAGGGCCGCATGAATGTATTTAATCAGCTCACTATTGGCATCGGCGCCCATATCTATGGAAATAGTGAGATCTATGCCCTTAATGTTATTTTTGGAAACTTTTTAAGGATGAATGATCAAGTGAGAATAGACGGATATAAAGATTTTAAGGCAGGCCATAATGTCTGGGTTGGCCGTGACACTACCCTTAATGCTACTGGCGGCCTAGAGATAGGCAATAATACCGGTATCGGAGAAAAATGTTTGATATGGAGCCACGGTTATTGGTCAGATATGTTGGAAGGATCAAATATTTTTACTCTTAAAGAAACTATTGTCGGTGATGAATGTTGGGTTGCCGCAGGAACGTCTATCACTCCGGGAGTAAAGATTGCTCCTAGGGTGCTGATGCTGCCGGAATCTAACATCGTTAAATCCATCGATGAGGAAAACATCATCGTCGGTGGAAATCCCGCTAAGAAAATACAAAAAATAGTGGATGGACAGCCTCAAAATCTTATTCATTTTGCTTCTAAAAGTAAAGATCAAAGATATTCTTATTTAAAAAAAGTTCTTCATGATTTCTGTCGTCGATTTAAAGAGGTTGAGTTTAAGGATGGTCCTGACTATTGCCTTTGGAACGTTCGCCAGGCTAACTACTCCGGGCAGCTTGGTCTATTTCTTGAAAATGATGCTGAACATAAACTGATGAGCTTTGTATCTACTGGTGTGAATAGTCCAGAAAGTAATAGAGAAATAGTTCCTGACAGAGACATATTGATTTTTTCTCCGCAAGATATTGACAATCATACTTTCACTCATTTTAATTATATGGATCGAAAACATTCTTCTTTGCTTAAATCGAATGGTTCTTATAATCTGTTAGCCCTTGAATTCATTAAAGATTCTAATACTTACATTGCTAAGTTTATCCCCCGTGAAGAGGTTGCCTCTCAACATGATTAATGACCATATCCATGGGCTTATGGATGAAAATGGCAGTATCAACAAAGAAAATATTTTAAAAATTATCCCCTATAAAGACCAGTTTTTAATGATGGATCAAGTCCTGTATTTAGACCAACAAAAAATAATCGTTACTAAAAATGTGCCTCTTGATGATTTTTGGGTTACTGGCCATTTTACCGATTTCCCGATAATGCCGGGAGTTTTGGTCATAGAGGTTTTGGCCCAAGCGGGGAGTCTTTTAGCTCGATATAATCTTTCCCATCACCAAGAAAAAGATCTTCTAGCTCGGACTATAGAAAAAAGCCGTTTTCTTTATCCTATTTTTCCTGGTGACCACATAAAATGCGAAGTGGCTATCTCCGAAATGAATGAAAAAGTAGCCGTTTTCAATGGTAAAGTATGGGTAAAAGATCGGCTTTGTACTGAGGCCGAGTTTACCTTGGCTATTGTCGACAAAGAAAATTTTAGGAATAAGTTTAGAAATCAGTAATTAATATACTTCCATGGCCAATTTAACTTCTTCCAAGGGTAATACAGTATTTGCGTTTGATATGGATGGGGTGATTGTTGATACTGTCAGCCTTTTTTATCAAGCCTATGATGATTTTTTGAAGCAGTTTAGTCATACTTCTACCCCTGAAGAACATCTTGCTCTCAATGGTCTTAAAATAAAGCAGATCGTAGCCTATGCTAAAAAAAAATATGCCCTCCCAAAAAATGAAGAAGAGCTCCTGACTCTTTATAATCAAGGGCTTTCTGTCGCTTACGCTCATCCGGAGTTAATCCCCGGGGTGAAGCGGGTCATAAATTTACTGAAAGAAAATGGCTTTAGGTTGGTCCTTCTCAGTTCTTCAGCTAAAAATAATGTCGATATGGTTTTGAACTTATTCCAACTGCAAAAATATTTTGACTTCATTATGACGGGAGACGATGCTATTGATAAATCTTCTCCTCATACCTATACGCAATTAAAAGATGCCCTGAATGCTACTGAAATGTATGTTATCGATGATTCAGCTATAGCTCTACAGTCCGCAGCAGCTGCGCATGTCCAGGGTATCTTTTTTAATCCCCAAAGACAGAAATTGACCTTCCCGGTAGAGTATGATATCCAAACCATGGCTGAGATGGAAAGAATAATGACGGAGATAAAAGCAAACTGTAAAACTTTTCTCATCCACAATAATGTGATAGTAACGCTCATTAAAAATGATGTTTCATATAAAGAACAGGAAAATAAAGTGAATCAGATTTGGGATGCCGAGAAGAATCTTAAAAAAAGTTTATGTAATGGTACGATTGTCAGTTATCATTCCCATGCCCTTAAAGATGGTTCTCTAGTTATTAATTGCTTTTTGACTGAATATAAATATTTTCTCGCCCAATCAAAAATACCTTCTTTAAACCTCCCTATCTTTCCTCTTGCGGTAAGCGGGGTAATTATTGATCCTGAAAATAATGTTCTGGTAGGACAAAGAAAAGATGTTACTGAATACGAACAGTGTCTAGAACTTGTTCCTTCGGGAGGGATTAGCAGCGAACATGTTTATAACGATAAAGTCCTCTGGGAGGAACAAATTAAAGCTGAATTTATGGAGGAGACCGGGATGTCTAGTGGGGACATTAAAAAAATAACTCCTTTTTGCCTTATTTTTGATAAAGAACATAAAGTCTATGATATCGGTGTTAAGATAATGCTTGCTACGTCGTTACATCAATCTTTTAACTCACTTAAGATGGATAGAAATAAAGAATATAAAAATTATCAAATAATGGGTTTAAAACAGATAGATGCGCTTTCAACTGAAGATAAGGTAGTGCCTACTTCCAGGGTAATTTTAAAAATGATAACTCTCGGTTAGACCAAGCTTCCTCTCATGTAGGGCTATTTCTTTCTGAGGATAATCCCTAGGATTGCTGTGTTGAGTGTTTTATTTTAATCTTTGATTGCTACAGTCTTTTTTGTTAACGCTGACTGTCTTGCCGCCTCGACAATTTTTAAAACATAGATGCTATTTTCTATATCGTTCATGGTTCCTAAAGATTTTTCTATGCATGATAAAAAATAATCCAGTTCCTGTTCATACATATAATTAGGATCTATGACCTTTTCAGTCACTTTACGCGGTTCATCCGAAGTTTCAAAAATGGTGGTGGTTGCTTTTTCAGGATTGCTGCCGATACTTTCCCAGAGGATGGTTTTTAGTTCTCCTATCACCTCATACCCCCTACGTTTTGTTTTCTGAAGGCAATCAATGTGGATGTGAGCTAGTACTCCATTCCTAAACTTAAGGATCACTTCCACTACATCTTCACCATCCATCTCTAAATCGCTGGCTTTAGTGATGATCGCTGAAACGTCCTCTACTTTTCCGAAAAGCCAGACGAGATAATCAAATTCATGAATTCCCTCTAAAAGCATCCCTCCTCCTTCTTCAACTTTGGCCGAATACGTCTTTCGGTAGTCCACCTTTCTCCAAAAAGGCAAATATTGTCCAAAGTAAACATGGGCTGAATAAATTTTTCCTAATTCTCCAGAAGCTATTATCCTGCTTAACTCTTGTATCGCCGGATGGAAGCGCATGTTGCATCCGATCAACGTAACATTTTTCTTATTCCTTGCAATGTTGTTTATTTCTTCCAGTTCTTGGGAAGTGCTTACTGCAATCGGCTTTTCAATAAAAACTCCACACCCTGAAGATAAAGCTAATTTAGCTGGAGCAAGATGGTGGTTGGTAGGTGTGCAGATAAATACTGCCGCCTGTTTTTGCAGCTCCTCTTTGGTGAGCTCTTTAATTTGAGTATATCCTTTTTCTGTAGCTATAGTGCTTACTCGTTCTTGATCAATATCATATAAAGAGACCTCTATTTTTTTAGCGTGTAGATTTTGGGCATGTCTTAGGCCGATAGATCCCACTCCTATTACCAATGCTTTCGATTTTGTATCTTCAGAAATCATTTTATGCCTTTTTTTTTTCCATGATATATTTACATAATTCAAATTCAAATCGTTCTCCTATCGAGAGTGATCTTTCAGCAGGCATTTGATACAGCTCAAAAGCATCTCCAAAGAAGCTTTCCTGCTTTTGGAGAATAGGTACTTTAGCAATTTTAATTGCTCCATTGGGATAATATATCGCCGGCAGCTCCGTTCTCGATTTCATAAATTTACTTCCAAAATAAAACTTTCCCTGCCCTTCTTTTTCCTCGATCGCCCAATGGAAAAAGTGCGGATCTACGATAGATGTCGAGATTAAAGAATTTGCTTCTTTTTCTTTAAACAGAAGATAGCTTTTGACAACATCCTCAGTTGAACGTAAAGGTGAAGTAGGTTGTAAACAGATTAGATCGGCGAAATCTAAGTTCTGCGTTTCTTTTAACACTTTCAACGCATATAAAGATGGCTTGACTACTTCCGTCGTATCTCCTGCCAGCTCTAAAGGCAACTTAAAAGGGATAGCCCCATACCCTTCAGCTAGTGTAAGTATAGCCTCATCATCGGAAAGGACATAAATGTGCGGAGTTATTAACGCTTCTTTTGCCACTTCAATTGCATAATAGAATAAAGGCTTGCCTTTGATCAGTAAAGTATTTTTATGGGGAAGTCTTTTTGACCCGGAACGGGCAGGTATAACTATTATCGTTCTTTCAGAGAGGTATTTTTCAGTACTATTGTGGATCATGTAATATGCTTTTAATCGTTTTAATTACTTCTTCTTGCTGCTGGTCACTCATGGAGGGGTACATTGGTAAAGAGACAGTACTTTTAAAGACCTGATTTGTTACCGGATAATCTTCTGCTTTCCAGCCAAATCTTTTGTGATAGGTAAATTCATACGCCGGAATATGGTGGACATTAACCCCTATATTATTTTCCCGCATTTTTTGAAAGAAAACATCTCGATCATAATTTTTGATGAGGATGGGGTATAAATGCCAAGAATGCTTTACATTATCCCTTACTCTGGGAATTTGTATTTTAGGATGTCCCTGTAAGGCAGCCGTATACTTTTCAGCAATTTCTTCTCTTCTTTTAAGAAATGAATCTAATCTGGATAGTTGTGACAGTCCTAGAGCTGATTGAAAATCCGTTAAGCGATAATTTCGAGCGAGGTCCAGAACATCATAAGCCCACCCTGATTTTGGACCAAATCTTTCATGTACTTCTTTGTTTATGCCGTGGTTGCGTAAAAGCCGCAGTCGCGTATTAAATGCTTTGTTATGAGTGAGGACCATCCCCCCTTCTCCGGTAGTGATGTGTTTTACTGGATGAAAACTAAGAATAGTCATATCTGCAAAAGAGCCTATTTTTGTATGATTATATTCTGCTCCTAAAGCTTGGGCTGAGTCTTCCACTAAAAAGAGGTGATGTTCACGAGCAATCTTTTGTAGTTCCTCGATATTGCAAGGCTGTCCGGCATAGTTAACATACAAGATTGCTTTGGTATTCTTAGTTATCTTTTTTCTGATGGAGGCAGGATCAATATTGTACGTATCTGGTTCAATATCAGCTAAGATCGGAACACAATTATTAAAGAGGATACTATTCACCGTAGCAATAAACGTGAAGGGAGTGGTGATTATTTCTGATCCCGGCGGGAGAGCTAAGGTTTGTATAGCAATATCCAATGCTGCAGTTCCACTGGTAACGGCTACCCCATATGTAGCTTGACAATACCTCGCTACTGCTTCTTCAAATTCTGTAACCTTTGGCCCGCTAGTGATCCAATCTTCCTCTAAAACTTGCGCTACTTTGGCAATATCTTCAGAAGTAATCTGTTGTTTCCCATACGGAATATACTTTTGGATCATTTTATATCGCCTGTTTATAAACTATTATTTATAAGATATTATTTTCAAGGAGAGCTTGATACAGCTGTTCTGGACTGATAAGAAAATCTTTTGAACTTAATTCCGAACATTCAATTGCGGGTGCATCCTGTAAGTAAGTGGCAGTGATACCGGTTTGATGTTTTTCAATATCAGACTTGATGACATAACAATTATCCAGCTGGTGAGTTCTTCTGGCTTCAGTTTCATTAACTAAGATTTCATGAATCTTTTCTCCGGGCCTGATACCGATTACCTTTGTTTTAACATCTTTTTTATGATGTTCTGTCAATACTTTAATCAGATCTACAACTTTAAATGAGTTTAATTTTGGGATGAATACTTCTCCTCCCTTGCTATGAAGGATAGAATTAAAAATTAAATCCACGGCTTGATTAGGAGTAATCAAAAAACGAGTCATGCGCTCGTCAGTTAATGAAATAGGTTCATTCTTCATGATGTTTTCGACAAAAGAAGGTATCACTGAACCGGTGCTATCTAAAACATTTCCATATCGGACTGAAAGAAAGACGGTACTTGATGATCCTTTATTATAATTTGATTCTGTAAATATGCGCTCGCCGATGAACTTACAGGCGCCATAGGTATTCACGGGTGAGCAGGCTTTATCTGTGGATACAAAGATGGCTTTCTTGACATTCTCATCCCAGCAGGCCCTGGCCACATTAAGTGTTCCCAGGACATTAGTCTGGATAGCTTCTTCGACATTATACTCTAAAATATCGATTCTTTTTAATGCTGCAGCATGGATTACAATATCTACATCTTTTAAGGCTTTTCTGAGGCGGGTATAATCCCGAACATCGCCGATTAAATATCGTAGCTTTGGATGGCTCTCAAACTTACTTTGGGTATGAAAATGCTTTACTTCATCTCTGCTGAATAAGCGGATACTTTTAGGGTTGTAAGGGAGGATTCTTCTCACTAATTGGTGTCCCAGAAAACCAGTTCCGCCAGTTATAAGAACAACTTTATCTTCAAACAACTCTTTATACATCATTTTTGACCATTCTTGTCCATTTAAAAACGTTTTGGAACTAGGATTTTAGTTTAAAAGCGTTATGGGTTTTAATTCCTACCTATTTAATTACGCCCCTCAATATTTCCAAGAATATTTAAGAAAGATGAATCCTCAGAAAAGTCTCAATATTGCTATATTTGGTGCTGGAGCTTTAGGCTCTTTAGTTGGCGCCTATTTATCGTCACATCATCATGTTACTTTATACGGCCGCCCAGCCCATATGGATGCCATCCGAGAAAATGGCGTACAGATTTCTGGAATAAATGGTCAAGGGCAGTATAGTCCTCGGGCTGTTTCCGAAATCAAAGGAGAACATTTTGACCTAGTCATCCTGGGTGTTAAAGCATATGATACTAAGAATATTCTAGCTCTCTTGCACCAACAAGATATAGCTTTTACATATATTTCTTCTTTGCAAAATGGATTAAAAGATGATTATCTAATGGAACGATTTGGTTTGGAAAGAGTTCTCGGTTGCGTTATTGATGAGGCCGTAAGAATAATATCTCCAGGACATATTTTCTATTCTAATAGAGGAGCCAGCTTTTTTGGAACATATCCTGCTGAAACTTCTTTAGAGAAAATGGCTGTCGCTGAATCTATAACTACTGCTCTCTGTGACTATGATATCATTGCAGGTACTAGTACAAACATGGACCGCTTGACTTGGTACAAATTTATGACTGCTGTTCCTGGACTAGCTGTCTGCGGCGCTTTTGATGTTGGAAAAGTTCAAGCCTTAACGTATCCCTCTGTGTTAGAATTTCTTCTTCGTGCTTTTGATGAAACCGCAAAAGTCACTCTTGCCGGAGGGATTGAAGTAGAAGAACATCCTCTTCTTCATCCAGCTTATGTTTTACCTCAAGAACGTCATAAAAAGTGGTTTCAAGCTTTAGGAGAAAAGCTCTTTAAAAGTGGAGATTCTTCTGTTCCTTCTTTAGTCCAGGATCTTAGAGCTGGAAAATCAACGACTGAATCAGAAGAAGTCATTGGCAAGATGCTTTCTCTCGCCCAACAGAGAGGTATACCTACTGCAGCTCTTAACTATTGCTATAATTCTATTAAAGCCAGAGAAATAGAGAACCAATCTCAAAGAAGAACCAAATAACCATTATTTAACTAACCCATTTAAAAATAGTATGATTTAAAAATCTAAAAATTTAAAAAGGGTATTTTCTACCATCTAAAAAATGATCAATGGAAAAAGAGTTTTAGCGTATATTCCTGCCAGAAGCGGATCAAAAAGCATAATCCACAAAAACATTATTGACGTCTGCGGAAAACCTTTGATTGCCTATTCTATCCTTGCGGCCAAAGAAAGTAAATATGTCGATAAAGTGATGATCTCTACTGATTCAGCACACTATGCTGAGATTGCCCGAACGTGGGGTGCAGATGCTCCTTTTCTAAGGCCGCCAGAGCTAGCTGGCGATACTTCCGTAGAGATGGATGCCTGTCAGCATTTAATTCGCTGGGTAGATACTACTGCTTCCGAAAAGTTTGACTTCATCATTAAATTAGAACCTACCTCCCCTTTAAGGATAGGGAAAGATATTGACCAGGCTATCGAAATGCTCGTGAACAAAGACGCCGATACAGTCGTAACGGTGACGGAAGTGTTAACCCATCCTTTTTGGATGAATGTTCTTCCCCCCGATAATTCTATGAAAGGGTTTCTTAAGCCGGGAGTTGAAAAATTAAACCGGCAGCAGCTGCCTAAGTATTACCAATTAGATGGTTTAGTCTATGTTGCGAAATGGGATTTTATCAAGAATAAAAAGACTTGGTTCGCTGAGAATTGTTTTGCGACCATTACTCCTGGTGAAAGAGCATTAGATATTGACGAACCGATTCAAATGGACCTCTTAAAATTGATTATACAGAAAAGAAATCAAACTGCAACGGGCAATAAATAATCTTTAATCATTTTTCTTTAAGGTCTTGGAACACCTTTTCATCTCCAACGCTACATAAACAGTCCGCCATTGACATTAAACGTTTGGCCGGTAATATAATTTGCTTTATCTGAAACTAAAAAACTGACTAATTTTGCAACTTCTTCTGCTTCTCCGAATCGTTGCAGCGGGATTTGCTTGACTATACTTTGCAGCACCCCGGGAGGAATTGCCTCGGTCATTTTTGTTTTGATAAAGCCGGGAGCAACAGCATTAACTAAGATATTATCTCTGGCGTATTCTTTAGCGACGGTTTTTGTAAAGGCGATCATTCCTCCCTTTGCTGCAGAATAATTTGCCTGCCCAAAGTTACCTGTTTCTCCGACAATAGAAGAGATGTTTATGATCTTGCCTCCGCCCTGCTTTTGCATTTGCTTAATCACCGATTTGGTGCAATTAAAAGTGCCGGTAAGATTAGTGGAGATGACTTGGTTCCACATTTCTACATCCATATTCTCTAATTTTTTATCTCTTGTAATCCCGGCATTATTGATCAAAATATCAATTTTTCCAAATTCAGATACTATCTGCCCTATCATCGCTTCCACTTGTAGAGCATCTGAGACATCTGCTGGAAGATATAACCCTTTTCGCCCTTTATGTTTAATTTCCTGTAATAGCTCTACTCCTTCCGGCAGATTCTTGCTATTGTTGATGATGATATCTATACCCTCATCTGCTAATTCTAAAGCAATAGCCCGACCTATCCCTCTCAGGCTTCCTGTAATTAAAGCTACGGGAGTATTCTCTTCTTTTTCTTTTTTGAGCGAATTCTCTTCCAAATCTGGGATAAAAAAAGTTATTTTTCCTCCCAGAGTCTCAATCTCTTGGACTTCTCCTTTCAATCCTAAAGATAAATGATGAAGATATTTTTTATCAATTTGGATGATTGATTTTTCTCCTTTTTCATTTCTCACCATTCCAATCAAGTATCCCGCCTCATACGGTGGTAGGGGGACATTCGAGAGTGAGTAATTGAGTAAAGTCCATCCCTTTTGATTTTCTGACATTTTTTTAATTTCCTTTTCGTTTTTCTTTTTGATGAGATCTATCC
>Ga0209542_10016725_pt1 | contig 12118 bp, 10 predicted proteins | sample RifCSPhighO2_01_FD_184028 | JGI IMG/M metagenome (GOLD analysis project Ga0209542, IMG submission 184028) | Soil microbial communities from Rifle, Colorado - Rifle CSP2_plank highO2_0.1 (SPAdes) (version 2) | ecosystem: Environmental > Terrestrial > Deep subsurface > Rock core/Sediment ...
AAACTTTTTGCTACACTCACGCCTTTTGGAAGAGTTTTATTCAGCTCCCTGACGTCGGCTTGGCTGTTCCACCAATAAAAAAAACCTCCGCCGAAGAGGCTTAAAACCAAAACCGAGAGAACAATTTTCTTTATCATATACCTCTATCGTATCTAACCCACCCCACCCGTCAAGTAGGTTGTGCTTAGCTAAGCCAAGCACAACTTGATTCGGTCAAGCGCAAGGATTAATGTTAAATTATCATGGCTCGCCGACAAACCGAAAAGGAGGAAATCGATGAAAAGATCTTTTACAAGCTGGCGGAATACTTTGAATTGGACAAACCCGAATAATTAAAAAGGCCGCAGCTTTTATGCCGCGGCCTTTTGCATGCCAATTAAAAACCGATGAAAGAACGGATTTTGGATACGGGTATGGCGGAAATTCTGCCTTGGCCGTCGATGAAGCTCAAGCCGACGACGTTGCCTTCAATGTTAAAAAGAGGGCTGCCGTTGGCAAGGGAAGTTTCAAAAATATTAGTTTGAATCAAATCCTGGTCAAAAATTTTAACAACGCCCTCGTTAACCATCAATTTCGGAGTGGTTGAGCTGAAGTCAAATCCCGCCAAAAAAACTCTTTCCCCTATTTTCATCTTTTCTAAATCGGCAAAGCCGGCGGTAGAAAGCCCCTGACCCTCAACTTTCACCAGGGCCAAGTTATTTTTAAAATCCCTTTTTAAAACTTGATACTTCGGCCATTTCTCGGCGGCATAGAAAGCGAATTTGGATCCCTGCGGCAAAAGATCGGCCAAAGTTGCCAAAAACCCGTCGTTGGTGACGACAAGACCGGAACCCAAAATGGTTTTATCTTCTTCCGTTTTTGCCCTCACCCCGACTACGGTTTTTGCAACCCTTTCCACCGCATCTCTCAATGCGGAGTTTTCCTGAATATAATTAGTAATTTCCTTTCTTTCGGTTACGTAAATCGCAGTCTGTTTGGGGAAAAAATAGGGCAGCAAAATCTGGTCGGCAAAAATGCCGCCCGCTGTCCCAAAAATGAACACGGCTGAAATTTTGAGAATATTTTTTGACATATTTGGGGAGTCCGACTTCCCCCTTAATTTTGGGGGAAGTCGGACTCCCAGATCATGTCGCGCTCGTTAGGCATTCACCTTTAAATTATTTGGAGTTCTAAAAATAATTTTCTCGCCCTCGGCGTCAATGACCACTCTGTCTTTTGCCTGAATTTGGCCGGTAACGATTCTCAAAGCCAATGGATCCAAAACTAATTTTTGGATTATCCGTTTAAGCGGTCTGGCTCCCAAATTCGGGTCAAAGCCCTTTTCGGCTAAAATATCTTTCACCTGCTGGCTGATTTTAATCTCAATATCTTTCTGAGAAAGACGCTCGGCCACCTTTCTCAATTCCAGCTCAACGATTTCTTTAATTTCCGGCTTGCCGAGATGATTAAAGATAACAATTTCGTCTATTCTGTTTAAAAATTCCGGCTTGAAGTTTTCGCGCAGGGCCTCCATAACTTTTCCTTTCAAATCCTCGCGGTCTTTTCCGGCTTTTCCGGCAAGAAATCCCAAAGAGCTCATTTTGGCGATATGCTCCGAACCTAAATTAGAGGTCATGATTAAAATAGTATTTCTAAAAGAAGCTGTCCTGCCCTTGGCGTCAGTGAGCCGGCCATCCTCCAAAATCTGCAGAAGAATATTAAAAACGTCCGGATTGGCCTTTTCGATTTCGTCAAAAAGAACAACGGCATAAGGCCTTCTTCGGATTTTCTCGGTCAACTGGCCGCCTTCTTCATAGCCGACGTATCCCGGAGGCGAGCCGATAATTTTGGAAACCGTATGCTTTTCCATATACTCGGACATATCCAATCTGACCAGGGCCTTTTCGTCATTGAACAGGAATTCAGCCAAAGCTCGGGCTGTCTCAGTTTTGCCGACTCCGGTCGGTCCCAAAAAAATGAAAGAACCCATCGGCTTTGATTCTTCGGAGATTCCGGCCCGCGATCTTCTGATGGCATTGGAAACCGCTACGATCGCCTCTTGCTGACCGATAACTTTTTTAGCGAGAATGTCTTCCATTTTTTCCAATTTCTTGGCCTCTTCCTCTATCAGCCGCATTACCGGAATGCCCGTCCAGCGAGACACGACCATGGCCACGTCTTCCTCTGATACGTCCTCTTTTAAAAGACGGTGTTTCTTTTGAAAAGCGGTCAGTTCTTTCTCTTTTTTCTGAATGTCTTTTAAAAGCAAAGGTAGGCGGCCGTATTTGATTTCGGCCACTTTTTGCAATTCGCCTTCTCTTTGCAGAGATTCTATTTGAAAAGTTAATTCCTCCACTTCTTTTCTCATGGCTCTTATCCCCTGGATCAAATCCTTCTCGGTTTTCCATTGAAGTTCCAAATTCTTGGATTTTTCCGTCAAATCGGCGAGTTGCCTGTTAATAACGGTAATTTTCTTTTTTGAAACGGCGCCAGTTTCTGTCTTTAGAGCCGCTTTTTCAATCTCCAGTCTTTGAATTTCCTGATTTAACTGTTCTAATTCCGTCGGCTGGGACTCAATTTCCAATCGCAAAGCCGAAGCCGCTTCGTCCATCAAATCAACAGCTTTATCCGGCAAAAATCGGTCGGTGATATAGCGGGCGGCCAGCTCGGCTGAAGCCACCAAAGCCGCATCTTTTATTTTCACACCATGATGAACTTCGTATTTTTCTTTCAAGCCCCTTAAGATGGCCAATGTGTCTTCCATCGTCGGCTCGGAAACATAAATCGGCTGGAATCTTCTTTCCAGGGCCGGATCTCTTTCAATATATTTTTGATATTCTTTTAAAGTTGTCGCTCCGATGGCTTTTAATTCGCCTCTGGATAAGGCCGGCTTCAATAAATTGGAAGCGTCAATGGCGCCTTCAGCCGCCCCGGCTCCCACTAAAGTGTGAAGCTCGTCAATAAATAGAATATAACGGCCGCCGGATCGGTCAAGCTCCTTTAAAAGGGCTTTTATCCTATCTTCAAATTCTCCCCGATATCTGGTGCCGGCTATCATGGCGCCCAAATCAAGGGCGATAATTTCTTTGTCCCTTAAAGACTCCGGCACATCGCCTCTGATAATTTTCTGAGCTAAACCCTCAACAATAGCGGTTTTGCCAACGCCGGCCTCGCCGATTAAAACAGGATTATTTTTTGTCCGGCGGGAAAGCACCTGCATCAGCCGGCGGATTTCGTTATCCCGGCCGATAACCGGATCCAATTTGCCGATTCTTCCCAGCTGGGTAAGATTTCTGGCATATCTTTCAATCACCTGGTACTTGGATTCCGGTTCGGGATCGGTAATCCTTGACCCTCCCCTGATTTGCGATAAAAGTTTAAGCGCATCCTGATAATTTAATTTGCCAAATTCCAAAGTCGCTGCTCCGCCACCAGTTTGTAAAAAATTAGCTTTCTCTAAAATTTCTTTCGCCTTTGTGTCAGTACTCAATAAAGCTAAGAAAAAATGCTCTACGGAAATAAACTCGTCTGACATCTTCATTGATTCCTGGCGGGCTGTGTCTAAAACCTTAGCCATGTCTTGAGTTAAATAAAATTGGCCGAAAGTTTGCGGAGCGGCAATAACCGGCAACCGCTCTATGGCGCCTTGAACTTTTCTTTTTAAACCCTCGGTGTCTACTCCCAATTTTTGAAGCAAAGTCAAAACCACGCTTCCTTCCTGGGAAACCAAAGCCAAAAGCAGGTGCAGAGCGTCAATTTGCTGCTGCCCTTTTTCTCTGGCTGCATCCTGCGCCGCCAGCACGGCCTCTTGGGCCTTGTGCGTAAAATTACCATTCATCATCTTTTATCTTATCAAAAAATCCAAAAAAATCAAGTAAAACAAAAAGGGGAGAACATTGTGTCCGATCCCCTTTTCTTGTTGTTGCCGGGAAGCTCGCTTTAGGCGAACTTCTTGGCGAGAGCTTGCAGGTCGGCGATGACCTGATTGTGATCGCTGACCACCCTCTCGTGGCCGGTGACCGCAACGACGTTCGCCTTCGCCCTGTTGTCCCGGGCAGTTCGCAGATCGCTGATCTGCTTTGTGGTATCACGCTCATCGGTCTTATCTGCGAGCTGGGTACCATTTTTGGCCTCGACGGCTGCATGGATCGCCTTCTGGGCCGAGGTGACCAACTTCGATACCTGCTTGCCAACAATGTTCGGCACGCCAAGTATTTTTAGGGTCGCCTTGACTGTTGGTAAATGAGCATCCGGCTCACCTACCAATTTCCTTGCCTCTTTCAATCCGAAGTTTCTTATCACAATGTCCTCCTTGAATTTTTTTACCCCGTGGACTCACGCCACAGTTTAGTTTAGTTATAACTTACCATAGAACAAAATTTTTGTCAAGACCCTACTTTGAACGGGAGTCAAGAATTGCCTGAAGAGCAAGCTCTGCCCCGGCGCGCAAAACTTTGAGGGGAACAGCGTCGCCGGGATTATGTTTCATAATAATTTTTGCCAGAGAGTTTTCAACGCTTATTTTTTCTCCGTTGAATTCCAAAACGATATCATTTTCTTTAAGCCCGGCCTTATCAGCGGCGGAACCGGCGACAACGGCCGGCTCCCCTTCTCCGGAAGTGAGCCAAGCGCCGTAAGAAGCCGGTAAATTATTATCTTTTTGAATTTTTTCCGTAACAATCGTATACCTTACTCCTAAAAACGGGTAAGCGATCTCTTTTCCCTGCTTAATCTGTTCAATATCTCTTTTGGCTTTATTGATGGGAATAGTAAAGCCGATATTTTGAGCATCCATAACGGTAGCCGTATTAATGCCGATCACCTCTCCCTTAAGATTTAACAAGGGCCCGCCAGAATTTCCTTTGTTAATGGCGGCGTCAGTCTGGATAACATCCTCAATGATTTCTACTAGACCGCCGCCCGAAGCGGTAATCGTCCGGCCGAGTCCGGAAATCACTCCGACGGAAATCGTATTTCTGAATTCGCCTAAGGCATTGCCGATAGCCACGACGGTTTGGCCCATCTGAAGCTTGTCAGAATCTCCGAGCTTGACCACTGGAAAAACGCCGGTAGAAGTCCCTGTTTCAATCTTTAATACCGCTAAGTCCTGCATCGGGTCGCGGGCTAAAACTTTGGCTGAAAATCTCTTGCCGTCGTTGGTCAAAACCGTATATTCCGCTTCTTCGTCTAAAACCACGTGCTTATTGGTTAAAACCATGCCGTCGGCGGAAACAATAAAACCGGAGCCGCCGCCGATTTCTTTTTTCTCGGTGCCTATTTGGCGCTGTTGGGGAACCTCAATTTTGAATGATCCGCCGAAATACTGTTCAAAATACTGCTCAAAAACTGGCAGGTCTTTTGAGATTATGATGCTCACCACAGCCGGCGAAACGCTGTTGACGACGTTGATTATTTTTTCCTCTTGAGTCGTCTGGGGAATATATTCAACGCTTTTCTCAATTATTTTTTCCGGAATATCAATTTTAAAGCCGGAAAGATAATCTTTGACTTCGAAATAAAAAACACTACCGGAAAGTATGCCGGCTAAAAACCCAAAAAAAGAAGAAATTATTATGATTAAAAAAATCAACCGAAAGTTCCTCATGATTTCTTCCTATAGTCCTCAACTGCGGCTTTTAAGCCGTGATGGGCCAGAACGCTGCAGTGAATTTTTACCGCCGGCAGTTCGCCCAGCTCGTTGACAATATCCTGATAGCCGACTTCCAGGGCTTTTTCCAATGTCTTGCCCTTTACTAAATCGCAAACCATGTCAGAGGTGGCAATAGCCGCGGCACATCCCAAAGTTTCAAACTTCACATCTTTGATGATTTCTTTGTCGCCGACTTTTTCCACCTTGATATAAATATCCATCATATCGCCGCAGTGTGGGTTGCCCACATGGCCTATACCGGAAGCATTTTTAATTTTCCCAAAATTTTTGGGATCGGTAAAATGCTGTATGACTTTTTTTGAATAAGGCAGCATAATTTATTTATTATATCCCGATATTTTTCTTAATCTTTCTACAATCGGCGGTAAAACATTCAGAAGCCGGTTAATCTCCTGCTCTGTAGTATTTCTCCCGAGGGTAATCCTTAATGACCCGTGAGCTTCTTCGTGGGAAAGTCCTAGAGCCAAAAGAACATGCGAGGGCTCCAAGCTCTTTGAGGAGCAGGCGGATCCCGTAGAACAGGCTATGCCTTTTTGATCTAAAGCTATAACTACGGCCTCGCCCTCGGCTCCCTTAAAGCTGATGTTCACATTATTGGGCAATCTGTTTGTTTGGGAGCCGTTTAATCTGGAGTCTGGAATTAATTTCAAAATCATCTTGATTAATTTGTCGCGAAACTGCCTGATTTTTATATTATGAATTTTAATCTTCGGATCTTGAATTTGCTTGATGGCCTCGCCGAATCCGACAATGCCGGCGACATTTTCCGTGCCCGATCTTATGCTCTGCTCCTGACCACCACCGTAAATCATGGGCGAAATTTTAACGCCATTTTTAATGTATAAAACGCCTACTCCCTTAGGGCCGTAAATTTTATGGGAGCTTAGGGTGAGCAAGCTTACGCCTAATTTTTCAACATCGCAATCTAAAAAATTGGCCGCCTGGACGGCATCGGTATGAAACAGTATCTTATGATCCTGCAGTAATTTCCCCATTTCCTGAATCGGCTGAACCGTGCCGATTTCATTATTGGCGTACATTATTGATACTAAGGCGGTATTGGACTTAATCGCCTTATCAAGGTCTGAAACGGCGACTAAGCCATCTTTGCCCGCCGGCAAATAAGTGACTTCTACTCCTCTTTTTTCTAATGCCTGGCAAGTCTCTAAAATCGCATGGTGCTCGATATTGCTGATAATGACATGGTCTCCTTTTTTAACTGATCCGAATATGGCCAGATTGTCGGCTTCGGTGGCCGAACCGGTAAAAATAATTTCAGCCGGCCCGCAGCCTAAAAAATTAGCCGTAATCTGCCTCGCCGAATCAACGGCCGACATGGCTTTTTGGCCGAAAGCGTGGATAGAGGAGGGGTTGCCAAAATCTTTTTTCAGATACGGCATCATCGCCCTTAACACCTTAGGGTCAATGGGCGTGGTCGCCGCATAATCTAAATATACCTTAGGCATAATATTGTATTTTTCATTATACTTGAAGCCCGCTTAAAAGAAAAGCGTTATTTTTTTGAATATTTATTGAAATGATACCTGTAGATGTCCGATCTAATTTTTGGGGCAAAAAGCATGTGGAAATTAGCTATAAGAAATTTGGGATAAGTTTTTAATCTGCCGTCTGCTTCAAAGCGGCGGCAGGAGGTGAGCAATGGTTCCGTGTTAACAAAACCGAACTTGCCGACTTTTGAAGCCCTCCTGACGAATTCGTGATCTTCTCCCATGGTTACCGCTTCGTCAAATCCTTTGATTTTTTCAAAAATTTCTCTTTTTACCAAAATAGCGTTTGTCGCATAAGGTAAAAATTTCTGCGTTAGCCTCACCCAGTAATTATATATCAGGTAAGCGAATTTATCGAAATTGTTTCCCGCGAGAAAAAGAGGAAAAGAAGCAACCCCCAGCTTCTTTTTCTTAAATCCGAAAATTAATTTTCCCAAAAAATCGCGGGAAGAGCAAAAATTGTCTGCGTCTAAAAATAAAAATACTTTTCCTTTGGCTATTTTTGCCCCTTCGTTTCTGCCCTTGCCCGGCAATCCTCCGCCGGCAATCCGGCATCCGAAACTTTTGGCAATCTCAACCGTTCTGTCTTTGGAATTATTGTCGGCCACGATTATTTCGTAATTATCAAAATTCTGCCTTTTGATTGATGCCAATAAAAAAGGCAGATAATCTTCTTCGTTTAAGGTCGGGATAATAATTGAAAGCATATTATTTTCTTATTTTAGGAGTCGGCCAATAACCCATATATCTGCCGAAAAGCCAACGAGTCTGGGCGTCTAAGGCCGGCAAGGCGGTGAAAAAAATCATAATTATCGGCAGTAAAAACCATTCTAGGATAAAAAATAAGTATTTCCCTTTGCCGTAATTGGGGGATCTCGGCGGCAATAACATAATAGCGAGATAAGCCGAACCAATAAGCCCCAGCATATTTAAGGTCAAAAGACGGCTGGTCAGAAGAGGCAGATTGTACGAAAGAAGTGTTTGAGAAAAAATTTCGCCTCCGATAATCAAAGGTAGCCAACCGAGTAGAAAAACCATGATAGAATTCGTTGCCCAAGACCAATGTCCCTCAAGTACCGTACCGCCCCAAAAAATCTTTTTGGAAAAAGGAATCTTTTTATTCTTCCAAAAAGCGAAAATATAATAAGGAATTTCTCCCATGCCGTAAGCCCATCTTCTTTGCTGTTTATAAACGTTTTTCATTGTTTGGAAAAAATTAGGGGCAACATTAGCATCCATGGATATCGGATAATATAAGGGAACAACCTTATAGTCTCCATTATATTTCAAAAAACACTGCCAAAAAATATGGGAATCATCTTGGACGACATTAGTTTGGCGGAAATCAACATCAACTAGGGCATGGAAGCTCATTGAATGAGAAGAGAAGGTAATGAGCTTCTCCCATCTCTCCTGGCACATCATTTGCCAAAAACTGGACGAAAAAGAAAAGATTCTTGAAATAGGTGGGGCCTGCCAAATATTGTTGAGATAAAAAGGGATCGGCTGAAAACTGGATCTCAATGGCTTTTTAACGGTCAAATAGTGATAGGTCAGGCAACTGAAGTATTTCGGAAAGACGCACGTATCGGCGTCGAAAGAAGAAACAATAATATTCTCATAAGGAATTTTTAAAGGATCAATAATCAATTCCTTAGCCTTTCTTGAACCCCAGGCGTCATTAGAGCCCTTGCCGGCCAATTCGCCCGGCAAATCATTCGGGTGGTAGGTTATTAATAATTTAAAAAACTTGTTCCTAAATTCCTTCTCGATGGCTCGAGTTATTTCTTTTGCCTCCTGACCGGCTCTTTCCTCGCAACTTAAGACTACAATCATTTTATCTTTCGGATAATCGCTTGCCAACAGAGATTTAAAAGATCCCCTCAGAATCACTAATGGTTCTTTATATTCCGGGATAATAATTAGATGATAAATATCTTGCCATCTGGCGGCGGGCAAGGCCTCCAATTCTTTCAGCCAATTGATTTTCTCATTTTTCCTCATTTGCCTATAGCAAGTATTAAGATGGAATGAAAAATAAATAGACCTACTTAATAAATAGATTATAAAGGAAATAATAAAAATAGCTATCCAAGCCGGCTTCAGCCAAGATAATAAAACAACGATAATTAAAGTGAGCCAACTTAAAGCCCCCGGAATGATTTCCAGCGCTCTAAAAATTTTCCTCTCCCTGGAATCTTTAAGATCCGATGCTCGACCGACTTTTAAATAATAGGGTACGTTCATTGAAATATTTTTCCCGCTTCTTGCCAGATTTCTGGCTTACCCTGTCTTTCTTTCATCCAATACCACCATTCTGCTCCCCATAGATAATGGCGGCTTAATCCGGTATTCTTGGCGAATTCAATATTATCTTGGAACTGCTTCAAGTTCATAGTTTTCTGCTGTTCCTGAACCGGACAATCGGATAATAAGTATATCAGGCACCACGGTTCCGCCTGAAGCTCGACGCCGATAACCTCTCTGCCGAATAATTTATTCACAATTTCCGCTTTCCTGTAGTAAAAAATTGCCGGAAAAGGATAAGTGATGTGTTTTTTAATTTCACCAAACCATACTTTTTTATACATGGTTATGCCGACGACATCTCCTAATTTAGCGGCTTCAATCCAGAAAGAAAATTCGCCGCTGTCAGAGATAACCACCGGCCTTCGGGCGTCTAAGGATCTTACCAGTTCTGCCTCTTTTTTCAAGAAATTTTTGTCAAGAACGGCTTCCGGACACTCTCCAAAAGGGAAAAACGGCTCATTCTCCACCTGCCAAGCCCATATAGTTTTACTGTCTTTATATCTGCTTACAATCTTCTCAATATATTCTAATAATAATTTTTGAATTTTGATTTTTGTCTCCCTTCGAGAGATGTCTCGTGAGGACAATTTTTGATTTTTAACCCAGTCGGGTTCATGGCACTCCGGCCATCTCGGAGTTTTCATGCCAACCGCTAAAAGCAATTTTGCGCCGCGTTTTTCGGCTTCATTGATCTGCCAGTCCAAATCATCGAAATTATATTTTGTTTCCTCTTTTTCTATTAAGTTCCAGTAGGTGGCCAATTTTAAATCGCGGACGCCCAGATCGTCAAGTAGGGCAAGATAAGTTTCTTGCCAGTCCATGCCTAAGGCCTCCGCCTGTTTTTGAGAAAAATTTACTCCCCAGATTATTTCTTGAGCCGGTTCCGCTCTCCCGACGAAAAAGTATGCGGTAAAAAGCGCGAATACGGTTAAAATACCTAATGAAATTTTCTTAAAAATTTTCTTCATCAAATAACTAAAATGGCCAACCCCCCACTGATTAATAAAATAGCCAAAACTTTTTGTAAAATTATTTTTTGGGAAATCTCCTCCTTTAATATCTGTGGGAATTTCAAGGAAAGAAAGACGGCAAATATCAGCAAAAAGCCATACTGCAACCCTTGGAGAGCGCTCACAAAAGCCACATAAACCAAGGGGGCCAAAGCAATAGCCCAATTTTGTAAAATTCCCGCCGCCGCCCCGCCCGCTTGGCTCAAAAAGAAAATAGCGGCTATTTTTCTTTGAGGAACTATTCTTTCTTTGAATAAATTTTTTCTAAGCTGACTGTCAAAAAGCAAGATTAAAGCCATCAATACGCCGCCTAATCTTATCCAGATTAATCCCAATAAAAATGGGTACGCCGCATAAATATATTTTGCAAAAACAAAAGAAAGGGCGAAAAAAAAAGCGGAAACGACGGAGATTCTTAAGCTTTTCCATGAAATTTTTTTTCCTATCTCATGAGTGATTAAAACGCTGCCAAAAATAATCAAAAGGAAAGAGGTAGTCTCCGAAAGATTAAAAAGCTCCTTGCCTCCGGAAAAAATATAAACAAGTAAAAAAGTAAAAATCGGCGAAATTCCTCCCACAGCCGGCACTATTCTTGACGGCTCATACAACTTAAGCCCTTTGAAAAACCAGAGGATGCCCAAAACGAAGGAGGCGCCGGAAGCAAAAGCTAAAAAAAGATAAGACGGTTCCAAAACACGAAAATTCGCAAAGGGGATAAGCAATAAAACGGCGACGCCTAAAATTCCCACATAAAAAGAGTAAATTCTGTGATTGGGGATGGGGCCGGCTAAAAGCCACTTATCAACTAAAAAAACGATCGCAAAGATAAAATAAGCTAAAATAGCAGCTGTCAGCCACATGTTATTTTTTGAATGTTAAGCGTTCCCGATCTTTCTCCCTCAATAAAGCCCTGCATAGCGGATTCTGCCAAATAGCCCTGGACTACCCAGTCAAGAAGCCACTGATAAGCAAATCTCGGATTTTCCTGCAAATTTCCGAAGCCTGATTTCAGCAGCCATCTTTCGTTGAAATCTTCCTGCGAACCGATGGCTGGAGCAATGATAATGGGCAAGCCTAAAGATGAATAAAAAGAAAGCTCCGATGGTTTTGTCCATAGAATATCCGTTTTTCTCAATAATTGGTTGAATTTTTTAAAATATTCTTCAATCTCTGCCGCATAAATAATTTCTATATTTTTATGATTGGCAAAACCCAACTTGCCGAGTTTTTTTTCAAAATATTCTTTTATCACCTTTTTGGTACCGGCAATGAGAATTATCTTGATGTCTCCGGCCCAAATTTTAACGGCCAATGATTTAACCGCCTTGATGCCGATTTCTTTTTGGGCGCCCGCTCCGCCTACGGCGAACATTATGGTCAAGGGATGATCTGATTCTTCAGGCATTTCCCCCAAAGTTTCTCCTGTCAGTATCTTATATTTCTCGCGATATTTTTTTTGGGGATCCAGATTCAACAATCTTAGCTTCAAATCTTCTTTCAAGATTTCGGCTGATTCTCCTCCGATATTTTCTAAGGGCAAAGGATAGCCGGTCAAAAAGATATTTTCTTTTTTTACTCCGTATAATCTCAATCTTTCCGCCGCCCTTTCGGTGGGAACAAGATACTTAATCATGCTCTCT
>Ga0209542_10016726_pt1 | contig 12118 bp, 10 predicted proteins | sample RifCSPhighO2_01_FD_184028 | JGI IMG/M metagenome (GOLD analysis project Ga0209542, IMG submission 184028) | Soil microbial communities from Rifle, Colorado - Rifle CSP2_plank highO2_0.1 (SPAdes) (version 2) | ecosystem: Environmental > Terrestrial > Deep subsurface > Rock core/Sediment ...
GTCGAAGGCGCCCAGCCGTATGACGTATTGAAGGGCCTCATCGATTCGCTGCTCTAAACGGAATCGAGAATAGAAAAAACGGCGCGTCATCGACGCGCCGTTTTCATTCTCTAGGAGCCGGGCTTCTTCATGCGGACTCGTCTCGTCGCGAGAGCGATGAGGGCGGCACCTCCCAGAAGGGGCGAAGCGACTCCGAAGCCCCATGCCGAGAGGAACTGATAGAACAGCACTTTTTCAGTGAGGAACGCCGTGACCAGCGCGAGCAGTGCGTTTGGCACGAGTCCATACGTCACCCAGATGGGTCGGTTGAATTCGTGGCCGTATATGATTGCAGCGCCGGAAAAGACGCCCACTAGAAATACCGCGACAAATAGAGCTTCCATCGTTGTGTGCGGATACCGCCTCCCTGGTTGCGACTCGCGGCACTATATACCTATTCCTCTTCTTCGACGAGCCCCATCCGGTAGATGTCGAACGAGTTCTCCCCTTCGAACATATCCGACGGATTCGGGAGATAGATCTTCTTGCGCGAAGCTTCCAGCGTCGCGTCGTGCAGCAAGCGATGGAAGAGTGCGAAATTCTCGGCGCAGTCCTTGTAATCGATGACGTATTTGCGGAGCTGTGGCGATTTATCGATGTTCTGCGTCTTCTTGCACTCGTAGAGGATGAAGCGGCGCACCGGACGGCCGTATTTCTGCGAGATGGTGTAGTAGTTGAAGAGCGCCTGCATGATAAAGAGCGTTTTGTTATTCTTCGCCGGTGAGAATGAATCGACGAATTTGTGGTCGACGATGTCGACCGCGTCCTTCTGCACGCGCGACTGCACGACGAGGTCGGAGACCGCTTTGATCGGAATCGGCAGGCCATCCAGGTGCGCCAGCGCAACTTCTTCGATCCCAAGCACTTTGTGTTTCGGCGGCTTCGCGAGATAAAAGCCGATGGCTTGATGATACTGCCGCTCCATCTTCTGGCGCACCTGCTTTTTCGCCAGCTTCGAATTCGCCTTCCCGAAATTGATCTCGAAATCAGCGACGCTGCGCAGGTATTCCAGCCCGAGGTCTATCGCGCCTTCCTTGTCGATGCCGCCGTAGAAATGCTGGAGCGCGATATGTCCCGCCCGCCCAATGATGGATGACGGATTCGACGGGGTGTCATAGACCTTCTCCACGTAGCGCTTGTACCAGGCCAGAGGGTTGCGCAGGAACGACATAAGCGACGAATGGCTCCAGTGGGCTATCGGTAGGTCTTCGGGTTTGAGCTTCTCAAGAGCGTCCATCCATGAAGTATACCAATTGCGACTTTTTCAGCGGCATGTCATATTCTTCGCAGCTAACCCAAAGGGAGGAATTCATGAGGGTCACCGAAAGACTCCTCCGCAAGCTCAATGAGTTTGAAATCGAACGCGATCTCGCGCGCTACTTCTCTGAAGACGGCGACCCGAACGCGGCAGCCGAATGCTTCAAAGCTGCGCGCATGATCATGCACGAGATCGAGAAGCTCTTTCTTCGGGCAACCCGGGCGTCATCTTCGTAGGTGGCGCCTTTTTCATATGATAAAGAGCGGCCTCGGAAGGCCGCTCTTAAGGTTCTCAGGTATAGAAGCCGTACCCGTTCGGCCGGAGCGTCGGATGCGGCACCCGGATCTCCTTGGCGTACCGCTCAACGATGTCGGCATACTCGAAGAAATCGGTCGTCGCGAAGTGTTCCAGTGCCCTCTCCAGATCGCCCGTTATCACCTGCGGCTGCCCAGTGAAGACCGTGTATTTGCAGTTCTGGTGCCGGCCCATTTGCGGACAGATGAACTGTTTGCGACGCCTTTCCTGCAGCTCACTATCGAAGATACGGCCGACGGCTCCCCGCCAGCCGACATCGAAGACATCGCTGAGGAAGCCCTCCTCCTTCGCCCCGTAGTGATCAAGGCGGGCGTTGGTGAAGTAGAACGGCGGCTTCGTGCTGGCAATATACGTTCCCTGCCAGAACATCGATCCATCGCTTTCCCGCGCCACGCCGAAGAGGAACACCTCCTCCTTGCTGCCGACGTAGATGAAATCTCCCTTTTTGAGATCCCACGCCGCACGGGCGTACGATGCCCACAAGCCTGCCATCACCCCTTTCATCCATGTCCTCGTATGCCATCGCGGCAATCGATAGCCGCTCGGCTGGTCGTACATGAACGCGTCGATGACGGTGTCGAAGTAATGCAGTCGCACCATCTCGCGCATCTTCGCCCGGATCTCATGCCACCCGCGGGTGACGTTCACGGCATCGGGAGATGCGAGGACCCTTCCGTCCGAATACCGTGTCGCGAGCCTGACGAACACGTCAGGATGCCACGCCGTCGGCAGGTAGATGTCGAACTCGGGATCGTACTCGAACTTCAGGCACTTGGACGCGAAGATGTTCCCCTTGTACCTGTCAGTATCCCGTACCCGGGGCGCCGCATCCTTGTTGTGCGCCTCCAGGAGCCGGCTCGCTGAGCCGATATACATCCCGCGATGCATCCGATAGACGTTGTCTTTCTCCACCTCGGTACAGTGCGACTGGTAGCGCATGAGCGCGTATTCGCCGCCGTACTCGACGAGGATGACTTCCCCCATCTGGATGCCTTCGAACTGCTTCGTGAAGCGGGCGCGGACCTCATCGAGATCGGCGTCCACGAACTTCGTCTCTTTTCTCATCACACTTCTCCTACTCTTTCGACTGCGGGCAGCGTAGCATGGGTTGCCTTTCGTCCAAATAGCGATAGCATGCGGCCATGAAATCGTTCGAGGTGAAGGGCAAAGTCTGGCGCTACCAGGGCGAAGGCGCCTGGCACTTCGTCTACGTCCCGAAAGACCTCTCCCAGCGCATCAAGGATGCCACACGCAACAAGAAGAAGGTCGGATTCCATTTCGTGAAGGTAAAGGCCACCATCGGCACATATCTCATCGCCATTAAAGCCGATGTCCGCCACAAAGAAAACATCGCCGAGGGAGACGCGGTGAAAATCGATTGTAAGCTCCTGTAGAAACAATATGGATGCCTCTTCAACCCAAAATTACATAGAACTACTTGAGAAAACGAACCAGCAACTCAGTCTTTGGTACAACCCATACGGGTTTCTTGTCGGCATTTTAACCCTTCTGATCACGCTCCTGGCTATTCTTTTCACGTACATTTTGTGGCGCCAAGGCGCGGAATATAAAAAGACATTCGAATCATTTCTTGATGAGAGGAGGAGGTTTATCGAAAGCGAAATTAAAAAATCGATAGAAATTGGTGAAATAAATGTTAACGGACTTATTGAACAATGGCAGAACAAAATGGAAAGTCTTAATGGGGAGACGAAAATTAAAGCGGAAGCTGAATTGGAGAAATTAAAGAAAATTCGCGAATCGATTGTAGATTCGGGAAAAACTGCCTCGAATCTACAAAAGGGATTAACGTATGCAATCAGAAATGACGGAGTAAAATGGACGCCTCCGTCTTCTTACTCAAGACAACCTCACGGCGATCTCTTATCCCAGTTACAGGAACAGGTTCAAGCACTACTAGCGCAAATTGCTGCATTACAACCTCCTGATGAGAAACAGTAAATCGGTAAGCGGGAATGGGATTTTGCCCTCAGAGAACTTCGCGCAGCAGATACTAACGCGTGGAGACATACAGCAGTAGATGTTACAAAATTGGGGCAAAATTGAAATTGGGGTCAGAAATTGGGGTCAGGTACCATTTTCTCTTTGCGAGACGGACAGCGGTGCGGGAGAATGCTTCACGAGGGTCTTCGCAGGCCCGACGGGGCCGAGATTGAGCGCTGGGCCAGCAGGCCCAGATAGCGACCCGAGGGAAACATTCTCCCGCACCGCTGCCGCCGAGCGCCACGCTAGTAGGACTTCAATTGTTTTGCGCGCTCATGGAAGCGGATACGCTCAAGCGCCTTCGCTTCAATCTGGCGGATGCGCTCGCGGGTGACGCCGAATTCGCGGCCCACCTCTTCGAGGGTGTAGCAGATGCCGTCGTCGGTAAGACCGTTGCGCATCTCCAGGATCTTACGCTCCTTCGGCGAGAGTTCATCGAGGATGGCACCCATCTGCTCGCTGAGGATGCGGCGGGAGGCGTCCTGATCGGGCGCGGAAATCGTCTCGTCGGCGATGAATGAGCCGAGGGTCGAGCGCTCGTCGTCGTCTTCGCCGACTGGGGATTCGAGAGAGACAGTATCCTGGTTGATCTTCTGTATAGTATAGATTTTCTCCACTTCGATACCCATCTCTGCGGCGATCTCTTCCGGAAGCGGGTCGCGGCCGAGGTGCTGGGAGAGCTCGCGCACCTTCTGCTTGTACTTGGCGATGGTCTCCACCATGTGGACCGGGATGCGGATGGTGCGAGACTGATCGGCGAGCGCGCGCGTGATGGCCTGGCGGATCCACCAGGTTGCATACGTCGAGAACTTGAAGCCCTTGGTGTAGTCGAACTTGTCGACCGCCTTGAAAAGACCGAGATTCCCTTCCTGGATGAGGTCGAGAAGCGTGAGGTCGGGCGAGCGGTTCACGTACTTCTTCGCGATGGAGACGACGAGGCGGAGGTTGGAGCGCGCGAGAATGCTGCGAGCCTCCTCATCGCCATCGAGGATGCGCTGCGCGAGCTCGCGCTCCATGTGCGCGTTGAGGAGCGGATACTGACCGATCTCGCGCAGATACATCTGCACGCTATCGTACGAAGAATCCGCACGGCGGTTCTGAAGCTTCTTCTTTTCCAGAATATCCTGCGCCGACGTATCTTCGAGCATGTTGCCGCCTTCCAAGACATCGATGCCAGCCGTGCCGAATTTCTCGTACATCTCTTCGAGCAAGACGACGTTGTCTTCGATATGCGGGAACTCGCGCATGATCTCGTCATACGTGATGTAGCCGCGCTCCTTGCCGAGATTGATGAGCGCGAGGACACGCGTCTCCTCCTTGAACTTCGCGGTGCCCTTGACTGCCGTGCGGCCGTCGGCGCCCTTGAGTGCCTTCTTGGCGTACGCCGGCTTCGTGCGTGCTTTCTGGGCAGCGGTGCGGGCTACCCGGCGCGGTGCGGATTTGGTCTTCCTCGTCGCCTTCGGCTTCTTCTTTTTGATGGTCTTTTTCTTTGTGGCCATAGGGGTATATGCAAAGCGAGAATCCCCTTGAAGGGGTTCTCTCATCCTCGTTTTCATAGTGTCTACACTTCCCTATTGAAAATGCTATGAAGCACGAGACACGGCCATCTTAGCTCTTTTTGGTGATTTTGGCAATCTCGGCGGTGAGAATAAGCGAGCGTTTGGCGAGCTCCGCGATCATCTCTTCATTCCCCTCTTCCTCGGCCAGCTTCATGGCATCGGTATTTGCCTCCAGCTCGCGCTGCAATCGCTCGCGGGTGAGAATCGTGAGCAGCGTCTTCGCATCTCGTTTAAGGTGGCCATTCTTGCCATGGAGCTGTTCGGCGAAGAAACGTAGCACTTCCTTATCCTTCAACGGCGTCCGACGCAGCTCGTCCATCGCCTCCGCGCCGATCGCCTCTTCCAATTCCTTCGCATATTCATCCGTATCGAGCGACGGCTCTTTCATCGACTCCTGCCAGATAAGAAGGCCGTATGCTTGCTTGATGCGATTGGGCGCATCGGCCGGCCGGACGTTCTCTTTCGTGACCACTGGTTGCGGTTCGGGCTTCACGAGCTTCGTTGCGGATGCGACGGCTGATTCAGAGACGCCCAAACGCTTCGCGATCTCTTTCTGATACTGTTCTCGTGCGATGGGGCTCTGTACGTCGGTGAGGAACGGAAGGACGATGGTCTCCACCGCGCGCCGGAACGCGTCCTTCGCCTTCGCATGCGCTTCCAATACATCCAGAAGGAACGTGATGATGTCCTTCGCTTCACGGATACGCTCTTTCCACGCATCAGCGCCCTCTTTGAGGATGAGGTCGGCGGGATCCAGGCCTTCCGGTAGCTGTGCGACCTTCACATGGAGGCCCTGCTGCAGCGAGGCGCGGGCAGCGCGGGCGGCCGCCTTGAAGCCTGCGGCGTCGGCATCGAGGGCGATGACCAGATTCTCGCTCATGCGCTTGAGGAGGGCAGAATGCTCCACGGTGAAGGCGGTGCCGGAGACCGCGACCGTGTTCGCCCAGCCGGCCTGGTGGCTCAAGATGAGGTCCAATTGCCCTTCGACGAGGATGGCGAAGTTGTGCTTGCGGATCGTCTGCTTCGCCCGATCGAAACCGTAAAGGATGCGGGACTTGTGATACAAAGGCGTCTCGGGCGAATTAAGATACTTCGGCGCGTCGGGGTGCGCATTCGGCCCGAACGTGCGGCCGGAAAAAGCGACGACGCGGCCCGCGGTGTCCGCTATCGGAAACATGATGCGGTTGCGGAACTTGTCGGTGATCCGCCGGCTGGCGGACTTATCTCCTCCTTTCGCCAATCCGGCGTCCACGATCTCCTTCTCGGTGAATTTCTTGGCGCGCAGGTGATCGCTCAATTCCGTCCAACTATCCCCCGCCCATCCGATGCGGAAGGCGTTCATCGTCGCCGCTTCAAGGCCGCGCTCTTTGAGGTACTTCTTCGCGGCGTCATCGAGGTGCGACTGGAAAAAGATAGTCGCCGCTTCCATCGCCTCGAACAGACGGTCCTTCTCGTCTTTTTCGCCAGCCGGCGAACCGCCTTTGGAATACACCAATTCGACACCCGCTTTCTCGGCGAGAATCTTCAGCGCGCCTTTGAAATCGACACCTTCGATGGCTTCGATGAAGCTAAACATATCGCCGCCCACGCCGCAGCCGAAACAGTGATACGTGCCTCTGTCCGGCGAGACGATGAATGACGGCGTGCGCTCCGCATGGAAGGGACACCGCGCGCGCATGTTCTGCCCGGCCCTATCGAGCTTCACGTATTGCGAGACCACATCCACGATGTTCAGGCGGTCTTTGATCTGCTGGACGGTGTCGGTCATGCGCGCATCATAGCAAAATGGCTATCTATTGACTTTATATTAATATGTGCTATTATGATATTAGATTCCTGTTTGTTGCAAAAAGTGCCCCTTCGGACTCTTTTTGCAGCAAACCTAGGAGGACCTCATGTCACACGATCTTGCCCTTAAACATTTAAAGGCTGCGCGTGAAGTACGGACCAACGCCAAAGAAGTCCTCGGAGACTTCACGGACGCTTTAAAAAAGGCGGGTCTTTACTTCAAGAGGATCGAAGCTATCGAGGCACTGGTGTATGACACCATCAATGCCGAGTGGCTCCAAGTCATCGAAAACGCAGTCGAAAATTACGGGCACGAGAACACGTTCACCGCGCTGAAGAAATTAGAAACGCGGTAATGTGCTCCACGCTGCAAACCGCTCGCCCCTTTCGGGACGAGCGGTTCTTTCTTTTTCAACACAGAGCGAGACGGGAGGCAGGTGTATGCCTCAAGAGAACCTCGCGCAGCGAATAGTATCGCGTGCAGAAAACAAAGCAGTAGAAGTCGACGAAACACTGTCAGTGACTTCAAGTTCGAAAGAGGCATACACCTGCCTCCCGCGAGCGCAGTTTACGCGTTCTCGGCAGTCGGCGCCGGTGCCGGAGCCATCATGGAATCCCTGACGTCGAGCTCCTGCTGGAGGTCGGTGATCATCTTGTGTTTGCGAGAGCCCTTGAAGCCCGTACCTGCCGGGATGAGACGGCCGATGATCACATTCTCTTTCAATCCAACCAATCGGTCCACGGAACCCGAAACGGCGGCTTCGGCGAGCTTGCGCGGCGTATTCTGGAATGAGATGGCCGAGAGGAACGACGCGCGCGTGAGCGAGACTTCGGTAATACCGAGGAGGAGCTGCTTCCCTTTCATCGGCTCCTTGCCAGCATCTTTGAGTTCCTGATTGACGCGTTCGAATTCGAAGTCTGCGAGGATCTCCCCTGCGGAAACCGCGCTCTCCCCTGCCGCGATGACCGACATACGGCTGAACATCTGCTTCACGATGATCTCGAGATGCTTACGTGAGGTAGAGACGCCCTGAAGCTCGTAGATGCGAGTGATTTCCGCTATGACGTATTCCTGCGCACGGTCCTTGCCTGCGAGGAGGAAAAGCTCATCGAGGTCGGCGGAGCCGTCCGTCATGAAGTCGCCCTTCTCGACGTGGTCGCCGGGCTTCACGGTAAGCGTACGCGCAAGCGGGATGTGATATTCGGTGTCGCGCTTCGCCGACTTGCCGCTATCCGGCGTAATGATAAGCACGCTTTCCTGACCATCCTTCTGAATGTCAGTGATCATACCTGCAACGCGCGCGATGGCGGCCGGGGATTTCGGCATACGCGTCTCGAAGACTTCTTCGACGCGCGGCAGACCCATGGTGATATCTCCCCCAGCCGTTGCGACGCCTCCGGTGTGGAACGTACGCATGGTGAGCTGGGTTCCCGGTTCACCGATAGCCTGAGCCGCGATGACGCCGACGGCTTCGCCGAGATCCACCATCTCACCGTTGGCGAGGTCGACGCCGTAGCAGAGCTGGCAGACGCCGCGTGCGACTTTGCAGGTGATCGGTGAACGTACCGTCGCCTCCTTGGCATCACTGTCTTCGATAGCCTTCGCATCGTCACGGGTAAGGAGCGAATTGCGCTTGTAGGTTTTTCCGCTCGCTTCCACCGTGTCCGCAAGGACGCGGCCATGGAGGCGATCAGCGAACGAGCCGCCGAGCTGTTCCTTGCTCGGGCGCGGGATGAGCACGCCTTCCTTCGTGCCGCAATCATGTTCGAGGACGACGACATCGTGCGCGACATCGAAGAGACGGCGCGTGAGGTAGCCGGCGCGCGCGGTGTTGAGTGCGGTGTCGGCGAGACCCTTACGGGCGCCGTGCGTCGAGGTGAAGTATTCGATCGGCGTGAGGCCTTCCTTAAGAGACGAGACGATCGGGAATTCGATGACCTCGCCGCGAGGGTTGGTGATGAGGCCCTTCATGCCGGCCATCTGATGGAGCTGGACCGCGGAACCGCGAGCCCCCGAGGTGATCATGTTGTGGACCGGTCCGGTCGGGTCCAGTGCCTCAAGCACATGCTTGCGGAGTTCTCCGGAGGTCTTCCCCCAGATCTCGATGGTGGCGCGGCGGCGTTCCTCGTCGGTGAGAAGGCCGTTCTCGTAGTTCTCGCGCTCTTTGACGACCTGCTTCTTCGCGTCGTCGATGAGGGACTCCTTGATCTCCGGGACCTTCACGTCGGAGATAGACCACGTGATACCGGCATAGGTGGCGTACTTGAAACCGAACGCCTTTATCTTGTCGAGGATCATCGGGATGCCATCGAGCGAGTAGTGCGTGACGAGGGTGTGCACCAGTGCGCCCATCTTCTTGTTCGTGATCTCGTCGTTGAAGTACGGGAAATCGTTCGGGAGGACGGTGTTGAAGAGGAGGCGGCCGACGGAAGTCTCGAACGGCTTGCCGTCATAGGCGGCATACTTCTTGTTCTCCGACGGGAGGACGCGGATCTTCGCGCGAAGATCGATCGCGCCGAAATCATACGCAGTGATCGCGGCGTTGGTGGAAGGATACGCATTCCCTTCGCCCTTCGAACCTTCGATCATGCGGGTCATCCAGTAACAGCCGAGGACGATATCGAGAAGCTTGGACGCGACGACGACATCTCCCGAGCCAGGCTTGAGGACGTTCTTATTAGCCGACATCATCTTCGATGCTTCCATCTGCGCCTCTTCGGAAAGCGGGACGTGGATCGCCATGGCGTCGCCGTCGAAGTCGGCGTTGTATGCCGGACACACCAATGGATGAACCTGGATCGCATTACCCTCGATCAGCACCGGACGGAATGCCTGGATCGACTGGCGGTGCAGCGTCGGGGCGCGGTTCAAGAGGACGTGTTTCCCTTTGATCGCTTCTTCGAGGATCGGCCAGACTTCCGGCGCTTCGTCTTCGATGAGACGGCCTGCGCCGCGGATGTTGTATGCATGTTCGCGTGCGAGAAGACCGTGGATGACGAACGGGCGGAAGAGTTCGAGGACCATGTGCTTGGGAAGTCCGCACTCATCGAGTGCCAAGTCAGGCCCCACAACGATGACGGAACGGCCCGAGTAGTCGACGCGCTTACCGAGAAGGTTCTGGCGGAGGTACCCGTGCTTACCCTTGAGGTAATCGGCGAGGCTCTTCAGCGCGCGGCGGCGACCGCCGAGGATGCCGAGAACTCCTGCGCCGCGGCGCATGGAGTTGTCGAGCAATGCGTCGACAGCTTCCTGCAAGATGCGCTTTTCGTTGCGGAGAATGACATCCGGCGCGTGGATGGCCTGGAGGCGCTTCAAGCGGTTGTTACGGTTGATGACGCGGCGGTAGAGGTCATTCAGATCAGACGATGCGTGACGACCGCCTTCGAGGGCGACCATCGGACGCAGGGCCGGCGGGACGACCGGGAGGCGCGTGAGGAACATCCATTCAGGACGCACACCGGCGCGCTTCATGGCCTCCGCGAGCGCCAAGCGCTTGCGGAACTTGTCCTTGTCGGCTGCGCCTGAATTGGCGAAGTCGTGCTTCAAGTTGACGATGAAATCGTCGAGGTTGACCTTCTTCAATATATTGTAGAGCGCTTCAGGACCGATAGCGGCACGGAACATCGCGCCGTACTTCACGGCGAAGAGATGGTAAGCGGCTTCGTCCAAGACAGAGCCCTCGCGGATGGATTCGATATCCTTCTTCGCTTTCGTGGCGAGGTCCTTGAGCCGGGTCTTCTCGTCGGCAGTCGCCGACTTCTGCTTCATCTGATACTCCTGATCTAGGTCCTTGAGGAGGCGCGAACGCTCGGCTTCGTCGACCGAGGTGACGATGTAGCCGGCGAAGTACACGACCTTCTCGACTTCAGCGGCGCTGAGGCCGAGGAGGAGCGCGATGCGCGACGGGATGCCGCGAAGGAACCAGATGTGCGCGACCGGCGTCGCAAGGTCGATGTGACCCATGCGCTCGCGGCGGACGATAGCGCGCGTGATCTCCACGCCGCACTTCTCGCAGACGATGCCTCGGAAGCGGATGCCGCGGTACTTGCCGCAGTAGCACTCGTAGTCCTTCTCCGGACCGAAGACGCGCTCATCGAAGAGACCGTTCTTCTCCGGGCGCTGCGTGCGGTAGTTGATGGTCTCCGGCTTCGTGATCTCGCCGTACGACCATTCCTGGATACGATCGGGAGACGCGAGACGCATCTCGATGGCGTCGAAATCCTGCGGAAGCGTGTCCTTCGTGCGCTTCGTCTGTGGTGAAGAGATAGACATATTGGTTACGCGTTCTCGCTATCGTTCTTAAATTCCAGGTCGATGCCGAGGCCTCGCAAGTGTCGGACCAAGACATTGAAGGTCGCCGGCGTATTCGATTCCTTGATGCGCTCGCCGGAGACGATCGCATCGAATGCCGCGGAGCGACCCAGGATGTCGTCGGATTTGTAGGTGAGGATCTCGCGGAGTGAGTGAGCCGCCCCGTAACCGAGGAATGCCCACACTTCCATTTCTCCGACGCGCTGACCGCCGTTCTGTGCCTTGCCGCCGAGCGGCTGCTGCGTGGTGAGGCTGTAGGGGCCGATGGAGCGCATGTGGATCTTGTCCTCCACCATGTGGTGCAGTTTCAGCATGTACATGACGCCGACAGAGACCTTCTGCGCGAACGGTTCTCCCGTGCGGCCATCGAAGAGCGTACGCTTTCCGTCTTCGGAAAGGCCCGCCTTCTTAAGTTCCATCATGATCTCCTCTTCGGTTGCACCGGCGAACGACGGGACGACGGCCTGATAGCCGAGTTCTTCCGCCGCGAGGCCGAGATGCAATTCGAGGATCTGTCCCAGGTTCATACGGGACGGGACGCCGAGCGGGGTCAAGATGATGTCCACCGGATTACCCTGTTCATCGAATGGCATGTCCTCTTCCGGAAGCACGCGCGAGATGACGCCCTTGTTGCCGTGGCGTCCCGCGAGCTTATCGCCGACGGAGATCGTGCGGAGCTGTGCGACTTCGACGTGCACGCGCTTGATGACGCCGCTCTCCAAGACATCGCCGTTCTCGCGAGAGAAGACTTTGACCGAGACGACGCGACCGCGTTTGCCGCCTTCCATACGCATCGAAGTGTCCTTCACGTCCTTGGCCTTTTCGCCGAAGATCGCGTGGAGG
>Ga0209542_10016727_pt1 | contig 12117 bp, 16 predicted proteins | sample RifCSPhighO2_01_FD_184028 | JGI IMG/M metagenome (GOLD analysis project Ga0209542, IMG submission 184028) | Soil microbial communities from Rifle, Colorado - Rifle CSP2_plank highO2_0.1 (SPAdes) (version 2) | ecosystem: Environmental > Terrestrial > Deep subsurface > Rock core/Sediment ...
AGGGGCTCGGATGGAATGATTGAGGTGGTTTCCGGAATCTCTCTGGGTGATCTGATCATAAACTATGCCAAATAGCGTAATTGATGTAAAAAATTTAGCCAAAGCTTATCACGACGGCCAGACCGAAACGCTCGCTTTGCAAAAAGCCACTTTCTCCGTAAAAAAGGGCGAATTCGTCGCGATAATGGGACCATCCGGAAGCGGCAAGTCCACCCTGCTCCACGTCCTCGGCCTTCTGGATGAGCCGACGGGTGGTGAATATATTTTTGCCGGAAAAAATATTTCCGAATACGGCGGTGATGAATTGGCTAAGCTCCGCAATCAAAAAATCGGTTTTATTTTTCAAATGTTCAATCTCCTGCCCCGAACGAGCGTCCTTGAAAACGTCAAACTGCCGCTTCTCTACTCAAACGTTCCCGAAAGCGAATGGGATAAAAAGGCCCGCGAAGCGATAGACTCGGTCGGCCTTTCCCACCGCCTATATCACGAGCCTTCCGAACTTTCGGGCGGCGAGCGCCAAAGAGTGGCTATCGCCCGCGCCTTGGTTAACGATCCGGAAATTATTTTCGCCGACGAACCGACGGGAAACCTTGATTCAAAATCAGGGAAAAATGTGATGTCCATTATCCAAAATCTAAATGTTAAGCAGGGAAAAACTATCGTCTTAATCACTCACGAAACAGCCACCGCCGAACACGCCGAAAGAATCCTTCACATGATCGATGGCGAGATCGATAACGACCGAAAAGTCGAGCGCCGACGCAGCGCCGAAGAAGAATTTGTTAAGTAACTTTTTTATTGAAAATTGTAAAATTGATAATTGAAAATTTTTATTTAATACCATGACTTGGAAACACACATTTAAAACTTCACTCGCTGGACTCCATACCAATCGTTCCCGTTCGGCGCTTACCATTCTCGGCATTGTAATCGGCATTACCGCCATCATGCTCGTCGTCTCTTTGGGCGCCGGCGCTCAAGCCCTTATTCTGGGGCAAATTCAAGGCCTTGGCACAAACACTGTCGCTGTCATTCCGGGCCGCGAACCTTCAGGCCCCTCTGATGTCACCTCACTTTATCTTGATTCTCTGAAAGAAAAAGACGTCACGGCTCTCGAAAAACCGACCAATGTGCCGGGGCTCCAAAGCATAATGCCTGTCGTCTTCGGCGCCGCTTCAACGCTTTACGAATCAAATACTTATCAAGTCTCGGTCTTCGGCGGCACCGAGCGAATGTCGGAAATGTTTGATCTTCATCCGAGCGAAGGTTATTTTTTTGACAAAGAAGATGTCATTTCCCGTTCCGATGTCGTCGTCCTCGGCTCAAAAGTGGCCGAAGATCTATTTGACGGCAACAGCGCAATAAATCAGAAAATAAAAATTAAGGGACGAAATTTCAGAGTAATCGCCGTCTTGCCTCCGACCGGCGGCGGCTCGCTTTTCAATTTTGATGACATGGTTGTCGTTCCTTATACCACCGCTCAAGATTACATCCTGGGCATAAAATTTTTTAATCGCTTAATCATTGAAGCGAAAGACGGCGCCGATGTCGATGCTGTGGCGGAAGACGTCCGGCTCACTCTCCGTGAATCGCATAATATCGACGACCCAGCCAAGGACGATTTCTTTGTTTCCACCCAGAAAGATCTGGCTGACCGCCTTTCAACTATCACTTCCGCCCTCACTTGGTTTCTGGTCGCCGTCGCCTCGATCGCTCTATTTGTGGGAGGTGTCGGTATCATGAACATTATGCTTGTCGCCGTCACCGAGCGCACCAAAGAGATTGGCCTCCGAAAAGCTCTCGGCGCCACTAACCGAGATATTCTCTCGCAATTTTTGCTTGAAGCGGTGCTCCTTACGGCCATCGGCGGTTTTGTGGGAATAGTTCTAGGCGCCGGACTGGCTTTCATCATCGCCATAGTTCTATCAAAAGGTCTTGGGGTAAATTGGCAATTCGTCTTTCCTTGGAATGGCGCGATCTTGGGTTTTGGCGTTTCAGCTCTCGTCGGCCTCATCTTCGGCGGCTACCCCGCGCGACAAGCGTCCAAAAAGAGTCCTATTGAGGCCTTAAGATACGAGTAATAAATTAAAAAAATCCCCGCAGTTAGAGCCTGTAAAGAAAAGAACTGAATGATTAAATTAAAATGACGCCCTATAACGGCGTCATTTTAATTGGTATTTTCTTTGTGCATTTCTTTAACAGATTAAGCGTGGGAATGGGTATGTTCGCTTTCAACCACATGTTTTGTGTGGGCCGCTCCCCATAAACCTAAAATGATAACTGCTATGCCAACAAGGGCCGTGCTGCCCATCAAAGCCGTAGCGTCAGTTAGAATATAACCGGAAACAAGAAGCCAGAAACCTAAAATCGAATTTACGTAGTGCTGCCACATAAGCTTTAAATTATTTTTAATGTTAAAACCTAAAAAGAAACGGGTCGACTGGCCGTCTCCTATATATAAAACGAAATTGAGCTGATAAAATTACAAAAATACTAACTTTGAAATTCTATCTCAAAAGGATACATTCCCATTCCGCAACTTCCTTTCAAATTCCCCGCTTTGGAAATGCCTAGATCTATATCGGTTTTTTCTCCTTGGGAAAGGATTTGACTGATATTCAAGCTCGGAATCCGAACAGAAAGCGAACAGTCAAAAGTGCCCTTTCCGTCAAACCTTAAAACCGTAGGCAGATTTGCCCGAGCAACGCTCTTTCTTGGCTGATAACCGCCTTTAGCTCGAATCTCGATTATTTGTTTGCCATCTATAATACTGACGTTGTTTGCCGGTAAATTCGTTCCTCCTAGAGAAGAGTCCTTCGCCAACAGGAAAGCTCCGCTGATTATCGCGATTGCCACAATGATTGAAATGATTGTTGATTTCATAATATTAGAAATTAAAGATTGGCGGAATCAATCCGATAATAACGAAACTGTTGATAATGTTGAAAATGGCGAACAAAATCACGACCAGTCCCGCCGTCTTGAAAAATATTCCTGATTTTTTGCTTTTATTTATATTAAACGAACTGAAACTCAAAAGTGCCAAAACTGGAAAAGTCCCGAGGGCAAACGCGAGCATCGTAAATCCGCCTTCAAGAAAACCGCCCGTGCCTAGCGTATAAATCTGCATCGATTGGGTAAAACCGCACGGCAAAAAGAAAGTGGCTACGCCGACGATAAGCGGAGTCAGAGTGTGGTTGAATTTTGAAATACCTAGAGCGTGCTTCGAAATGAACTTCGGCATCGAAAGCTGGAACCTCTTTGTGGAATGAAAAATATTGAGCAGATTTATTCCGAGGGTAAGCATCACCAATCCGATCACCAATCCTAAAATAAATGTCGCGCCGGTGTTTAGGGTAAAAGCCGATCCGATCATTCCGATTATTCCGCCTAAAATAAAAAATGAGATGATGCGTCCGGCATGAAAAAGAATTTGCGGTTTTAGCCGGTCGCCTTCCTTCGCGAAAGTGGCCGACATCGAGAGAACCAGCCCGCCGACGACGGCCATGCAGGTTGAAAGTGAGGCAATTATTCCGATTACAAAGGCTGTTCCGTAAGAAACCGAATCTACACTGACAAGATTTACGATTCCCATCTTTTGCAATCCGATAAACAAAGCGATGAAGGCTAGGGCGATCGGCACGGCGATTTTAAAATCAGACCAATTAACCCTCTCCTCTGGTTTCTCAAGAGATAAACTATAGCCGTGCTTGGCTAAAATCTTACTAAGTTCTTCGGCAATCACCTTATCCGATTTATCGCCAAAATCCCCGACAACCTCCATCGATTTATTTTTAAGGCTCGATTTTACCCTTGTAATGTAAGGTAATCCGGCTATTTCGCTTTCGGTCATAAGTTCGCAGGCTTGGCAGTGCATGCCGTTTACGTGAAATATGTAAGTTTTCATAAAGGCCATTATATCGCACAGCCGCCCTGTTGTCGTTCGGGCCTGATTACCGGAGCCGGCTGTCTGGTTTCCACTCCGCAACCACTACCACCCTGTGTGTTTATAGGTGCTGTAACTTGCGAGGCGATTTTAGCGTAGCCGGAGGCGCTTGAGTAATTGATTCCGAGAATTTCTACGGGGTTAACATCGTTCCATTCTACCCCTTTGCTTTTCATATAAGTTTCTATGGTCAAATAGGTATCGGGGAACCAATAGGAATTCGCTGTGAGCGCCCCTTTCCACATCTCTTCTTCGGAAACACCCTGCGAAGCCATAAGTTCTAAAAGTCCGAGCATCGCCATGCCATGATTGCAGTCTGGAAAATGAGTGGAATTATTGCAACAAGGTCTATAGATTCCCCGCGAAACTTTATCGACAAGGGCTTGTTGTTCAGACGTTAAATCAAAAAATTTATGTCGGCTGTAATGGTCCATTGGATTGCCGACAGCAATTGTCCAGCCACCAGTTGAAGCAAAATTTCCCGCTCCGCCATAACGCCTGTCGGTCATTTCACCGGAATCCAATATGGGATTTTTACTGGCAAGCCCGAGCGCCCATAATAAATTCAGAAGGTAGGCGGAATTTTCTCTTGTGATTTTCAACTTTCCGTCATTTTGTCCAAATAACAACTTTTTGTATTCATCGGTAAATTGTCCTCTCTCTTCATAAAGACTCTGAAACTGTTTCGGATCAATCGCCCCGACACTTACCAATTTTGATCCAAGATTACCCCAAGTAATCGGTAAAACTCTGCCAGCTTCCGGAATTACAATTTTTTCTTGTTCGGTCTCTAACTGAAAATCATCTCTGCTGATATTACTACCGATGGGGTTTTTTTTATCAAGACGATTATTCGAATTATATAACACCGCCCCTCCGATTATCACTCCGGCAATTAAAATCGCCGCCGGTAGAGAAACGCCATCAATCTTTTTTTTATTTTCCATAATTTTTGCAATTCAGCAGACCTGAGATTGATCTCGGGTCTGCTGAAAAGTTAAACGAATAAAATCAATAGGCCGATAACAATCATCGCCACTCCCGCCCAAAGCTTCGCGCCTTTAAAATTGATGTTTTTCCATTCTTGAATTTTCGCCAAAATAAGCTTGTCGACGGAAATCCATAGAACCGCGACTAAAGGAGCGATGAGAATGACGTTGTAGAGGAAGAGGTAACCGAAACCGGAGAAATAAGTGACTTGGTCGCGCAAGAGCCCGATAACCATAAGATATGGCCCTCCCATACAGGGAAATTGGCAGATACCAACTAAAAGTCCGAGTCCAAAAGCCGCCAAGAATGAAGCTTTTTCCATTAAATTACCCATTGCGACATGGGCAAATTTTGGAATTTGAAGCTTTATCGGAAATTGCGGGAAAAATCGACTGATGATATTTATCAGTCCGAAAATAATAAGGAGCGAGGCGCCAAGTTTTCCCATGAAATGGGGAGTGTTGAAGAGATGGAGGACTTTTAATATGCCGAGCCCGATTAAGAGATACGAAGCGAAAATACCGGCAATGTAAGTTCCGCCAATCTGGAGAATTTTTCTCCTCGTCATTTGAATCCCAAATAGGAAAGCGATGGTGATGAGAAGAATCGAAAACGAGCAGGGGTGAACACTGTCGAGAAGAGCGGAAAAGAAAACGAGCGGCAATAGCCAGACACCGCCGTTACTTACATCCCAAAGAAAAGTTGAGAACCCCGAACTGAACTGGAGAATAATAACTGCGATAATCGCAATTAAAATTACGCCGACGGTTATAATAAGTTTTTTCATATAATTTATGGTTTTACCAGCGCCTTAATTTCAAATTGAAGCTCTCCGCCGTTTTCATCGGTTAAATTGATAAATCTGTCAATCTGACCGACTCCGGCAGGACCGTGGGCATTCGGATCAAAAACAACGCGAATAATTCGTGATTCCCCTGCTTTAATTATTTCATTGGCGGGTGGAACATAGCCCATACCGGGCATTTTAAACGGCCCCTTGGTCTTGCCGTCAGGTCTAACGATGAAAGCGCTGGTGCACATACAGGAAGTCAGTAATGTCTTCACGGTAATATCTTTGTCGGTGGAATTAGTAATTGTGAATTCTCTGCTGACATCGCCGTCTTTCATCGAGATTTCTCCGAAATCATAGAACGTTTCCGGGGCGGTCAATAAACTCTTGGAGTCGGTAAGAATTCCGGCGCCTTGGATAGACGCCGCTGTCCCGCCTTTTTTTGAATAATAACCCCAAGTAAAAAGTCCGGCTAGAATAACAACGACTATTAGAAGGTTTATAGCTAGGTTTGATTTCATTTTTTTAATTTTTTAGATTAATCAAGATTTATAAAACGCAAAAAACCGCAGGTATGCGGAGTGGGTACACTTAAAAAGCTCAGGCTTTTTAAGTGTACTTAATAACTAGAGGGACTATTCTCAAAAAGAGAGAGCCAACGAGTTATTTTTTTATCTCTCGAATTAGTAGGGAGATTATCACGAAAACGGACCCTAGATAAAAGTGGTCTAAATACGGGCGGACTTAGGTAAAACGCCAGAAACAAAACCGCCATTAAAACCGAAATTAAAGAAAAAAAGAACATATTGATGCCCGATTTCAGCAGGACACTTATAAATTGTTGATATGAGGAAATATGATGAATCGCTACAGCTACAGTATTCTGCGGACAAAGCGAAACCCCCATTGGTGAAAATGGACAATCTCCGGGCATCTCCCCGTCCGCGCCAGACATCATAAAAGCGAAACTAAAGAGCGCGATTGCTGTAAACGACACCAAAATCAGAGCGGTAGAAATTTTTTTAAAAAAAGATAACATTTTAATTGATTATAGAATTTCCCCGCGTTTTTCAAGAATCATATGATGGATTGTTCCGATCTGTACCCAAATTGCGATGAGAATTAGAATCCCCGCGCAAAGTAAAGCATCGACTTTTGTAATACCAAAAACAAGATTATCCGAACCGCCTATAATAGCGGCAACGAACGCAAATATTCCCGAGAACCCTATTATGACACTGACAATATGCATCAATTTTGATAGCTTCATATTTTTATTATTAAATAAATAATTTTTAACCTCTTTATAATTTTTTGGCTTTTATCCGGAGTGAATTGCCGACAACCGAGACGCTTGAAAGAGCCATGGCCATACCGGCGAATATCGGGCTCAACATCCAGCCAAAGAATGGGAAAAAAGCGCCACCGGCGAGCGGAATGCCCACAATATTATAAATAAATGCCCAAAAAAGATTTTGTTTTATGCCCCTCATCGTGATTTTTGAAAGCTTGATTGCTTTTACCAGTTTGCTGATATCGCCGTGAAGCAATGTTATGCCGGCGCTCTCAATCGCCACATCCGTTCCTGTCGCCATGGCAATACCGACATCGGCTTGGGCGAGCGCCGGCGCATCATTTACGCCGTCGCCGGCCATAGCCACCACTGCCCCGCCATCTTGAAGCGCCTTGATTTTATTTAGCTTGTCTTCCGGCATCACTTCCGCCACCACTTCATCAACACCGATCTGTTTCGCAATAAATTCCGCCGTATTTTTGTTATCGCCGGTAAGCATCACGATTTTTATGCCGAGAGCATGCAGGCGAGATACCGCTTCGACCGCTTCAGGCTTGATCGTGTCAGAAACAATGATAATCGCTAAAACTTTTGTATCGGTAGCGAGAATAATCGGCGTTCCTCCTTTTAAAGTCTCCTCTATAATTTTTTTGGAATCAAAGGGAATTTTTTTATCGGCGATGAAATTTGGATTGCCGGCAAAATACAGATTTCCTTCAACTACGCCTCTTACCCCTTTACCTTTAATCGCTTCAAATTGCTCCACGGGTTTGATATTTATTTTCTTTTCTTTGGCGTAAGAGATTACGGCATGAGCAATCGGATGTTCGGAACGATTTTCAAGCGCGGCTAAAATTGAAATCAGCTCCTCGTCTTTTTTATCGGAAAGATTTTGAATGGAGGCGAGTTCCGGCTTGCCCCGCGTCAATGTTCCCGTCTTGTCGACAACCAAAACTTTTACCTTATGTAATTTTTCAAGCGTTCCCGCATCTTTAATTAAAATCCCCTCTCTGGCGCCTTTGCCGACACCGACAATAATCGCCGTGGGCGTAGCAAGACCGAGAGCACAAGGACAAGCGATTACAAGAATACCGACAAATGAAACCAGGCCGTAAGAAAGCGCCTGCGAAAATCCCAAATACTGCGTGCCGACAAGAAGCCATAATCCGAGGGCTATGAAAGATAAAACTAAGACAATCGGCACAAAAACGCTTGATATTTTGTCTGCCAAAGCCTGGATCGGCGCCTTGCTCCCCTGCGCATCCTCCACCATTTTAATGATATGGGCAAGAAGCGTTTCTGAACCAACTTTTGTCGCTTTAAATGTAAATGAACCGCTTGTATTTATAGTGCCGGAGACGACAGTATCGCCAACCTTTTTCTCGACCGGCATCGGCTCGCCTGTCACCATCGCCTCATCGATAAATGACGAGCCCTCGGTGATAACACCATCAACCGGAATTTTTCCGGAAGGTTTTACGACAATCAAATCGCCATGAACAACTTGACTGATAGGTATCTCAATTTCTTTTCCGTCTCTGATTACTAAGGCTGTCTTGGCCTGAAGATTTAAAAGTTTCTCGATCGCATCGCCGGTTTTCAATTTTGACCGCGCTTCCAGATATTTTCCAAGCGCAATAAAAGTAATAACCACTATCGTCACATCGTAATAAGTGTAATCAACATTGATGAATGGCCGGAGAGTTTCCTCGAAAGCCGTAATGGCAAAACTATAAATAAAAGCTACCGACGTGCCAATACCAATCAAAGTATCCATATTGGCTTTTCCATATCGGAAAAAACGATAAACGCCCTTTAGATAGGGTTCGCCGACTACAAAAAGCGTATAAGTCGCAAAAATCGGCAAAAGATGGTGGAAAAATTCTTCCCAAACCGTCGCCATCTCTCCAATGATTTTAAATTGAGCCAGAGTGTCTATCGTCATTAGCGCTATACTTACAATCGCTAACGGAATAACAGAAATAATCTTATTTCTCATTGCCTTAAGCTCTGCTAATTTTTCTGATTTAGATTGGTTTAAACCAAGATGTGCGGCATGATCATCTTCTGACATCCCCATCTTACCCGCATCGGAAATTTCCAGATTATAGCCGAGCGGCTCGATATTCTTAGAAAGTTTTTCCGGATTCGTTTTTATCTCATCATAAGAGATTTTTGCCTTTTCCGTTCCGTAATTTACCTCCACAGCCGAAACCCCTTCGCATTTTTTGAAAGTTTTTTCGATAATACTGGCGCATGAGGCGCAATGCATGCCTTTAACTTTGTAAGTTTGGGAAATCATGATTATTTTCTTTTAAGCTTATAGACCTTCATCATCTCCCCTACTGCTTTATTCTTGCTCCCGCCTTTTATCTGGTTTACCACACAGTGCGACAAATGGCTCTCGAGTAAAATATCCTCGACGCTGCCGAGCGATTGTTTTATAGCCGAACTTTGAGTGATAACGTCTATGCAATAAGTGTCATTCTCAATCATTTCTCGGAGACCTCTAACTTGTCCTTCAATGATTTTTAACCTTCTCGTTAATTTTTGTTTCTTTGGATTCATCCGTCTATGGTATACCCCCTGGGGGTATCTGTCAACCAGTTGTATCTGTGGATAATTTTATAAAAAAACCCTTCGCAGAAGCAAAGGGCGGGCGGGTTAATCATACCGGCACATGAGCCAGTCACCAAAATTTCTTTCCCGGCTGATAGGAATGCGACTCACGGCAAAACAAATGAAGAAAAGAACGTGGCCGATTATGGGGAAAATAATGGCGGCAGGAACGCCAAACGCAACTGAACCGATAATTCCGAAAAGGCAACCGACGGTCACATTGATAGCAAACCATGACTCGCTACTCGTCCGAAACCACTTCCATTTTTCAGAAAAGTAAATCGGCCACACAATACTTCCGATAAGAATGCCTGGAGTGGCGATGTCCCACCATCGGCTGATGCCGAAAATTACCGGTACTTCTTGGCCGGTTAAAGCATAAATGCCCCAACCAAGAGCAACGAGGGTGCTGAGCACCAGCGACCAACGAAACCAGATTTTCAAATAACGGGTGTCATCCATAATCAAAAACTCCTTCTAAAAAACTGTTTTTAGGTTATTCCTTTCATGATATATAGTCAAGTAATAAAAAAGACGGCACGAAATCATGCCGCCTGCTGGTGAACCCCTTGCTGCTCGGAAGTTGTCTTGCCGCTATAAAGCCGGGTTACTCTTTCAAAACAAGCTAGGTATTGGTCATCGAGCGCCGGTTGAACCCTCCACCGCTTGACGCTTTTTGCCGCGTAAGTCGTGCTGGTGTGGTCCACCAAACCGAAACAATGGGCAATCACTGTCGTATCGGCAACCTTGAAATCCTTGCAGAGGTTCATGGCAAAGTGTTTCGGCATAGTCGCTTCCGGCTCGCGGGTCTCATCAGTCATGCGAGTTATCCTGACCCCCAATTCTTCTGAAACTATCCTCTTGATTTCATAGGTCGGATCCAGTCGGGGTGGCGGGATTCTGACTTTCCGTTTGTTTGAAAGAAAAATTGCTTCCAGGCGGGCCACCCTCTTTGTGAGAAGGCGTACTTGCTCCTCCAACGGTTTTGTAGACTTCATAGAACAATCGGTGTTCGTGTTGACTGCCCGACAGATTACAACAAAAAAATCAAAAAGGCAAAGGTTGCCTAAAAACGGCTCAAATTAAGATCATTTGGGTGATTATTGGGAGTTGAACCCAAACTTATTCCTCCACAGGGAATCGTGCTACCGCTACACCATAATCACCATATTTACTTTAAACTTGCTACTTACTAATTATTTATAACTCGGCGGCACCTCATTTATACCAGATTTATGATTACTTAGTCTAGCAAGAGCGTAAAGTAAAGAGGACAGCCGATTTAGATAAGCTTGAGAATGGACTCCGATTTTTCTGTCGCCCGAATCGATAACCGCCGTCACTCGCCTCTCCGCCCGTCTCGCCACAGTCCTTGCCACATCAAACATCGCGCCGAGCTCGGTCGCCCCGGGAATGAAAAAACTTTTTATTGGCGGCATTTCCTTTTCAGCCGTGTCAACGATCATTTCTACCTCCTTCACTTTTTCTTCGGTTATCGTCTTCCCTTCCGCACCGGCCAATTCCGCTTGAATTATGAAAAGATTTTGCTGGACATTAAGTAAAATGTCTTTGAATTGAAAATTGTTAATTGAAAATTGAAAATTTTTGTCGGAACACTTTGCCCGAACCAGTCCGACAAAGGAGTTCGTCTCATCAAGGGCACCGAGCGCTTCGGCTACCGCCGAGCTTTTTGAAATTCGCTGATTACAACCGAATGTTTTAGTTGTGCCAGTATCTCCCTTACGCGTGTATAACATATCAATAGCGTACAGCGTTTAGTGTTAAGCGTAAAGTAAAAAGATTATTGCTAAGATAAAAGTTTTCTTGTAGGATAAAAAAGGAGAAACTGTTACGAAAATGAAAGCAAAAAACCTAATTCGACTCATCGTCGTCATCCTAGGCGTCTTGTCGTTGGGATGGTTTGTTAACATCAGCGACCTCAATCCCTTGCTCTTTAATGAAACCTACCGAAATTTCTTAAACCAATTCGCAGATGCACACCCACTTCTGGTCTACCGGGTTTCAACGTTCGCGTTTCTTACAGTTATCTGTATCGGTTGTTACGGAAACTGTGTCCATAACAGGAGGGTCATCTGACTTCTCCTTTTTTATTACAAGCCTTTAGAAAAAACTGTGTGCGCGGGAGAGGACTTGGTCACGAGTTTTTTGCTCGGCCGTCGTACCACAGGAGTACTTCCAATCTCTACTTCGCTTCGCTCAAAGAGATCTAGGTCGCTCACAAAACTCTCGACCCCGACTCGCCTGTTTCATCTGCTGATAAAACATGTCTCCGTCTTGCAAATCCTCACGCGAACCAAGCAGTTGGTTCGCTTCCCGCGACCAACCTTGTTTCGCTCGTTTGTGCTCTAATCATACACTTTGCGCGAACCTATTTCACACGCGCGGAGCGCGTGGAAACTCTGGACTAAATCGTACGCTCGGATTCTACGCGCCTCGTCCGCTCCCTTCGGTCGCGGG
>Ga0209542_10016728_pt1 | contig 12116 bp, 9 predicted proteins | sample RifCSPhighO2_01_FD_184028 | JGI IMG/M metagenome (GOLD analysis project Ga0209542, IMG submission 184028) | Soil microbial communities from Rifle, Colorado - Rifle CSP2_plank highO2_0.1 (SPAdes) (version 2) | ecosystem: Environmental > Terrestrial > Deep subsurface > Rock core/Sediment ...
GCCAAACCCCTCAGCCTGCTCCCGGATATTATTGACCAATTCGAAACCCCCGACTTCCGGAATTCCCGGGTAATTTTCTATCAAATCCGTGGAGTTGGCCTGGCCAGCCACGTCCTTGGCAATCACCAAGACCGAAAGCCCCCGCCGGGCGGCAAACAAGGCGGCCGTAAATCCGGCAACTCCCCCGCCGATGATGATGACATCGTACATAAGAAATCCTAAGCTCTAATATCTAAATCCTAAACAATATCAAAACACAAATGTTCGAATGTCAGAAACTGTTTTGAATTTATTATTTTAATCATTTGGATTTGTTTAGGATTTAAGATTTCGATATTCGAATTTTATTCAACACTGTATTTTCCAGCAACTTGGCCACGGTAATTGGTCCCACCCCGCCTGGGGTTGGCGTAATGAGGCGCGCCACTTTTGAGACTTCTTGGAAATGCACGTCCCCAAAAATCTTTTTGCCTTTGAACGAAACCCCCGCGTCTATCACAACCGCGCCTTTCTTGACCATGGAGCCGCGAATCAACTGAGCCTGGCCCGCGCCGGTAATCAGTACGTCCGCCTGGCGCGTGAGTTGCGTCAAATTCTTGCTTTCCTTGCTGCACACCGTCAGGGTCAGGGGCAGCTGGATCAGGATATTGGCCAACGGTTTGCCGATGAGGTTGCCCGCGCCGACCAAAACCACATGCTGGCCCTGGAGTGAGATTTTATATTGCTTCAAGATTTCCAAAATCGCGCCCGGGGTCGGCGGTACCAATCTGTTCTCGCCAATTACCAGCTTACCTAAAGATTCCCAGGACAGGTAATCAACGTCAAGGCTGGGCTTTAAGGCATTGAGCACGGCCTGCTTATCAATCCCGGGAGGCAGGGGCAGCTGGACAATGATGCCGGAGAGGGGCCGGCTTTGGATTTGTTTAAGGTTCCGGACCAGGGAAAAAGTCGAGATACTCTGTGGATACTCATAGAGGGCGAACCGCACGCCAATGCCCCGGGCCGCGTCCTGTTTCTTGCGGACATAGGTCATTGATGCCGCGTCCTGCCCGACCAAAACCACGGCCAGATACGGTTTTGCTGGCATTTTGCTGACGGTCCGCTTGAGCCGGGCCAGAATTTTGTCCGCAATTATTTTACCGTCAACGATGATGGGCATGGGCCTTGCAAAAATGATTAAAGGGACTATAATTTAGCTTCCCCTCGGAGGAAACCAGCGGATACTGCCTATTTTAGCATTTTAGAGCTGATATCTCAAACTAGCCCCGAGGCGTAACAATCTCGGGGCTTAAGCGTTAAAAAATATGGTTTCAGAACAAGAAATCCAACAATTGGTGTCTAAGGCCAAACAGGCCGATGAGTCGTCTTTTGGCCAGCTTTACGACATTTTTTCCCAGCAAGTGTTCAATTTCCTGCTGGGCAAATTGGCTCACAAGCAGACAGCCGAAGACCTGGTCCAGACCGTGTTTCTGAAAACCTGGACCAACCTCAATAAGTACCAACAGCGGCCGTCGGCCAAATTTTCAACCTGGCTGTTCCAAATCGCGAACTTCACGCTGATTGATTACTGGCGGGCCAAAAAACCCACGGTGGAAATCAACGAGATTGAGAATCTCTCCCAGTTCGCGGTCAACCAACCGCTGTACGAGGAATACGACTACCTCTGGAAAGCCATGTTGACCCTGCCCCTCACTTACCAGACGGTTCTGGACTTAAGGTTTAAGCAGGACCGGTCCGTTTCCGAAACGGCCAAAATAATGAAGAAGAGCCAGGTCAGCATCCGCGTCCTGCAGCACCGCGCGTTGCGCCGCTTGCGCCAGACGCTGGAACCCAAACTGTAAATCACAATGAACATATTCAAGTCCGACGAAAATGAGAAACTCATCCGGCTGTTGGCTAGCGCCCAACAGGACTTTAAGTTTAGCCAGGGCGACATAAAAACCCGGCTCTTAGCCCAACTGCCCCACGCGAAGCAACCGGCGGCGAAACAGTTTCGGTTCTCTTCTCCTTTAATTTTCCGTTCCGGATTTTTTTTTGCAGGGGTAATTTTGCTGGTGTCCGGGACTTTTGTTGCCGCCTCCCAATCCCAGCCGGGCGATAAATTGTTCGGGATAAATAAGCTCCGCCAGGAGATGCTCGTAAGGCTCCCTCTGGGCGCAGAAGGTAAGGCGAAGGCGCACGCCCACTTAGTAGAAGAGCGGCTTAAATCCCTTGACCGGCTGCCCGAGCAGGCGGCACAAGTCAAGCTTAGACAGGAAAATAGAAAACTGGAAGTTATTAAAGAAACCGAAAGGAGTCTGAATCAGGCTGTCAATACAATCCGCAAGAACCAGGAGGCCTTAGAAAAAAAAGGAAATAAGGAAGCGGCCAGCAGACTACAGGACGTTCTGACTACCATTGGCGACATGGCCGAAAAACGCGAACAGACAATCAAACGGATTGAAGAAGAATCTAAAAATGATACGAAACGAGAATTACTTGAAGGACACCTGAAAGACCTAAAAGAAGCCCGACAGAAAGCCATTGATGAAGGCAAGCGATGGGAAAGAACAGGAAATTAAGATACTATTCCAAGCTCTTTTCCAAATAATGGCTCGCTTGGTTTAAAAATTCTTCTTCCGCTTCCAAAGCTTTCGTCGCCCCCTGCCAGATTAATTCCTTAAACGGTTCGGAAAAGCTGATTTTTTCCAAAAGCTCATAAGCCAGTTGGCGGCTGCCAATCTTCCGGCTGGCTAAAACTTTCAGCACCTCTAAAACTTTTTCATTCAACCCCAGGCCTTTGGCCAATTTGAGTATTGCGTCAAACTTAAAAGGGGCAACCACTTGCAGGGCGACAAAGGCCCCGACCGCTTCCTGCCATACGGAATTGGAATAGAGCTCCGACAACTCGGCAATGTAGTTCCTGGTGATTTCCTTGGGTTCCACCCGCTTAAGGTCGGCCGTGGGCATTTCCAGGCTCTCAAACAGCCGGGCCCACGATGCCGACAAATCCTCTGCGGCAAAATTGCTCTGGAGCGCCTCGAGGCCGTGCTCGGCCGCGGGTTCATCCGATTCGGAAAGGTTGGCAATGGCAAACCGCAAAAATCCGGGTTCGCCGTCCGCGCCATCCCACATGGCGCGCTCGCTTAGGTAAACCTGCAGCAGAAATTTCCGAAACTTGGCCGGGCCCGGCTCTTTTTCAGCCAAGGACCGAAGGATTGGCCAGGCCTGCACCTGGTTGGTCACCTCCTCGCAAAGCCAAATCACAAATTGCCCGCCCGAAAATTCGCGGATGGCCTGCTCTGGGGTGGTAATTGAAGTCAAACTGCCTTTTTCTTCCATGCCTGTAGTTTAGGAACATTCCAGATTTATTGCAACTGGTAATATTTTGTTTTTTCAGTTAAACTTAAGGGGTAATTTAAGAAATGGAGACCAATCATGGGGGAATTTTTTGTCGGTGTCACGCGCATCATCGCAAGCGGGATTATTGTCCTGACCGAGAAGATTAAAAAGTTTTTTTCTAAAAAGAAAAAACACCACAACACCCATCACCAGCACCATTAATCGGAGCCAAACAAAAAACACTATCTATTGATAGCGTTTTTTGTGGTGATTCCACCGGGAATCGAACCCGGATTACCAGGATGAAAACCTGGCGTCCTAACCGTTAGACGATGGAACCGTATTTATTTAAGCTAACATATTATACAAAAAAGCCTCAGACTTTTCAAGGGGAAAGTCGTTCCTCCCCTCTCCTGCCTAGGAGAGATGCTCCCTCCCTCATCAGCCGCCGGGGGCTGGTCGGGGGAGAGGTCAGACCCCTCCCGCCCTAACGGGCACCCTCCCCTAGTCAGGGGAGGGTAAAAGGCATTGCCAGACTGGCGGAAACGCATTAATATACCTTACGTATATGTCCATTGAATTCATCGTCCTCACGGTGCTGGGGTTATGTTTGTTTGAAATCATCACCAGCATCGATAACGCCATTATCAACGCCGAAGTCCTCTCGACCATGGGCCAAAGAGCCCGCCGGTGGTTTTTGCTGTATGGCTTTTTCGTTGCCGTGTTCATGGTCCGCGGCCTCCTGCCCCTCCTCGTTGTCTGGGCCAGCAACCCGGCACTGGGCTTTGTTGGCTCCCTCACAGCCACCTTCAGCAGCGACCCCAGGGTCATGGAAGCCGTTGAAAAATCCTCCCCCATCCTGCTTATCGGCGGCGGCGTGTTCCTGATGTTCATGTTTTTCCACTGGCTCTTTCTCGAGCCGAAAAATTACGGATTATTCGGCGAAAAATTCTTTCACCGCCAGGGCGCCTGGTTTTTTGCCATCGTTTCAATCCTGCTCGCCGTAATCGTCTGGTACGCCCTTAAGCAAAATTCGTTGCTGGCGTTTGGCGCAGTACTCGGGTCCTCCTCGTTCTTCATCATCCATGGCTTTCGGCAATACGCGGAAGAAAAAGAAAAGCTCCTCATGACCGGCAATATGTCGGATGTGGCCAAAATCGCGTACCTGGAAGTTTTGGACGCGAGCTTTTCCATTGACGGCGTGATTGGCGCATTTGCCTTCACTTTTTCCGTGCCGCTCATCCTCCTCGGCAATGGCCTGGGGGCGATGGTGCTACGAAAACTCACCGTGAGCAACATTGACCGAATCAAAAAATACAAATTCCTCAAAAACGGCGCCATGTATTCCATCCTGTTCCTCGGCATCATCATGCTCATGGATAGCTTCGGCTCCCACATCCCGCCCTGGACCTCTCCAATCATAACTTTCGGGGCCGTTGGGTACTTCTTCGTTAAATCCAAACTTGATTTGAAAAACAATGAAAATCCTGTCTCTTGAAACCAGCTGCGACGAAACCGCGGCTGCGGTTATAATTGACGGCAAGATTAAGTCCAATGTCATTGCCTCGCAGGCATTCAAGCTCCATGCCCAATACGGCGGGGTTGTGCCCGAAGTCGCTGCCAGAGAACACGTCAAAATAATTATTCCAACAATCAATCTGGCCTTAAAGACTGCCAAAATCACAATCAAAGATATTAACTACATCGCGGTTACGCAAGGCCCGGGCCTGGCGACCTCATTAATGGTCGGCGTAGACACGGCGTTAGCCCTGGGCCTGGCCTTAAGTAAGCCCGTCCTGCCGGTTAACCATCTGGAGGGGCATATCTACGCCAACTTTGTAAAATCCAAGCCGTCTTTTCCCGCCATAGCGCTGACTGTTTCGGGCGGCCACACTTTTTTAACTGAAATAAAAAAGCACGGGCAATACCGGCTGCTTGGCGAAACCGTGGATGACGCGGCCGGGGAAGCCTTTGACAAGACTGCCCGAATGCTCGGGTTGGGGTACCCGGGCGGGGCCGAGCTTTCCCGGATGGCCCAAACCGGCAACCCCAAGGCATTTAATCTGCCGCGGCCCATGATTAATTCCGGAAATTTGAATTTCAGTTTTTCCGGGCTGAAAACTGCCGTGCTTTATACTGTCCAAAAAATTGCTCGGTCGAGCAAAAAATGGAACAGTCGTACCAAAGCTGATTTAGCCGCTTCGGTTCAAGCGGCCATTGTTGATGTGCTGATTGCCAAATTGGAAAAAGCAGTGATTAAATATAACCCCAAAACAATTATGCTCGGCGGCGGGGTGGCGGCGAATAAATTGCTTCGCAAAAGATTTCAAAGACTCGCTCGAATCTCCAATCTCAAATCTTCAATCCCCGACCGTGAATACTGCACGGACAACGCAGCCATGATTGGCTTGGCCGCTTACTATAGAATCAAAAACCGGAAAGCAAAATTTTCCAAAAGCTTCGAAGCATTACCCAATCTTGTGCTAAAATGAGGAAGTAATTACTGATTTTCATGCGAGAACTCCCCACAACTTACGACCAATCAAAAGAAGCTGATATTTACAAGGCCTGGGAAGACTCCGGCTACTTTAATCCTGACAATTTAGAAGGCGAGCCTTTCAGCATTGCCATGCCGCCGCCAAATGCCACCGGCACTCTCCATATCGGCCATGCCTTTGAAGCCGCCATCCAAGACACCATCACCCGCTACAAGCGCATGCGGGGCTTTAAGGCGCTCTGGCTCCCGGGCACTGACCATGCGGCCATTGCCACCAATACCAAGGTGGAAAAAATCCTCAGCAAGGAAGAAGGCAAGAACCGGCATGACCTTGGCCGCGAAGCATTCATCAAAAAAGTAGAAGATTATGTGGAGCAAAGCCGAGGCACCATCCAGCAGCAACTCCGAATTGTGGGCGCGTCCGCGGATTGGTCCCGTGAGGCGTTTACCTTTGATGAACCAAGGAACCTGGCAGTCCGCACCGCATTCAAAAGGATGTATGATGCCGGCCTGATTTACCGCGGCATCCGGGTTATTAACTGGGATGCCAAAGGCCAGACTTCTGTGTCTGATGATGAGGTCGTGCACAAAACTGAAAAAGGCAAACTCTATACCTTTAAATATTCCAAGGACTTCCCTATTGCGATTGCCACCACCCGCCCGGAAACCAAAGTTGGTGATACGGCTGTGGCGGTGAACCCAAAAGACAAACGATACGCAGAGTTTGTGGGCAAGGAATACGATGTGGAATTTGCGGGCGCAAAATTGAAAATCAAAATCGTAGCTGACGATGCCATAGATATGGAATTCGGCACAGGCGCAGTGGGCGTGACCCCGGCGCACAGCATGACGGACTATGAAATCGCCCAACGGCACAAACTCCCCCATATCCAAATCATCAACGAATATGCCCGGATGACAGATGCGGCTGGTCCTTTGGTTGCGGGCAAGAAAACCAAAGAAGCGCGCGAGATTATTGCCGCGTGGCTTACTGAAAACGGCCTGATGGAAAAAACCGAGGATGTTGAAATCAACGTTTCTACGGCGGAACGAAGCGGCGGCGTGATTGAACCATTGCCGAAACTCCAGTGGTTCGTGGATGTAAATAAACCGTTTGAAAAAAATGGTAAACAAACCAGCCTCAAACAGCTGATGCTTGATTCGGTCCAAAGCGGCAGTATCAAAATTATGCCGGAACGATTTGAAAAGATTTACTTCAACTGGATTAACAACCTCCGCGACTGGAACATCAGCCGCCAAATCTGGTACGGCCACCGCGTGCCGGTTTGGTATAAAGGCGAAGAAGTTTACTGTGATATTGACGCCCCAAAAGGTTCGGACTGGGAACAGGATGCTGATACTTTGGATACTTGGTTCTCCTCAGCTCTCTGGACCTTCTCAACGCTTGGTTGGCCTGATAAAACCAAGGATTTAAAGATGTTCCATCCCACTTCTTTCATGGCCCCAGGATATGAAATCATCTTCTTCTGGGTGGCGCGCATGATTCTGATGAGCACTTTCCTCCTGGATGAAGTCCCGTTCAAGCAGGTTTACCTGCACGGCATTGTCCGGGATGCCAAAGGCCAGAAATTCAGCAAATCCCTGGATAACGGCATTAACCCGGTGGACGTCATCAAGCAATACGGCGCGGATGCCCTGCGCATGGCCCTTATGGTAGGTGTGGGCGCTGGAAATGATAGCAAGTTCGATATGCAACAAGTAAAGGGCTACCGCAACTTTGCGAACAAAATCTGGAACGCTTCCAGATTCGTGATTCAAAACACCGAAGATATGGACCCAAGCACCGCAATCTTACCCGAAGATCAGGTTCTACTGGATGAAGTTAACGCTCTCGCCAAATCCATCACGGGAAAAATGGACAAATACGATTTTGCCCACGCGTCCGAAGACCTCTACCACTACTTCTGGCACACGTTCGCGGACAAAACCCTGGAAGCCAGCAAATCCCGCTTAACAAATCCGGAAACCAAAGCCTCTTCTCAACGCATGCTCTCCGAATCCCTCGACACCCTCTTAAAACTCCTCCACCCCTTCACCCCGTTTGTCACCGAAACCATCTGGCAACTCAACCACAAAGACCTCCTCATGGTCGCCAAATGGCCAAGTAAATAAAACTTAACCGGAGCTATAGCTCAACTCAAGTTTTGGTGGTTAAATCCAAAAAGAGCCTTGCGGCTCTTTTTTAATTCTTGTTTTTTATTTGAATCTAACCGGGATGGCGTAGGAGGCGTCTCTCTCTGGGTCGCCGGAGGGGTTGTCCTTGTTGATGATGAGGACACCGAATTCTGTCGTCGGAGTGGCGAATTCCAAAGTGCCGGTAAAGTCCACATAATCCTCAGTCATCCATTCTCCGGTGGCCATGAAGCCCTTTTGCACGAGCACCTGACCCGTTTGGTCTTTTAAAGTAACCGGAATATTGGCTTCAAAGAACCAAAACCCCTTGGCCTTGCCAGAAACCGTCAGTGGGCTTGCAACCAATGCGCCGTAGGCCGGGGTATCCAAGACGACTTCTGGTTCAGGGATGGGCTCCTCTTCATCCTCAAAGCTGGTGCCATCCGGCATGGTACAGGTCATAGGTTCTCCGGTCGTGACACTGCCTCCGGCGGCCTGGCAGGATTCAAAATCCGTAGCCGTAACTTCGGGCCGCTGCTTTTTTGGAATCAAGAACACCACCGCGATTGCGACAGCCACGAGGATTAGAATTTGCCAGTATTTGTTCATATTTTCAAGGCTTAATTGATAACCCAAGTATAGGTAGTAATAAGTAATTAGTAAATAGTAATGAGAAAACTGCGGATTAAACCGCAGTCTTCTGGTGTCGTTCTATTTATCCCGCCACCGACATCAATCTATTAATGACGGCGGGACCCCGCCTAAGGCGGTGGCTAATTACTTATTACTTATTACTAAACCCAAGGGTTAGACAATGGCAGTATCAGCCATTTCAGCCGCTTCTTTTTCAGCCAGGGCGTCAGCGCGGAAACCCGTTCCCGCCGGAATGAGCTTGCCGATGATAACATTTTCCTTAAGGCCCCGCAGGTAATCGGTCTTGGCCGTGATTGCCGCTTCAATCAGCACGCGGGTGGTTTCCTGGAAGGAAGCCGCGGCGAGGAAGGATTCGGTATTTAAGGAAGATTTGGTAATCCCCATGAGGAGCTGCTCGGCAACCGCGAACCGGCCGCTGCCAATCTTGGCATTGGACAGCTGCAGCCGGGATTTATCAATGATATCGCCAAGGAGCAAATCAGCATCCCCCGGATCCGTAATCCGGACTTTGGAGAACATCTGGCGGACAATAATCTCGATGTGTTTTTCGTTGACGTTCTGCCCCTGGGAGGAATAGATTTCCTGCACGTCCTTGATGACGTAATCCTGGCAAGCCTCAATGCCGCGCAGCGCGAGCACCTGGCTGAGGTTCAAGTTTCCTTCAGTGAGCGGCTGGCCCTTGGTGACCAAGTCGCCTTCCTTGACCAGGACGCTGAATCCGGCCGGGATGGAATATTCCTTGAGGTTTTCGGATTCATGGACAACCGTGATTTTGTCGGAAGCGAGCCGGACAATGCCGCCGGCCTTGGCTTTGACAATCTCGCCCTTGCTATTGGTGAATAACGGGTCGCCCTCCTTGATTTCCTCGCCATCGGTCAGCTGCAGTTTCGGGGAATCCACGAGGTATTCATCCTTGGCCACGTCCTTGGCTTCCACCTTGAGCACGGTTTCCTTGTTCGAGGCCTTGATGGCCACCACGAATCCGTCGATTTCAGAAATCATGGCTTGTCCTTTTGGCTCACGGGCTTCGAGCAACTCTTCCACCCGAGGGAGCCCCTGCGTAATGTCGATGCCCGCCGCGCCGCCAGTATGGAAAGTTCTCATCGTCAGCTGGGTCCCCGGCTCGCCGATGGCCTGGGCGGCCACGATTCCGACTGCCGCGCCATGCTCCACCTGCTTGTTAAAGCCCAAGTCATAGCCGTAACAGGCCGCGCAAACGCCGCGGGTCAGGCTGCAGCGCAGGACGGTGCGGACTTCCACTTCCCGGGTCGAGGATTTTTCAATTTCTAACGCCAGCTTGTCATCAATCAGGCTGCCGGCTTTGGCAACTACCTTGTTGCTCGCGTCTTTGACATCGGCAGCCAAAACCCGGCCGAAAATGCGGCGGGAGAGGGGGCGACCCAAAGCTTCGGAAGAGGCGCGGGTAATGATTCGGCCATCGCGGGCCTTACAGTCATCAGCATTGACCACGATGTCCTGGGCTACGTCCACCAAACGGCGAGTCAGGTACCCGGCATCCGCGGTCCGAAGGGCGGTGTCAGTCATGCCTTTTCGGGAGCCGTGGGTGGAAATGAAATATTCTAAAATATTCAAGCCTTCCTTGAAGGAATCGCGGGCCGGCAGTTCGATAACTTCCCCAGCGGGGTTGGTAACGAGCCCCTTCATGCCGGCCATCTGGGACAGCTGGGAAATGGAACCGCGGGCGCCCGAGGTCACCATCTGGTACACGCTGCCATGCTCATCCAAAGTCGCGGTCACGGCTTCAGCCACGCGGTCGCGCACGGAAGCCCAAATTTCAATCACGCGGTTGTAGCGTTCGCGTTCGGTAAGGAGCCCCATGCGGAACTGTTCGTAAGTTTCCAGCACTTCCTGGTCCGCCTTGATGACTAATTCTTTCTTAATCGGCGGCACAGTTAAGTCTTCCATGCCCCAAGACAGGCCGGACTTGGTCACATAGTGGAAGCCCAGCTGCTTGATTTCATCCAGGAGTTCGGCGGTGCGTTCAATACCCAAATCGCGGTAAACCACTTGCAGGGCTTGGGCCAGTTTTTTCTTGTCCATGACATCGTTGATGAAACGGACACTTTCCGGCAGGATCTGGTTGAACATCACGCGGCCGACGCAAGTCTCGGTAATGCCGCCGTTGCCCCATTCTTTCGGCAACCGGATTCTCACTTTGGCCTTGAGCGTCACGACGCCGGACTGGTACGCGAGAATGGCTTCTTCCGGGCTGCCGAACACCATGCCTTCGCCCTTTTCGCCGGGCTTAAAGCGGGTCAGCCAGAAACAGCCCAGGACCATATCCTTGGTCGGGCCCATGACGGGTTCGCCTGAGGCGGGCTTAAGGAGGTTCTTGGCCGACAGCATGATTTCGCGGGCTTCGGCCTGGGCCGGTTCCGTAAGGGAAACGTGCACCGCCATCTGGTCGCCGTCAAAGTCAGCGTTGTACGCGTCGCAGACCATCGGGTGAATCTGGATGGCCTTGCCTTCAATCAGTACGGGCAAGAAGGCCTGGAACCCGAGACGGTGCAGGGTTGGGGCGCGGTTAAGTAATACGTAGTGGCCCTTGGTCACTTCTTCCAAAATGTCATACACGGTGGCCGAACCCTGCTCAATCAACCGGTTGGCTGAGCGGACATTGTGCGCGAATTCGCGCTGGATAAGTTTTGAAATGACGAACGGCTTGAACAATTCCAGAGCCATTTTCTTCGGCAGGCCGCACTGGTGCAATTTCAGTTTCGGACCGACCACGATGACCGAGCGGCCGGAATAATCCACGCGTTTTCCCAGGAGGTTTTGGCGGAAACGGCCCTGCTTGCCCTTTAACATGTCCGCGAGGGAGCGGAGCTTGCGCTTCTGGCCGGTCGAAGCCGTAACTTCCTTGCCATGACGGATGGAGTTGTCAATCAAGGCATCTACCGCTTCCTGCAGCATGCGCTTTTCATTGCGGGTAATGACTTCGGGCGCGCCGATTTCCAAAAGTTTCTTCAACCGGTTGTTGCGGTTGATGACACGGCGGTAAAGGTCATTGAGATCAGACGCGGCAAACCGGCCGCCGTCGAGCTGGACCATGGGGCGCAAATCCGGCGGGATGACCGGCAGGTTGGAAATAATCATCCACTCCGGGCGGATGGCGGCGCGAATCATGGATTTAACTAATTTCAATCTCTTGATGAGCTTGCGCTTGTTGACGCCTTCGGCAGTTTCAATTTCTTCCTGCAGCTGCTTGAACAATTTTTCCAAATCGATTTCTTCTACCAAGCCCTGGATTGCGGCAGCGCCGATTGATGCTTCAAATACGGTGCCGTACTTTAACGCCAAGTCGCGGTATTCCAATTCGGAAATGACCTGGTACTTCTTGATGGACTTGAGCTCCTGGCGCGCCAAATCGCGGATGCTTTCAAGGTGGTCAACTTCTTTCGCCCACAAATCGCGCACGCGGGTAACTTCCGTGTCTTCAATTGCGGAAACTAAGTCCTTGTCCTTGCCGGCGTTGTCCTTGGCCGCCTTG
>Ga0209542_10016730_pt1 | contig 12115 bp, 13 predicted proteins | sample RifCSPhighO2_01_FD_184028 | JGI IMG/M metagenome (GOLD analysis project Ga0209542, IMG submission 184028) | Soil microbial communities from Rifle, Colorado - Rifle CSP2_plank highO2_0.1 (SPAdes) (version 2) | ecosystem: Environmental > Terrestrial > Deep subsurface > Rock core/Sediment ...
AAATGGGGGCTTGTGGTTAGAGGTATCAATCTCCACCCTCAAAAGGCCTCTTTTAGGGGTAGGGCTTGTAGTTAGAATAAAAAAGCCCCAGGGGAGATTTGAACTCCCGACCTCCTGCTTACAAGGCAGGTGCTATAGCCGCTAAGCCACTGGGGCATGAGTTATTGTTTTTAGAAATTGTTTATTAAGTTTTTGTAAAGAAAAGGTCTAAAACAAAAAATCAATAAACAGTCTATTCTCGGATGGAGCCATTCAAAAAAAAAGAAATACCTCCAGCTACTGCTCCTTCTTATGGCTGGGGAAAGCCCAGGAGCGGTAGAACTGCTTGTGCTCCTCGTATGGCAAGTAGCGCTTCATCTTGAACCATTGCTTGATATAGCTAGTAAATGTGTATAACTCTTGATAAAATTCTTTCTTCCTCTGATAGACAGCTTGATCATAGACCCGCTCGGTGAAAAGCTCCGTCAACGGCGCCAGAAGCCAATGCTTTTTAAATTCGCTCTTGAACTTTTCCTGCACATAAGCCCATATTTTTAACTCAACTTCTCCCTTGTTGGCCTTCAATTTTTTCCCATCGACGATAACTTCCGTCGGAACGATGCCGATGCAGTGAAAATCAATATCCAGATAATACCGGATCATCGGGCTGCCGGTAGGTTCTTTCACCAATCGCCAGAGAAACCAAATTTCTCGCGCACCTTTCTGGTCGATCCTTTCTCCATAATAGGATTCCCAGGTCTCGCTCGTCCCGCCTAATTCCTCGTCAGTCCAGCCATTCACCTTCAGATACTCCCGCATGAATTGATAGAAAGCCTTGATGTCAAAAATATCTTTATACTTAATCCTGAGAGGAGTTTCATTCCCCCATAACGAAACAAGGTGCTCAACTCTTTTTCTAGGCATAGGGAAATGGAGTTCTTGGATGTTTATAAATGTTTTCTGACGGAGGGACAGCACTTTTCCCTCAATGTTTTTCTGGAGAAATTGGAAAAATCATATTCTTTCCTTAAGAAACTCTCAACGATAGATAGTGCTACTTTAAAGTAATAAGGTTTATAAAGGTAGTTCGCCCAGAATGCCTTACCATGCATTTGGCTATTTCCTTAGAAAAGGTGTACAAGATCTACAACTTAGAAGGCGGAGAAGTTCCGGCAATTAATGGGATATCATTAAAAATAAAGCAAGGTGATTTTGTGGCTTTGATCGGCCCAAGCGGATCAGGAAAAAGCACAGCGATGAATCTAGTAGGCTGTTTGGATACTGCCACGAAAGGAGAAATCTTTCTTGGACAACATAATACCAAAGCTCTTTCAGAGAGTGACCTTGCCCAAGTTCGTGGAAAAAAAATAGGATTCATCTTCCAAACCTTTAACCTAATCTCCAGCCTCAATGCTCTGGAGAATGTAGCTTTGCCGATGATGTTTCAAGCTGTTCCACGAAGCACGCGCTTGAACAAGGCAAAACAACTTCTGGAACAGGTAGGGTTAGCCAATAGGATGCACCATCTGCCCCAGCAGCTTTCTGGAGGACAACGGCAGAGAGTGGCGATTGCTAGAGCATTGATCAACGATCCCGAAATTATCCTTGCTGATGAACCGACAGGCAATCTTGACACAAAAACAGGCGAAGAGATCATGGATATTCTCCAAGACCTTCATAAGCAAGGGAAGACGATCATCTTAGTCACTCATAATCCAGACCTGACCAAATTAGCAACAAAGGTTATTCGATTGAAAGATGGAGAAATAGTCGGAGGATAATTCGAAAAATACCCTAAAAATGATACCCTTCACCACAAAGAAACCAATCACAACAAAGATACCCGCTACAATAAAAATAGCAGTCTTGCTTATCTTGACAGCACTTTGCCTTCCGTTAGTTCATGCACAGATAGCGATAGATTCATTTATCGTTTCCCCGGAAAAAGTAATTCCAGGCAATGAAGCCATTATTGAGATGACGCTAGAAAATGTTGGCAGCGATGATGTCAACAATGTCCGAGTAGTACTGGATCTGAAGGAGCTTCCCTTTGTGCCGATAGAATCATCAAATGAAAAAGTGATCAGAAAGATCTATGATAGGGATGATGCAACCCTTTTCTTCCGGATAAAAGCATTACCGACGGCAGAGCCCGCTGTCTATACCATTCCTGTCACCATCAGTTATGACGATGTCAGCAAAATATCTCTCATCAGCATAGAAGTTGCTGCTCCTGCCCATCTGGCTGTGCTCTTGCAAAAAACAGAGATAGTAAAAGTAAAAGATCAGGGAAAAGTTACGATAAAGATGGTGAATGATGGGCTTACCACTATCAAGAATCTGAAGATACAATTGCGGGAAAGCCCGGCGTATCGCCTGACGTCTCCCGGTACGCTGTACGTCGGAGAAGTAGATATAGGGGATTTTGAAACGGAAGAATTTACTTTGGTTGCGATGAGAGAAGACCTGACGATCATTCTAGATATAGAATATCGTGATTCAGCTAATACCGTATATACTGAAGCAAAACTGCTCACGCTTCCCGTCTACAGCGAAGAAGAGGCAGAACAGCTGGGTTTAGTAGAGAAAAATAGCCTCCTGCTGCCAGGAATAGGTATCATTATCGTTCTGGGGGCAGTTCTGATCTATCGGAGAAGAAAAAGGAAGAACCATGCGCTTTGATTATTTTTTATTGGCTATAAACAGCATCCGCCACCGCAAGCTCCGTTCGTGGCTGACGGTAGTAGGGATAGTCATCGGAGTTGCTGCCATCATCTCTTTAGTTACGATGTCCAGGAGCTTAGAAAGCACGTTAGAGCAGCAATTTGAAACATTTGGCGCCAATAAAATATTTGTTTCTGGGAAAGGATTTCAGGGGCCGGGCACGCAATCAAATGGACTGACGACGGAAGATATTGAGACGATAGAAAAGATTTCGGGCTTTGACTATGTCACCCCAGGCATTTTCCGCAGCGCAGAAGTGAAATATCGAGATGAAACGGGATTTACTCTTATCGGAGCTTTGCCGGCAGAACAGTATGAAGATTTTTATCACGATAGCGGGATAGAGATAACAGAAGGGCGATTTATCCAGGCACAGGAGAAGAATGTTGCCAATATAGGATCAAGAGTTGCGGAACGGATGTTCTCCAAAGAGCTTGCTGTCGGCAATAAGATTCTTATCAACAAAGTGGAATTTAAAGTTGTAGGGATCCTTGAGGAAGTAGGTAATTCTCAAGATGACAACCAGATCAACATTCCGTTAGATGTTGCCAGGGAAATCTTCAATGAGCCAGAAAGCATCGACACGATCATCGCTCAAGTCAAGACGACGGCAGACATCCCCATGCTGCAAGAAAGGATGGAAAAAGAGCTGGAACGAAAACGGGGGGATACCAGCTTTGAAGTGGTGACGGCTTCCCAGATTTTAGAGCAGATCAACCAGATACTAGGAGTGATGCAGATAGTTTTAGTGGGTATTGCTGCTATTTCCTTGCTCGTCGGCGCTATAGGGATCATGAATTCTATGTATACATCTGTGCTAGAAAGAACGAAAGATATCGGCATCATGAAATCCATCGGGGCGAGAAACAGCGATGTGCTGCAGATCTTTTTGATCGAAGCCGGGCTGATCGGTTTTGTGGGAGGAGTGTTCGGCTCTGCATTAGGCTCAGCGATGGCGTTGGCCATAGGCCCGATAGCGAAAGAATCAGGATTCCCGTTAGTTATCACCATAGAAATTCCGGTGCTTCTTTTTGGGCTGCTTTTTGCCTTTATCGTAGGGATGATCTCTGGCATTTTACCTGCGTATCAGGCATCGAAGATGAAACCAGTAGATGCGCTGAGGTATGAGTAAAAATACTCAGGGATAATACTTCGAAGAAAGTCTCGCCTTGTGTGGTTAAAGAGTGAACATTTAAAAATAAGACAAGTTTGGAATCAGTATGCTCATCGGCGTCGTAGGAAAGCCATCTGTTGGCAAGAGTACGTTCTTTAAGGCAGCTACCTTAGCGGAAGCTGAAATAGCCAATTATCCTTTTACCACCATCAAGCCAAATTCTGGAGTAGGCTATGTAAAAGTCAAAGACCCAGCAAGAGACTTTGGAAAAGTGTCAAATCCTCGAAATGGCTTTGTCCTGCAGGACTTCCGCTTTATCCCCATCCAGATGATTGACGTAGCAGGCTTAGTTCCCGGCGCACATGAAGGAAAAGGTATGGGTAATCAATTTCTTGATGATCTGCGCCAAGCAGATGTCTTGATCCATGTCATCGATGTTTCTGGTTCAACGAACGAGAAGGGAGAATCTGTTCCCGCGGGAAGCTATGATCCCGTGAATGATGTCGAATTTTTAGAAGAAGAGCTGGATCTATGGTATCTGGGCATCATCAAAAAGGGCTGGGAGAAGTTTGCTCGGACGGTCACCCAAGAGAAACTGCACGTCCATGTCGCTCTGGGTAAACAACTATCAGGATTAAAAGTGACGGAAATCATGATCGAAGAGGCGATGAAAGAGCTGAAACTCAATCCAGAGAAGCCTAATGTCTGGACAGAAAAAGAATTACTGCAGCTGGCAACTGTTCTTCGTAAAAAAACGAAGCCCATGGTCATAGCTTGCAACAAGATGGATGTTCCCAGCGCAGAACAAAATCTGACAGCATTGCGCAAACGTTTTCCTGATCGCTTGTTTATCGGCTGTTCTGCAGAATCAGAGTTAGCGTTACGAGAAGCAGGAAGAGTTGAACTGATTGATTACATCCCTGGAGAAAAGCAGTTTACTGTCAAGAACGAAAGCAAGCTCAATGAGCGGCAGAAAGTAGCATTACATTTTATCAAAACAAATATTCTTGATAAATATTCTACAACCGGCGTACAGAAGGTTTTAGATTCGGCAGTATTTGATCTGTTGAAATGTGTAGCCATTTTCCCCGGCGGAGTTTCAAAATTAGAAGATTCTGAAGGAAGATGTTTGCCGGACTGTTTCTTGATGCCTTTTGGTAGTACAGCATTAGACTTTGCATATAAATTGCATACGGACTTCGGCAAGAATTTCATCTGCGCTAAAGACGTGCGGACGAAAAGGGCGGTTGGCAAAGATTATTTGCTGAAACAAGGAGATGTATTAGAGGTTGTGAGTGGGAAGTAGTTGAAGATATATAAAAAATGGAAAATGTCATACTCGTCGGCACCATTTTGGCAGTTCATATTTTTGCTTGGTTCACTCCCGGCCCACTTTTTGTATTGATCGTTAGAAACTCTTTGATATATTCGCGCAAGTCTGGAATATGGACGGCAGTAGGGATTGCCATAGGAAACTTTACCCATATCACTTACTCCGTTACGGGACTTGCACTCATTATTTCAGCCTCACCGATAGCTTCCACCATCATAAAATTTCTGGGAGTTGGCTATCTGGTCTATCTTAGCATCAAAACATTTTTGATTAAAGTGGAAACACAAGAAGTGGATACTGCATCTGATGAACGTAAAGACCTTTCACCATTTCAAGCAGCAAAAACTGGCTTTTTGACAAATATTCTTAGTCCAAAGGCTTCACTCTTTTTCGTAAGTATTATCGCAACCGTAATGGCGTCAGGATCTCCATTTTGGGTGATTGTGTTCTTATGGATTGCCATGCCGCTCAATTCATTTATGATGGCTTCAATCTTTTCGGTATTTTTCTCTCAGAAAAAGGTCAGAGCAGTTTATGAAAAACATCAACATATCGTCAACAAGGTTCTGGGGATAGCATTGCTTGTGCTTGCAGGGATGATAGCAATTTACAAATAAAATATGAAGCTTTTCAGAAAAAAATCATAAAATCTATTAGACCAAACACGCAAGATTTATTAAAGTAGTATTCTTTTTTAAGATATGGTCATTCGTATCCTTTGTTTTGGCGATTCCAATACATGGGGATGGATTCCGGGTACGGCAGGTAAAAGATTTTCTGAACAAATTAGATTCCCTAAATTACTCCAAACATCATTAGGAAATAATTATGAGATTATCGAAGAAGGATTGAATAGTAGAACTCTAGCTTCAAAATATAGAAGACCAAACAAAGATAGTAAAAATGGGAATGCGCATCTGATACCTTGCCTTCATTCTCATGATCCCTTAGATTTGGTAATTCTTATGTTAGGAACAACTGAATTAAAAGAAGAATTCCATAATTCCCCTGAAGATATTGGGAATCTTTTAGATACCTATTATGCACAAGTGATACCAAAGACTAAATCACCAGAGAAAGGGACTTATCCCAAATTGTTGATAGTAGCTCCCCCTATCATTGATGAACATTTAGCATCTCCTAGATATGCCGGCGGAACAAAAAAATCTAAACAGTTGAGCAGGATATACTCTAAAGTTGCCAAGAAAAACAAATGCCTATTCCTCGATGTAAGTCAGTTACAAGTTGGCTCTGATGGGATTCACATGACTAAAGAAAGTCATGCCAAACTTGCAGAAATGCTTACCAATATCATTAAAATAATGAGATTCTAGTGTGTAGGTCTAAGTCATACTTGCTCTAGGGTATCTTGCAATCATCTAGAGAGTAAAGATAAGAGATAATATGAATTTCATAAAGGTAAGAAGAGGAGATTACGGTATCTTTCGCAATGACTGAAGCATAGGATTATCAGAACTGACGCGCTGCTCTTTCTGCTTTCGCACAGCACGCTCTTCCTGTTGTTCTTCTTTTTCCTCCTTCACTGAAGCAGCTTCTTCTTTCAATAACGACAAAGTAGCTTCGATATCACTCTCTTCTGCCGGCTGAGGGTCCCAATGCAGGTTTAATCCATCGTTCTCTTTTCGGGGGATGACAGCAATGCTAAAGTGAGGAACTTTTTGCTCTGCTCCTAAGCCATTTCTGATCAATACATTCGTCCCCTGTACGCCTAAAGCTTCAAAGACAGCAACGCCAGCCTTATTGGCCATGACAGAACATTTTGCCAAAATGTCTTGAGGAACAAGCTCAAGAATGGTCATATGCTCTCTGGAAAAAATAGTCACTTCACCTAATGATGATGCCATTTCACGAACAGCGACAACTACTTCTTTATCTTCATAAATGATGTTCTTGTGCAGTTCCAGCAATTCACAATATTCGCATTTCATGGTTGTTCCTTATCGAAATAGATCAGCGATGTCATCCAAACTTACCGTAGTATCAGAGCCATCTCCTTCCTCCTCGTGCTCATTATTCTCCTTTGCTTTCTTCTGTTGAGGGGGATTCATTTTCTTATCTTCATTTTTGAACATTTCTTTCTTCGACGTTTTGCTTTTCTTTTCTTTTTTTGAAGGAGAAGCTTTCTTTTGCGAAGCAGGCGGAGGTTTTTTCTGTTCTGATCTACCAGAGGAGTATCCCTCTTCTGAAGAATCATCTGAATCATCTGAAGAATCTTTTGAGTCTGACATGGAATCCTCTGAAATACCAGCAGATTTTTGACCAGGCGCGGAAGAACTTCTTTCTCCTGTTGAAATGACTGCTTTCTTGTCTTCAACACTGCTAGGACTCTTCTCTGCACTATGATCATCAACGACCTCTTTTTTCATGCCAAGCAAGCCATTCAGCTTATTTTCTATGGCAATAGATACTTTCTGAACTTCAGAAGCATCGAAGCCCTTCTCTGAGAGAGCCATGATGGAATCCCCTTCTTTTCTAGGAATCAAATGGATCATGAAATGCTGGGCTTTCTGGCCAGCCACTAAGCCATTGGCGATGAAGATAGTCGTTCCGTCAGCCTTCAAGCCCTTCAGCAGAACTTTAGAATATTTTTTGACGAGACTAAAAAGGTGGCTGGTCAAACCATCATTCAGCTGAGGCAATATGGCATAATGCTTCTTTGGCAACAGCAAGAGATGGCCTCGAGAAGCAGGGTTAATGTCTAAAATAATCAGCGATTGGTCGTCTTCATAGAGCTTTTTTGCCGGTATTTTTCCAGAGATGATCTGGCAGAAGATGCATTGCTGCTTTTGAAACTCCATCAATTCTTCAGGAGACATCTTTTTTAACCGCTCTTGCAGCTCTTTCTGCTGTTCCAGAGTCAATTGCGGCAGTGGAGAAGCCATAGCTATTTCATACCTTATTGATTTATAAAATTATCGAGAATGGAGATGAAGAAAGAATGATGCCGATGAAGGCCAACAAAAGAACTACCTCTTCTTCAGCTCATTCTTCAGATCACGAAGCTCTTTGACATTCTCCACAAATTCAGGAACAACATCCTTAAACACTTTTCCCACTGCCTTAAGTTCCGTGCCGACATCTCTCATCCGAGTGTCATAATCTTCTAATTTTCCCAGAACACCAGAATGCAAAATCTTGAAATCATCTTTCAGCTTCTGCAGATCGCTGGATAAAGAAGCCTGTTTCTCTTCCACTTTTTCTTTCCATTGGATGATCTTTTTCACTTCAGCGATCAATTCATCCCATTTCTCATCAATCATCCCTTCAGCGATCTCTTCAATGCGCTCATAGATGTTGCTTTCGTCTGGCGATGAATTCCCCGGACGGGAAGAGGACATCGGAGAAGGCATGGAAGGCATGGGCATCCCCATCGGAGGCTGTGGCATCCCTCCACCCTGGTACATAGGCGGCATACCACCCATATCGCTCATCTCATTTCCCCCCATGTCTGCCTGACCTAGTGCATCCTGGACTTCTTCAACGGGAACTCCTCTTTTGCCTAATTCAGCCATAATCAAGTTATCGGTAAGGCCCTGAGACCTCATCTGCATGACACTGTTAAAAACCTGCTCATTTACCATCTCACATCACCACTTTTACCTTTAAATGAAAGGAAGGTGCTTCTCCTTTTTATTTGTTTTCTCTTCATCCGCCTCATCTAGAGATCCTATCTTCTTTTCGATAGCTCTTTCTAAATCCCGTTGCGTGACAAAATTCAATGGATTCCAAAAATCGATATACTTCTTTAAGGTCATGACATCTTCTATCCCCGCAGTCTGTTTCAGTTCCTTGATGACCAAGTCCATCCGCTCCACAGAAAGGCTCTGGGCATGTTTTACCTCGAGCAGATCTGAGCTTAACATCTTCACTTCTTTCCTTAAATCGAGATTCTTCTTGACAAGATCATTTTTTAAGAGATCCAGCTCTTTGATGAGCATGTTGACTTTCGTTTCCAAGGCCTTGACCCAGACATAAAGCTTCGCCTGTTCAGAGTCTATGCCGGAAGCAACAGGTTTCTGTACCATGCCCTTTTAGAAGAAGAGAGTTATAATAAAGTTATGTGAGTATTATGGAGTAGTATTTAGGATAATTACCGAGGGAGAATACATGGCGCTAAGCACGACAGGTCTTGTGCTACCCCCTATTTAGGACAGAGTCAGCACCACAGAAAACATAATAAACTCATGAAGGTTATCACAGCTAAAGATGGTAGATGACAAGCCTTGTTTTGAATTTGAGACCTATCACGAAGGGGAAAATAAGATTCTTAAAGTGAACTTGCAGTCCTGCAGTTTTCCCCCCTCGATAGAATATTCTGAGCTTTGCATGGCAAAAGTGGTTGACACCCTGCTGCAGGTGTCAGGAGTAACAACGATCATTCTTGCTCAACTACGAGAGTATGAATATGATTTTTCTCAAACAGATCTGCTAACTCAGCTTGCTTCATTAGTAAAACACCTCAATCAGGATGAGCGGTTTACCTACTCTAAAATCCTGCTCAACCCCTATAATGAGCGGTATATTCGTGGGAGTTATGCGGAATTTCAGAGATTATTATCAAAAAGATTGAAGGAAGACCCTCTTGCCTGCTTTGTATCATTAAAACGCCTAGAGCGGAGAGAAAAAATCAAGCTGAACCATCTTATAGGAGATGAGCATCTACGAGCGCAAAAAGAGTTCATCCAAGCGCTAGAAGATGTCATCCAAAAAGTAAGCAGCTTAAAGATCATCAGCATGCTGATGCCTCATACAGAAGAATATACATTAGGAAAACGAGAGATTTACGGCATTGTTCTTCATCCGACGACAAGGCCAGATTTCATGCACACAAAACTAGTGACAGAATTTCCTGACGGAGAGCTAGTAGAGAGTTATGAATTTGGGGATAAAGAAACGTCTCAGGTAAATATCTTTGGCTTTGATGACAGTGTCAAAGTCATGTACCACCTCATTCCCCCTGAATTCCGTTTCACAGAAGATTTCTATGCTTTGCTGGATGATGCTAAACGGATCATGTCAGAGCATAAGCCGACAAAAGAAGAGTTTGTCGATCCGGAACGGATGAGGGAAGTTTTTTTTAACATCGGAAAAGATCTCATCAACGATCTGCTGCAGCATAAGCAAATGCAGTTGACCGATGAAGAAGTGGATGGATTGGCGCAATCATTATTGAGATATACGGTTGGTTTTGGCCTGATAGAATTATTGCTCTCTGACCCAAAAGTTCAGGATGTAAACATCAATTCGCCGAATGGAGAATTGCCCATATTTATCGTCCATCAGGATTATGGGGATTGTTACACTAACATTTATCCCACCCATCTGGAAGTGCAAAGCTGGGCCACCAAGCTAAGATTGATTTCCGGCAGGCCGTTAGATGAAGCAAATCCTATTTTAGATACCGAGCTAAAAGTGCAGGGCTTTTCATCCAGGGTTTCAGCGATCACCGCGCCTCTTTCTCCAACGGGGCTGGCTTTTTCTTTCCGAAGGCATCGGGATTATCCCTGGACATTTCCGTTGTATATCCAGCCAAAAACCCAGTACATGAATATGATGGCTGCTGGCTTGTTAAGTTTTATCATCGATAATAATGCCACTATTTTGGTGGCAGGAACAAGATCGTCAGGAAAATCCAGTCTTTTAGGAAGTTTCTTAGTGGAGATCATGAGGAAAGCCAGAATCTTGACGATAGAAGACACCTTTGAATTACCACAAGAATCGTTACGGGCTTTAGGTTATAACATCGAACCGTTAAAAGTAGCTTCTGCCTTATCCTCTCCCGGCTCCGAAGTTGATCCCGCTATCGGCATTCGCTCGACATTACGAATGGGAGACTCTGCTATCTTTGTGGGAGAAGTTCGGTCAAAAGAAGCCATTGCCTTATTTGAAGCGATGAGGGTTGGGGCAGCAGCAAACGTCGTGGCTGGCACGATCCATGCTGATTCTCCATATGGAGTATATGACAGAGTTGTGAATGATATTGGCGTGCCAAAAACATCATTTAAGGCTATCGACATCATCGTGACAACAAACCCAGTGATTTCTGGATTGAAAAAGTTCAAGCGGATACTGCGGATTACCGAAGTGAGAAAACAATGGGATGATGACCCTCTCAAAGAGCATGCTTTTGTTGATTTAATGGTTTATAATTCCAAGACGGATCAATTAGAAATAACCGATGATCTGCGGAACGGAAATTCGGAGATATTGAAACGGATGGCGGGAAGCGTCAAGGAGTTTGCCGGGGATTGGGATGGCGTATGGAACAATATCATGCTGCGAGGAGAATGCAAGCAGGCTATCGTTGATATTTCTTTAAAGAATAATGACCCTAGCTTATTGGAAGCGGAATTTGTCGTCAAGGCGAATGACCAGCTGCGCTTGATTTCTGAAAAAATAAAAGAGCGATTTGGCAGATTGGACAGCAAAGAGATCTTGTTTGAATATACCGAATGGCTGAAGAAGGAAGGGAAAAGGAAGAGTGGGTGAGGCGAATCTATAATTCTCCTAAACTATCTCGCAAAATTTAATATACCTGTAGGTTATAGATAAGTTTATGGCAATGAAAAAGTTGACGATTATGGAAGATGCTTATGATTTACTTGTAGAAAATAAGCTAGAACACGAAAGTTTTTCCCAGGAGATAATAAGAATTTTTGGAAGCAGACAAAAGAAAAGTATCTTTGACTTTTTTGGTATTTTGAATGAACAGGAGGGAGAAGCTATTGAACAAGTTCTCAAAACACGAAGAAATTTCAACCGTCGCATGAAGAAGAGAAAATATAGCTAAGTATTAATACTCCTTTATGTGCCCAACGGCTGATCCTGCCTATATACTCTCTTCTCTTCCAAAGCTATCTGCGCCTTCTGTAGTTCTTTTCCCAGATACAGAGCGTGGCTGACTAAAGAGACACTTTTCTTTTTCAGCAGCTGGTCCATCACGT
>Ga0209542_10016731_pt1 | contig 12114 bp, 12 predicted proteins | sample RifCSPhighO2_01_FD_184028 | JGI IMG/M metagenome (GOLD analysis project Ga0209542, IMG submission 184028) | Soil microbial communities from Rifle, Colorado - Rifle CSP2_plank highO2_0.1 (SPAdes) (version 2) | ecosystem: Environmental > Terrestrial > Deep subsurface > Rock core/Sediment ...
TAGGTTTTATTTCATATGAGGGTTTGAGTTTTGTTTGGTTCATATAATTCAAAACAAGAACCCTTACTTTTATTTTTCGGTTTTAGAATTATTATATTTTAGAGTCTACCCAACTGTCAAAGTGGGGTTATACAGAATAAAAGTGTAGTTTTTCATTCAGTCTCATAAAGTATTAAACAAACCACAATTTATGCCCAGCATTTTTTTATTTTATCTTTTTTACTAAAAATGCTTTTGCTCACCTTTTAAGGCTTCAAAAATTTTTAATTCTTAATAGTGATCAGAAATCCATAAAAGATTTTTGATATGTGGTAAAACTCAAATACTTTATGATGTCAATGATTTTTTACCATTTATAACTTCTTTAATTTTTTATTTACATTAACTACAATAAAAGAGATTTAGTCTTGCTGAAAAGCAGAATAAATCTCAAAAAAAGAAATCAAAAAGCTTTTTAAACTATAAATCTTCTAAAAAATATATGATTTTTATTTAAATTTAAAAGAGGGTTGACTATGGAAAAAGAAAATAAAGATGACTATATAACAAGAAAGCATGAACTTGCCAACAGATATGGAATTGATTTTGATAAACTGGAAAAAGAGCAGTTAAAGCTTGCCAAAGAACTTTCAATAAAAAACAAAATAGATTTTTCTCTTTCAGACAGATTTGGAGCTTTTGACAATATTTTTATCAATAATAAATTATTATCTTGTATTATTGTTTGTGATAAGAATTTTAAAATTATAGACAAGGCTTATGCATTTGAAAAAGTTAGATTTCCATATGTTCCTGGATTCAGAAGCTATAGAGAATTACCTGCAATGGTAATTGCTTTTAATAATCTTCATGAAAAACCTGATGTTGTTTTTATTCCTGGGCAGGGAATTATACATCCAAGATTAGGATTAGCAAGTCATTTTAGTTTGTCAACAGGAGTTCCTAGCATAGGTGTTTCTGATTCTTTGATTGGATGCGAGATTAAAGAGGGTGAAATTTTAAAAGATGGAAAAAAAGCAGGCAGGGTTTTAAAAACCAAGGCTGAAAGTAATCCTATGTATATTAGTCCTGGAAATTTGATTTCAGTTGACAGCGCGTACGAATTATCCAAGCAATTAATTAATCTACCTCATAAAAAACCAGAACCTCTGCATTTGGCTGGAAAGTATGGAAGAGAAGTTAAAAAGGAATTTGTGAGCGAGAGTTCTTGAAACTATTTTGTTAAGTTTATGCAGAATGAAAATGGAGATAGGTTTTTAAGATTATATAAAATTAGGTATATTTTTTCAATCTTGGAACAATAAGAGTCAATGAAACAGCTACAACTATAATTAATAAGAAAATTATACTTAGATAAAAAATTGTGTAAGATTTTATTGAATAGATTTCTTGTGGCTGGGTTTGATTTTTTGCATCATCAGATATTGCAAATCCTGTTAATTGATTATTTTTTTTCATTTCTTTGACTAAATTAACAGAGCCCACAAACCATAAAACTGAGAAAAAAACTATCAGCAAGGAAACTACAAAGGTATCATATCTTTTTTCGGATGTTGATATATTCATTTTGCCTCTTTTTGTTTAAATTATAAAGATGATGGGTTATTTAAAAATTCCTATAAGGAATTTTTAAGCTACAAAATTTTTTATAAGAGAATTTTTGATGTTTAAATTTAAGTTTAAAGTATGCGCCTTGCGGGAATTGAACCCGCGTCTAAACCTTTTTCCTTTTGTCATCCTTAAAGGAAGGGTGAATTGTTAGGGAACCTTGGTTCCCATACGATTGGGAAGGTTTTATTCTACCACTATACCAAAGGCGCATAAAATATTTAAGAATTTGAAACTGATAAAGTTTTGTGTTTTTAAGAAGAAATATATTCTTGAGTATAAACCTCTGGAGGATAGGGAACCAGAAAAGCAGTTATTGTTCTAAAAATATAGCCTTGAACTTCAACTCTTTGCAGATAACAATTATCATTAGTGGGAGTATTTGGAGCAATCAAAATACCTTTCCCTATCTGATAAATCAAGTTAAATTCATCCATTGAAACAGAAATTTCTTCTTCTAGACCAGAATAAGCCCTTTTTCTTGATGCTTTTGCTAAAAATTTGAAAAGTCTTTCTTGTTCCAAATAAAAACCAGATAATTTCTCTTCCCTAATTTTTCTCTCTTCTTGCCTTTCAAACCAGCTTCTCAAAAATTCTCTCCACTTTTTTAATGCGTCTTCCATTAATTAATAAAAGATATATTTTTGGTATAAAAACAAATGAGGTAGCATTAATCACCACATAATTTTATTAATTGGATTTTATTATATTATTTATGGAAAAAATAAAACATACTAGTAAGAAGGACAGGCATGTCAGATGGAATTGGGAAGAATCTCCTGAAAGGGATTCTGAAAATAGGCCTAATGTAAGTCATTATGTAAGATATCATTTTATTGTTGTTGATGATAGAAACAGAGGGGAAATCATGAATAGATTGATTAGAGGATTAAGCAGATATGGAGAAATTATTGAAGTTAGGAGTATTGAAGGAAGTGTTAGAGGACAAGGTTTAAGATATCTTTTTAAAAGTTATGATTCCACTATAAAACCTGATATGATTGACTGGAAAAATGTCAAAAAACCAATAAGAAAAGACAGTGATTTGAGTGAAAGAAAAAGCAAGAGAGGAAATATTGAGGATTATGTTGCAAGAGTTTATGGGGGTTAACTACTTCTATAGATTAAGTAAACTATATCAATAATAGGACATATATTTAAAAAGGCATTATTCTTTTAAATATTATGACTAAAAAAATTATTATTCCGGAAGTTATTTTAAAAAATCTATATTTAAATCAAGAATTATCTACTTACCAAATTGCTAAAAAGTTCAATTGTGATGCCGGAGTAATACAAAGAAGATTAAAAGAGATTGGTGTGAAATTAAGAAAACCTAAGCAAAAAATAGAGCTCTCTAAAAAAGAATTGTATAACTTATATTCCTATAAAAAACTATCCACACAAAAAATATCTAAAATTTTGAATATAAGCTCTTCTATAATTTATTGTAATTTAAAACAAATGGATATACCTATACGAAAGAAAAATCTTTTAAAAATAGATAAGGAAACATTAAAAAAATTATATCTTGATAAAAATCTTTCATGTTCTAAAATTGGAAAAATATTAGGTTATAATAAAGTAACTATTTTTAAAAAATTAAAGCAGTTAGGAATTAAAACTAGAAATCTCTCGGAAGCAAATACCCTTTATTTTAAGAAAAGATTTTCTGGAAATAATGAATTGAAGGCGTATATGATTGGATTTAGGCTAGGTGACTTAAATGTAAAATCGGTTAATAAAGATTCTACAATTTTTATAAAATCAACTACAACAAAAAAAGATCAATGCAAGCTAATTAAAAAAATATATGGAATATATGGTCACTTTAAAATTAATAAAAATAAAGGAGTTTATTATTTATATTGCAATTTAGATAAATCCTTCTCCTTTTTATTACCTAAAAAAGATTTAATTGAAAACTGGATTTTAAGAAATGAAAAATGTTTTTTTGCATTTTTAGGAGGATATAGTGATGCAGAAGGAAATTTTGGGGTATATCAAAATAGAGCAAGATTTAGATTGGGAACCTATGATAAAAATATTTTAACCCAAATTAAAATTAAACTAAACAAACAAGGGATAATAACTCGATTTAATTTGGAGCGAAAGGCTGTTTTAGGTAAACATAATCAAGACTTTTATCGCATTAGTATAAATGAAAAGAAATCTCTCCTGGATTTTATTAATAAAATTAAACCTTTTATAAGACATAAAAAAAGATTAAATGATTTGACTTTATGCGAGAAAAATCTTTTAGAAAGAAATAAAAAGCATAAAGTTAGATTAATTTTAATGAAAACTGAAAAAGATCAAATAAAATCTAAGAAAGGATATTATGTAACAACCCCTATATATTATCCTACTGCTAAACCACATCTAGGTTCAGCATATACAACGATAGCAGCAGATATATTAGCAAGATGGCATAAACTTCTTGGAGAAGAAGTTTTCTTTTTAACTGGAACAGATGAACATACAAAAAAAGTAATTAAATCTGCTGAAAAAGAAGGTAAAAGCCCTAAAGATTTTACAGATTCAATTACCCCTGAATTTAAAAGGGTATGGGAAAAATTAAATATAAAATATGACCGATTCATAAGAACAAGTGATCAAGATCATAAAAAATTTGTCCAGTTTATTCTTCAAAAGGTTTATGATAAAGGAGATATTTACAAGGGAATTTATGAAGGATTATATTGCACTGATTGCGAGGCGTATTATACTGAAAAAGATGCTTCTGATTTAAATTGCCCTATCCATAAAAAACCATTGGAGAATATGAAAGAAGAAACTTATTTTTTCAAACTTTCAAAGTATCAAAAACAGTTATTAAAATTATATGAAAAAAATAAAAATTTTATTTTGCCTAATTACAGAAAAAATGAAATAATTAATAGAGTAAAAGAAGAATTAAAAGATTTATCTATTTCAAGGAAAAATCAATCATGGGGGATTCCGCTTCCTTTTGATAAAGAATACGTTGCTTACGTTTGGTTCGATGCTTTGACAAACTATTTAACAGGGATAGGAATTTTGAAGAACCCTAAATTGTTTAAAAAATTTTGGCCAGCAGATTCTCATCTTGTTGGCAAGGATATTTTATGGTTTCATTCAGTTATATGGCCAGCAATGTTATTTTCTGCTGGAATTGAACAACCTAAGAATATTTTTGCTCATGGTTGGTTAACTGTAAAAGGAAATAAAATTGGAAAATCTGCAGGAAATGCTGCAGATATCGATTATTTAATTAATTCAATAGGGGTTGATTCTTTAAGATATTTTTTATTTAAACATTTTCCTTTTGGTAACGATGGAGAATATGAAGAACAAGATTTAATCAATCATCACAACAACGAGCTAGCAAACAAGCTTGGAAATCTTGTTTCAAGAGTTTTAGCTCTTTGTGAGAAAAATGGAGTTGAGAAAACTACAAATAAACTGCTTAAAAAATTAAAATTAAAGGAAATTGAAAAACATTTTAAAAATTTTGAATTGGACAAAGTACTTTCAGAGATATTTGCTTTTGTTGATGCATGTAATCTCTATGTTCAGGATAAAAAGCCCTGGGAAACAGGAGATAAGAAGGTTTTATTTGAACTTTTAGATTCAATAAAAGCAATTGCTATTTTATTATGGCCTTTTTTGCCTTCAACTTCTGAAAAAATTGCAGAGCAGATTGGATTTAAGATTGATTATAAGAAAATTGAGAAACCTTTGAAAGTCAAAGATGTGAAGAAAGGGGAGATACTTTTCAGAAAAATATGAGACACTGCAATAAAATTTAAATAGTGTATAGTTATAAAATAATATGGGAAAAGCTTTTGCTACAGCTCTTGCAGCTTATTTAGGTGTTCTTGGTTTTTTTGGATATGTTCATCTTTGGGAAAGAAATCAACCAGTTCAAGAATTTAGGGATAGAAAGGTTTCTAAAGTAGAACATTGTGGTGGAAGAAATGAATTTGGATTTAGTTCAGGTATTTATAAGATTTTTGTTAATGAAGAGACTAGGCCTATTTATTTAGATTATAATCCTAAAATAAAAAAGGGGGATTTGGTGAATTTAAAAGTAAGAAGAGGATTCCCAATGTTGGAAGATCATTTGGATGCAATTCTGGATTGATATTTCTTCCCTTAAATCTAACTAATCTGGCTTCCAAGCTCAATCTCTCTATCTGGCTGGATGAGATGGACTTTAGAATGGTCTTCATTAACAGCAGCCAATATCATTCCCTGACTTTCAATTCCTTTTAATTTTCTTGGTTCCAGATTACAAAAGACAATCACTTTTTTGTTTTTCAAATCTTCTTTTTTATAATGTTGCTTTAAGCCAGCAACCAAAGTTCTTTTTTCTTTTCCCAAGTCAACTTTTAATTTATAGAGTTTGTCAGCTCCTGGAATTTCATCTATTTCAATTATCTTTCCTGTTCTTAAATCAAGTTTTTCCCAGTCTGAGAATGGTACAGTATTCATTATTTCAGCCCCAATCTTAATATCAGTCTTGAAAATATTCCTGAAGGCGGTTCAAAACTTATATTTTCGCCTAAAATTTTTCTAGAAGTAATAATATAATGTTTTGCAGCCTTGCTTTTTGGATGAGTATGCACAACTGCATTTTTCATGAAATGTGATTCTCTTATTGCTTCATCTTCTGGAATTATTCCAAGAATAGGGACCTCTAACATATCCTTGATATTTGCAATCGACATATCTATGTTTTTTCCTTGATATCTTGTTATAATTACTCCTGCCACTGGTTTATTCATCTCTTCTGCTAATTTAATTGCTTTAAGGGCATCGGTCACAGCAGTCATTTCAGGATTAGTAACTATGATGATTTCATCAGCAGCTTCCATTGCAGCTCTTGCTTCTTCCCCCAAGCCTGCTGCTGAATCCATAAAAACAATTTCAGTTATTTTTTTCATTTTTTTAGCTAATTCAATTAATTTTCTATAGTCTATTCTTTCGGATTCTTTTAAAGAAAGAGAAGCAGGCATTATTTTTGTTCCTGATTCATGTTCATAGATGGCATCTTCAAGCCTTGCTTGCCCATTAAGAACATGGTTTAAGGTTATTGGAACAATCGGAGAACCAAGATGAATCCCTATATTAGGAGTTGTAAGATTACCATCAACTATAATAACATCATGCCCTAAATCATTAAAACATGTGCCTAAATTTACAGCTGTGGTTGTTTTTCCAACTCCGCCCTTTCCAGATAATATTGCATAAACTTTGGCCATTTTTTAACCTATAGTTAAAGACTTATTTTCTTTCCCTAAATAATAAAGGTGCAAACTTATTCAGCGTCCTTTATTAAATTGCAGCTAGAATTTCTGCCTCCAAACTCATGGTTTGGATAAGAGGAAAAGTTTGGTGTAATTTATAAATCTTTCTAGGATTTGAGAATACTCTTTTAATTTATCCAGGTTAACCTGCACTTCTTTTCCTTTATATATCACCCTTAAACATACTCCTTTTCTGAATTCAGCTTCTTTAGTTTTTTCCAAAAGGTCTATCATTTTGAACATTTCATATTCTTCAATACTCTCTATCACTTCAGGATTTTTTCCAAAAATTTTTTTTAAGATATCTATTTTAAGTTTAGGAGCATGAGGGATTTCTTTAATCATCTTCCTTTTTTTTGCTCTTTCCAGCAAGCCTTCAAAAGCATAATCCATCATTATTTTCCATCTTTTAATAAGGTTTATCATAACATCGCAGGTTTTCGTGTATTTCATGCTGACATAAAGCAAATGGTCTGCACTTATTTTCTCTTTCATTATTTTTTCAAGTATTTCTTCTGACATTTTAATTGTTATAGATACCTCTTTTGATTAACCTCTTAAAACTTTGGGAATTTTTAATTCCCAAGAGTGCTCAGAAATCTTCTGAAAGATTTCTGACAATTGTAGAAAGGGGTTAAGAATTAAAGTATGTCTTATATATAAATGTTTCTTGGGTAGTTATAATTTGATTGAGTTATTAATATAAAAATCAACAATATAATTAATTTATTGCAGAATGTTTATTAATATTATGCAGGATAGGAGAAGAGGGTTTGAGCAGAGAGATTATAAGAACAAATACTCTATAATTTTACTTTTCATAACCCTTGATTTGAATTATTAATTAATTTTAAACTATTAAATATTCTTTTCTTAACAATCATCAGAATCCCCAACTTAACTTCAAGAGTATTATTAATTAGTTATTTTATCCATCCTCTGATTGACTTTAAGCAAAAGTTCTTTTGCTATTAAAAGATAGCCTTTGACTTGCTGGATATCAAGAATTTTAGTCCCCAAGCTGTTAGATAGAATGACGATTTTTTCATTTCTTACAAATTCCATTGCACTTTCTTTATGCCTATTGCTTATTTCTATAATTTCTTGTATTTTTTTTATATGATTTTCTGTTAAACTATAATCTTTGAAATATTTTTTGAAAAAAGTGGCAGTAGGTTCAGTTTTTTTAAAAACTGAAGATTGCGTTGGTTTTTTATTTTTAAACTCAAATTCTAAAATTGCATTTATACAATTTGTTATTGAAGCATTAATTTCTTCAATTATTTTTAACAAGAGGCGTTTTTCATTTATTAGAGGATAAGTCACATAAGTCATGTGGTCTGCAACCTGTAAATGCCTTATTGATTGATTTAAGGATTGTTGGAATTTATCCATTAAATAAGTAAGAATTTTAGATTAATATAAATATGTGTTAAAATCTCTTTTCTTTAATTTCTTTAGACTCATGCTTTATTTATCGGAATACCCCCACAGCTTGCTGTGGGAAGTGGTGGTTCGGTATCCAGAGCTTGCTCTGGGGCCAATACCCGCTTATTTTTCCTTAATACATAAATAATAAGTATTTTTTATCAAAAACAGTTCTTAAAAAGATTAAATCAAAAGCGAATTAGTACGCAAGGTTGATAAAAACCCAAATTTTAAATATCAATCAGCTGGAAATTATGCAAATTATACCTGCAATGTTACAATGTGGTGGTGGGAAAAAAGAAAAAAACAGAAAATAAAAGCTGTATGAAAACCTTTGAAAAATGAATGTGATAGATATTTTCTTTGATATCACAAAACACTAATTTTCAGCTCAAACTTAAAATAGCTTCAGCTAAATCACCATTATTATCCTCAAGAGCTTTTTTTGCTTCTTGTTCAGAGCATCCTGTTTTTTCAATTATTGTTTTAATATCTTCTTCTAAGGAATTATTCTCTTCTTCTTTGATATCTCCTGAAATCTGGAAGGTTTCCTGCCCCTGCATCTTTATTTTTATTACAGAAGGATTTTCTATTATGATGTTCTTGTCTTCAGATTCAATTATTACTCTTTTTGCATCAATCTCTTCCTGGGCTATGCCCATCTGCTTCATCATGGATTGCATTTTTTTTGGGTCTATAGATGGGAACATGTTGTATAGTATATAGATAAAACCTCTTGTTTTATCCAAGTGTTATTTACTGATGCAAGAAAAAATTTTATGGTTTTTTCTGCACTGAAAATTGTTTATTTACAATTTTTATGTGAATTAGATTCATCAGTTGTTTATTAATGTTTAAGTTTTGAAAGTTTTGGTTGATTGTTTTGCTTAATTGAGATTGATTATCTTTTTAACCCCATAATCTATATATTTTATTTTATAGCAAAGAAAGTTTTTAAAACAAAGACAAATACAGCAATCAGAATCATGAATATGACTACATGGGCTGGGGAAATCATGAATCTGCTTTTATATTCTTCATTATAACGCATCAAGCCACCCATTCCAGATGGCATGTTTATCATATTGTTTGCCATAAGATTTAAAATATATGGTTATTTAAAAAGGTTGTTATGGCTGATATAGATAAGAATTGGACCTTGGATTTGGAAAAAAATATAACTGATAATTGGAAAAAGAAAAATCCTTTTAGTATTAATAAAAAATTTAAGAACATATATTCAATAGATACCCCCCCTCCATATGTTAATAGCCCTGTTCATATAGGGCAAGCAATAACTTATTGTTATATGGATTTTTTTGCAAGATATAAAAGAATGAAAGGATATTCTGTTGTTTTTCCTCTTGGATTAGACAGAAACGGGCTTCCTATTGAAATGGCTGCTGAAAAAAAATTTAAAATTAATCCTTTGGAAATAGGAAGAGAAAAATTCATTGAATATTGCAAAAAGATTTTAGAGGAATCCAGTTTTGAAACAATGGATAGTTTTGGAAGAATGGGAATAAGTTTTTCTTCTTTTAATTTTGGAAACAAGATTGGAGATGGTTATATGACTGACTCTTCTGAATATAGAACTTTAACCCAATCAACCTTTTATGATATGTGGAAAAAAAACTTGATTTATGAGGATAAAAAAATTGTCAACTATTGTCCTGGATGCAATACCACTCTTGCTGATGCTGAAATAGATTATGAAGAAAAAATAACTAATCTTATTCATACTAAATTTAGAGTAAAAGAAACAGGAGAAGAATTAATAATTGCTACAACAAGGCCAGAATTATTGGGAGCTTGTGTTGCGGTTCTTTTCAATCCTTTAGATAATAGATATAAAAAATTAGATGGAAAGCATGCAATAACCCCTGTTTATAACAAGCCAGTTAAATTAATGGCTCATAATTCTGCTGACAAGGATTTTGGTTCTGGTTTAGTAATGATGTGCTCTTTTGGAGATTTAACTGATATCAGATTTTTTAGAGATGAAAAAATAGACCCTATAATTTTAATTGGTGAAGATGGAAAGATGAATGAAAAATCCGGATTTTTAAAAGGCTTGAAAATAATTGAGGCAAGAAAAAAAATAATTTTAGAATTAAAGGAAAAAGGACTGATTCTCAAGGAAGAGCAGATTAAACACAGAGCTCCTGTTTGTGAGAGAAGCAAGGACCAGGTTGAGTTTATTGAAATGCAGGAATTTTATCTTAAACAAATGGAATTCAAAAATGAATTATTAAAATTGCAGAAAAAAATGAATTTTTATGATGAATCTTCAAGGAAAATCCTTGAAATCTGGATTGAAAGCCTTTCTCAGGATTGGCCATTGTCAAGAAGAAGATATTATGCAACCCCAATTCCTATATGGAAATGCAAAAAATGCAATGAATTTCTACTTGGAGAAAAAGGAAAATATACAGAGCCGTGGAAAATAGAAAAAAAATGCCCAAAATGCAAGGAAAGAGCAGAGCCTGAAACAAGAGTTTTTGATACATGGTTTGATTCAAGCATTTCTGAATTATATATTTTAGGTTATGGAAGAGATAATGAATTTTTTAAAAAAGCTTATCCATGTTCACTCAGGCCTCAGGGCAAAGAAATCATAAGAACTTGGTTATATTACACCTTTTTAAGAGGTTATTTGCTTACTGGAAAACCCTGCTTTAAGGATGTTTGGATTAATTATCATATTTTAGATGAAAATAAAAGAAAAATGTCTAAATCAAAAGGAAATGTAATAAATCCAAAAGATATTCTTAAAAATCAAGGCAGTGAAGCTCTAAGATTATGGAGTGCTCTTGAAGGAGACCTGACGAAAACTGATTTTGGCTGTTCAGAGGAAAAAATAAGGGCAGAAGCAAAAACAATGACTAAACTTTGGAATATTGGAAAATTTATTTTGCAGTTTAAAGATATTAAGAAACCTAAAAAATTAGAAAAGATAGATAATCTTTTCATAGAATACATAGATTATTTAGAATGTTATTGCGATGAGTATTATTCTAAATATGATTTTCATAATCCTGCAGTTAAATTAAGAGCTTTTTTATGGGAAATTTTTGCATCACATTATCTTGAATTAATTAAAAGCAGGGCTTATAATAAAGATAATAAATTCAGCAAAGAAGAGCAGGAGTCTGCATTTTACACTCTTAGATATTTATTTAAGAAATTATTGGTTTTGCTTTATCCAATTATTCCAGCAATAACTTCAGAGTTATACAAAGCTTGTGATAAGAATATTTTCGAGGAGAATATAAGAAATTTTTCAGATTTTAAAAGTTTTGACAATATTTTTCTTATTCAGCAGCTAATGAATTTGAATAGCAACATCTGGAAAGCGAAAAAAGAAAAAGGGCTTAGCTTAAATGCTCCTGTAAAAATAATTTATATTCACGAGAATCTTTTGGGTTTTGAAAAAGACCTGAAAATCTGCCATAATGCTTCTCAAATCAAAAAAGGAGAGTTTAAAGTGGAGTTTGTTTAATTTTTTTAATAATTACAGAGTAAGCATATAATAAAATTGAAAAGACAAAAGTGATTAAAGAAAAATATATATTTTTAGGGTTAAAACATTCTTTTGAAGTTGTATAACGTGTGTAGAAGAATGATAAAGTAGCAAGTATATATGAGAAGTTGTTTAAATACACTACGTCTTAAATAATAACTATTAACTTCTTAAGTGCTATATTCTATTTTATCAACGAAAGCTTTATAAATATGTAGCCCTTAATATATTTGGAGGTGTTAACAAAATGACACATATTGAAAT
>Ga0209542_10016732_pt1 | contig 12114 bp, 10 predicted proteins | sample RifCSPhighO2_01_FD_184028 | JGI IMG/M metagenome (GOLD analysis project Ga0209542, IMG submission 184028) | Soil microbial communities from Rifle, Colorado - Rifle CSP2_plank highO2_0.1 (SPAdes) (version 2) | ecosystem: Environmental > Terrestrial > Deep subsurface > Rock core/Sediment ...
CATTGAATACGATGTGTGTTCCACTGCAAAGGACGCATATCATGGGTTGTCCTCCTTAGGGCAACCCCCTTATGATTATAACCCTCTTTTCTCTCAGAATATCGAGTCATTTGGAGGATAAAAGCTTATCCTCTTTTAACTTTACGGTCTACTAATGACTTGAGAAAAGTAATTTTATAAAGAAGAGCACAAGAGAAAGTAGATGGTTGGATCACCTTCATTTTTGCAGTATTACCTATTTGTAGTGCTGTGTGTCTTGCTGGCATTGCATCTCAAGGATTTCTACAGAAAAAAGAGAAAGTGGAGAAGCACGGCAATTCTTCTGACTTTCTTGGTCGGAGGCCTCAGTTGGTTCTACACTTATCAAAAAAACAAAAAGCATTGTTGGTTTATTCTGTGTGTGGCAGTGCTTGCAGTTCCATTTCCTATTCTTCTCTCCTGGAATCCAGAGATGTTTTTCCAGACATTAGTGTTTCCTCTCTTCGGCACTTCAGAAGTAGGTCAATGGCTCTTTAGAATAACTTCATCTTTGGTGGTGACTTTAGTGGCTATTCCAGGGTTCGTATGGCCTCTGTTCTATTTTATACGGCAGCCAGCCAAGTTCTATAAGAACTATTACAAGCGTTAAGAAAAAGACTTTTAAACCATCTGAAAGACATTCTGTGTAAGGGTCCTTAGCTCAGGCTGGTAGAGCACCGTGCTCTTAACACGGGGGTCGTGGGTTCAAATCCCACAGGATCCGCTTATATTTCTAATACGTTGAATATGGTATTGATGATTCATTTTTACTGTTGTAAGAAAAAGTTCTATATCTTGTTGGTTAGTTATTCTTAAATTAAAAGAATCTTTATCTGGTATGATCTTATTAGAAGGTATGGAAAGTTTTTCTAAGATTTGTTTAATTTGTAGAAGTAACTGTTTACTATTAGAAGTAAATTGAATTACTTTATAATGATTATAGTGCTTCGGATGATTTCTATATCTTTTGCTATAACGTTGATAGATAGACCCATCCATGTTGAAAATACCACGTAAACAAGCAATGCTTAAATCAGTATCAGCATAAATAGTTGAAGGAATAAAAACTGTAGTAGATTTTTTACCAAAAGTATAACCTAATGAATGTAAAAAGTCTATAACCTTAGATCCATTAACAAAACATCGAACACTATTATCATCTAGTCGATGGTAAACTCTTACAGAAGTTTGAAAATGCTTTTCAGAAATGGGTTTAATAATAGTTATATAGTAATCTGAGTCTTTATCCCAGCCCCCTGTAAATAAAAGTGTTGTAGACTTCTTAGTTCTACCTTTTTTGAGAAATTGAGACATACATCCATCTCCTATAAAAGCGCCTACAAATTCAGCTAATGCCTCATTAAGAATCATAAATTATTTGATAATTCGGGATATATTATAGTTTCGTCGCTCTTTGAGAAGTAAATAAATTATACTAAACAGTTAGCTATATAAATATAATCGGAAAGTCAGATTCATAGAGAAAACACACATATGTACTACCATCTCATCTTGACAGAATTCTGCCATCGTAAATGTACATATTGTTATGAAAAATCGATGAACCCACAGGAGTTCGAAATAAAAAATGATAACTTGCAGTTCGACGAAAGCGCGCCTACAAAGAGCGAAGTGACTGTAAAACAGTTAGATGCATTCTTGAAGAAAGATGATGTGCTTATTTTTTATGGTGGAGAACCACTGATAGAGATTCCTAAAATGCAGGAGATTATGGACTTCTTTGGAGATAAAATACAATACAGAATGCAGACAAATGGATTATTATTAGACAGACTGCCTTATAAATATTTAAAACAAATCAGGAAGATTTTAATTTCTATTGATGGAAATAAAAAAAGGACAGATCACAATCGTGGCATAGGCAATTATGACAGAGTACTAAAAAATATAAAAAAGATTCGAGAGGAAGGATATACGGGTGAACTTGTTGCAAGAATGACAATAGCACGAGAATTTCCAGATGTTTATAATTCTGTGAGATCTATTATAAGGCTAGTGAATAAAGGTCTCTTTGATAGTGTACATTGGCAGATTGATGCTGGTTTTTACAAGGCAGATTTTGAGGAAGTGAACTTCACAAAGTTTATAGAACAGTATAATACTAGCATAACAAGACTTATGAAATGGTGGATAACGCAAATGAAGAAAGGAAAGATATACAAGTTATATCCATTTATAGGCATTAGTGAAAGTGTTCTCAGACAGGAAAAAACATCAATGCGTTGTGGTGCAGGACATACTGGATTCGCAATAACGACTAATGGTATGATTAGTGCATGCCCAGTCACCAATGCGGTAAAGACATTCTATGCGGGAAATGTAAATGAGGCTTCAGAAAGCATAAAACCTATGACAGTTCAAGGGGATTGTTTGCAATGTTCATATCTCGATCTTTGTGGTGGAAGATGTCTCTATCAGAATTACGCGCGATTATGGCCTAAAATGGGTAATGCTTTAATTTGCCAGAGCGTGAAGCATCTTATCGATGCAGTCAAAAAAAAGCAACCGTTGCTACAAGCATTAATAGATAAAAAAATGATTTCTCTGAAGGATTTCTCATATGAGAAGTATTTCGGACCAGAGATTATACCTTAAATGAGAAAGAATACTCTAACTTCGTTTGAAGAATGGTTAGCTTATCTCGAGAAAGAACAGCTATTAATTTTAGTAGAGGGAGAGAGTGATAAAATTGCTTTAGAGTCCTTAGGCATTAAAAATATAAAGCTCGTAGCGCAACAGCCGTTTTATAAAGTTGCTGAATCCATACAAGAAAAAGAAATCATTATTCTGACAGATCTTGATGCAGAAGGAAAGAAATTATTCTCGAAACTCAACCAATATTGCCAGCAACACGGCATCAAAGTGGACAATAAACCAAGAGACTTTTTATTTAAGCATACAACACTGTCGCATATAGAAGGCATCACACACTATTTACTTGCGCAAAACTCGAAACATAGAGTCAAAGATGTTGTCTTCAATGCAGCACGTGTGAAACGTTGCTCCTAAGCTCTCAGCAAGCCGCTTCAAGCGAAGATTATGATCTTGCAATTTAGATAAATAATTTTTGCGTAAGAAAGGGCTAATATGTGTTCTCAAGGTGCTGTGTGTCTCACTGTCTTTCAATTGGAACTCTCCAGTCAGATCCATGTTCATTTCGATCTCATCAAGCACTTGGATTAGTTTAATGTCGTTGTTCCTGAAGCCAAACAAGGCGCGCTTCACTTGTTCAGGCTCATAGAGAAAATCAGAAATAATGACAATCATCGATCGTGAGTCAATAAACTTGGAATACTGCTGCAATGACGCTTCAAATTGAGATTCTCCTTCTGGTTTTTTGGTGCGCAAGTAATCTAGAATTGCTACCAGTTGTCGTTTGCCGCGCTTTGCCTTGAATCGTTCAAGCTTATCAGAGAAAGTAGATAAGACAAAACGTTCATTGTTTTTTAAAGCCATATAGGAAAAGCCAATGCCTAACATAGAAGCATACTCATATTTCTTCATGGCTCTGCTGCCGAAGTTCATGCTGCCGCTGAAATCAATGATGACATGCACAGTCAGGTTGCGTTCTTCTTCACGACGTTTGATATGCAGTCTGTCAGTTCTCCCATACACTTTCCAGTCAATAGCGCGAAAGTCATCACCGGGAGAATACATGCGATGGTCTTTGAAAATAAGCCCCTGGCCTGTGTGAATGCTTCCTCGCTGGCCGATGTAGTTGGATGCAACACGTTTATTGATGATGAGGCTGAGTCGATGTAGATGATGTAAGAAATCAGTTTCGATCATTTTAGCAGGTAACCAATAACATCATCTTCATTGAAATTATTCCTTTCTGCTTCGAAATTGATAATAATGCGGTGGCGCAAGATAGGATACACCATTTCTTTAACATCGTTTTTGGTGACATAGTTTCTTCCATCAAGAAGCGCATTTGCTTTTGCTGCCAGAACTAAACCTATGGAAGCACGTGGAGATGCTCCGAATTCAATGAGCTCTTTGCGCTCTCTCGTCTTTTTGACGATTTCAACTGCATATTTCTTGACGTCCTGTGCGATAGGAATTTGGCGGACAAGTTGTTGGAGCTTGAAAATAGTCTCTTTTTTCAATAAAGGTTTTAATTCTGGTGCTCCTTTCTCATCGAACTCAGTATAGCGAGTCACAATTTCTACTTCATCATTGAAAGTAGGATACTGTGTTTTGATCTTGAACAGGAAACGATCGCTCTGTGCTTCTGGTAAGGGATAGGTATTATGGTTAATGCCACAAGCACCAAAACCAGCAAGATAATTTTGCGTACCAGGAACTGTCAAACCAAAAGCAAAACCATTTGAAGGTGTATGCTCTATTTTTTTAATTTGGTCATAATAAATATGTGAACTCAGTAAATACTTACAATAAGATAATAATTGTTCAGCTTCCTTTATCTTTTGAGTAAATTCTTCCTTAAGGTATTCTTTTACTTGTGATTCAACAGCACAGAGAGTTCCTTTATAAATATTCCAAACCTGATTATGAGAAATGCTTAGCTCTTGAGCGAGAGTTGATAAAGAAATGCCTATGCCCGCCGCATATCTTCTAGGATCAGTATCTAAATATACCTCAAAGACACTTTCTTTTCTTTCATCGATCTCTTTTTGTATGTCTTGTACAAAACGAGAAAGACTCTCTCGAGACATCACGATCTCACCATCTTTAATGCCTCGATAGCTACCATACCATGACTTTTCTGTTAATGTTTTTCTTCCTTTGAGAGTATGAAATCTATTGAGTCCAAGGCACTCAACTAATCTAAGAATAGCTTTTCTGTCAACAGGGACTACTCTAAAACTGGAGCGTATTTTTCTTTGTAAATTAAGTCCTTTTAGTTTCTTTTTTTCTACCCATCCAATCAAAGTAAGGTATTTACCAAAGTCTTCTCCCTGTATTTTCAATCGCCATATTCTTTTATCGTAATGTATCCATGAGAGTACATTAAATCGCAAGAGCATATAAGAAATAAGGCTAATATTATTTTGGCTTTTCTGCGTAAATGTTACTCGATTATCACGAAGAGAGGACTCTAAAGCAATGAAGGTGCAAACAAACTCTCGAAGCATCTCCTGCGAAAATTGTAAAAACCATCGAGGAATCTCTTTATCTTTACCTCCAATGACCCCAAATCGTATACGAAGATATTCCACAAGAGGCTTTGAATAGATAGTTGCAGCAACACAGCCATTTTTTGCGGTATAAATATAAGGTTTAAATCCATAGTTTCTTGAAACAGTAATAAATCTCTTCATTGTTGAAGGGTAATTTTTTTGGTAAAAGGAGACATTTTTACTTCCTATATGTCCATCAGAGAGTACACAAGCAATCCAGAAGGCGAAGTCTTTATCAAAAGGAATATTTTTTTGAATCGGTTTTTGTGTCATAGAAGAAATAGCTTCTTGATGGCTCATGATGATAAGGAAATTTTGGTCAATAGGTATGAATGCAGGATTAACAAGATAGTCTTCTTTTGTAAGCTCTTCTGCTTTTTTCCATGCTATTTCTCCATGATCATTAACTAAGAAGGGATGATTTTTAGTGACAGAAATAGATTTTCCAGTCTTTGTTGTGATAGTTATAAATTCGTCAGAGTAAGGGAGTGTATAAAGAAAACAAGGCTGTTTATGAAGAGAGGCATCACTATCTAAAGCGCAAGTCCACCCATCAATCTGGTAAAGCTTCATGCCATTTTCATTTTCTATATCTGGTGCGCGTTTTAATTCTTGTAGAAGTTCTTTTCCAGTTCTTAATTCACCATTAACAAATACAGTTTCATCAAGACTTAGACTTCCCTCCTGTTCGATAGGGTTTTGTGTTGCTAAAACAAAAAAAGGTTTCTCTAATTTATAGGTGTGATTGCCGACAGTGACTTGACGTTCTTGCATTGCTTCTAAAAGAGCAGACTGAGTTTTTGGTGTTGCTCGATTGATTTCATCCATTAACACAACATTGGCAAACACTGGCCCTGGTTGGAACTTGAATTCTCGTCCAGCCTTGGATTCTTCTAAGACATAGGTGCCAGTAATATCTGATGGCATGAGATCTGGAGTTCCTTGAATGCGTGAGAACTTGAGATCCATAAGTTTGGACAAAGTGCTGACAGTTAATGTTTTTGCTAGCCCTGGGTATCCTTCCAGAAGTGCATTGCTTTCTGTAAGAATGGCGATAATGATTTGTTTGATGACATCTTGCTGACCTACAACAACTTTACCTACCTCACTAAAAATAAACTCAAATGCTTCTTTTGCTTTTTGGATAGATTCAGTAGTCATGGTTGGTTGATGGTGTCAAAATATTTTTTTACTATTTGTTGATCTTCTTCATTTATATTTTCCTTGGAGTTTTCGCTGCCAAGTGCTTCACGGTTGCCTGTGCCTGTTGATCCTCCTTTAAATGTTTTTCCTTCTCCATTGCGATTATAGTTATTCACATCGACAAGGCCAAGCATTTGATTAAGCTCTACGACTTGCTCTTTGCCTCCATAATCGATCTGCTCATCATCACCATACAAAGTATCTTCCTGTTTATCGTCAAAAAAGGAAACGTCAGAGAGGTTAGTCGTCTTAACAAAGAAGCCAGTAAAGGAATTTGTCCCTTCTCGAATAGAAGGAAGAACGTCGTCAAAATGGATGCTGTTAAAAGAAACAAATCCAAGAAGGAGGCATAGACCTAAAATGGCTGTCATTTTTGAAATAGTTTGCTTTTTGTTCATGATGCGTGTAGCGCTCACCTGATGGAGTTTTTCTAAGACATCATGGTGCAAATCCATCGCGAGCTCATCATTGCGGTCAGCATTGTCTGCAGAAGTGCGTAATCGCCACTCTAAGTCAGGAATCTTCTTTTCAACATCATAATAACCAATCTTGCGCATACCGCGAACAGTATTGACAATTAAAAAAAGGCCGAAAGGAATTAATGCATAGATCCAAGAAAAATTGAAGAAGAAAAAAGCTAGCGTAAAGAGCAACAAGACGATTATAGAATTGACAAAGCTATTGAAGAAACTGACAAAAAATAAAACCTGTTTTACTTGCTTCAGCGATTGTTTAAGAAGGTCCATAGTTTATCTAATCACACACAGACAAGTTTTCATTTAGTTCATCTTCAATACAATTTCTCCAGTAAATGATATCTCGTTGCTGATTGGTGACTGTTCGGGTGAGGTTGGTAACTTCTATTTCTAGGGCGTCAAGCTCGTCTTGTTTAGCGCTGATTTCATCTTCTAAATCTTCTATTTCTGCTTCTAATCGGTCGCGTTCTCTAAGCACATCTTTTTCAGAAGCTTTTAGATCATCTAGCTTCTCTTGGGCAGCTTCGAGGTCATCAATATTTTCTTGGAGATCAGCGTCTAATGTTGCAAGTCTGCTTACTTTTTCTTGATAGTCTATATCGAGCTTGGAATACTGCGTGCGATAGTAGAAGCTGGTAATAACCAGCACAACTACGCAAACAAGAAGGATACCTATAAACAATAAATCTTTGCCAGTGCGCATAGGAAGATGAGATGCAGAGGTGCTTAAAGTGCTTTTTGGTTTAAGAGCGTCAGTCGCGACATTCTCATGCTTGAGTTGTTCTAATGCCTTGGTAACTTCTTCTAGCTTCTTTTTTCGACGTTCAGACATATATTCATGGATAAGACTCATAAGCGCAAAATCAGAGGTTCATATTTAAATAGTTTTTTGTCCTACAGTTCTGCGGAGATAGATCTCAAACAGAAAGATAAGCATTGCAAAAATGATGAATGGCCATCGATAATACCAGCGTTTGAAAATAGGTCTTTCTGACTGTGTTTTGACTGCGGCAACGATTTCTTCGATTTTGTTTTCAGTGAAGAATTGACCATTGGTAGATCGCGTAAGCTCATTCAGTTCTGGATTTAATCCAATGCCTTCCAGTTCTTTGTTGTAGTTGACAGCATATTTGGTGCCGAGAACGGCCTGAAATCCCTGTTGCAAGGGAGTGAATGTGGCAACATAAAGTTGATCGTCTCGTTTATAAAATGTAAGTTCTGCCGCTACAGGCTGTTGTTGTGCTTTGACTTTGACCTCTGTAGGTTGTCTAATATGAGTATCTTGAGCAGTAACATAGTAATCACTCTTTCGCTCAGGATCTCCAATAAGCCAATTCAATGTTCTAGTATACAACAAAGAATTTTCTCCATCAAGTAAATCTCCACCCCACTGTAAACCATCATCAGTCGTAAGAATTCCTACGCGACCGACACCATAACGCCAGACAGTCAGCAAAGGCTCTCCAGAATCTGTCGTGACCAAGTGAGAAGCAGTCGATTTTGGTATAACTGTATTGAAGCCAGTGACTTGAGCACTGAGTTCAAGATCTTGAGTAATAAAATGTCCTTCATCTAAAATAGTCGCTGTAAAGATGTCTTTGTCTTTGTCTTGCTCTCCTCCGCCGAAAAGCACTTTGACCTTCTGAGGTGTTTTAGCTCCTGTAAAATATGCTCCTCCGCCAGCTAAGGCAATACTCTTGATAGCATCAACACCATACATTTCAGAAGGTTGAAGAAGGCAGTCTCCTGCAGCATTGCGACGAATACAAGCCGTTTCATCACCAACACCAACACCATAAATTTTAATCCCTTGCTCTAATGCTGTTACAGCAAGAGATCGTGCCTGTCCTATGCCTCCAGATCTTCCGTCAGAAATAAAAATAATATTTTTCCCACCAGAGACGCCTTGCAGCATCCGAATGGCTCCTTCAAGACCAACAGGAACATATGAGTCACTACTTTCTTTAGCTAAGCTGCGAACTTTTTGCATAAGATCATGGCGCTTGTCTCCTAAAGGAGAAATTTCAGAAACAATATGTGTTTGGCTGTCAAATCCTATAAAACCTACCTGGCTAGTGTCTCGGATATTATCAATAACACTCAAAGCAATTGCTTTTTCTACTTGTGACACGCTGCCTGAACCATACCCCAGAGTGGTGCTCTTGGAAATATCCATGGTGATAACAATATTCACAATGCCTTCATCTTTCTCTTCAGCGACAGCAACAAATGCAGGCAGCATCTCTTCAAGTTTAGTTCCTTTGTAGCCACCCCTATCAAAAGAAGTTTCTCCACCTATAAAGAACACACCATTGTCATCAGAGAGATAGTCTTTGAGTTTGGCAAGATCTTTTTCTAGAACAGAAAAAGGAAGATTATCTATAACAATAGCATAATACTTTTGTTTGTCTAATACGTTTAAGTCAGAAACGACCTTGACATCATACAGTTGCTTTAGTAGTGGCAGTAGAGGAGATTCTTGCTGAGTAACAAATAAAATTTCTGGCTTTGGAATGACCTTGACTGTTTTGAGATACTGGTTGTTCTCAAGGAAGTAATCTTTGTCATCGAGAGTCGCAATAATTTCATGAGCTCCCTCATCAAATGTTTGATAGAAAGGAACTTCGATATCGCTGGTGTGTATGTCAATGATTTTCTTTCCATCAACAGTGATCATAATATGTTTCGCTGAAGCGCTGTTGCTTCCTCGAATATGTGCAGTAAAGAGATTTTTAATACCTGGGGAAAGTTTGTCAGGTCCTGTGATAATAATGGAGGAGTCTAGCTTTAAAGGTTGAAGCTGTAAAGCATGAATAGAAGCGTTAACCTTCGTTGCCTGTAAAACAACGCTGCTAAGTTCAGGTCCGATGGTATTATAGCCGTCAGTGATCAACAAAACATTTTTTCCATCCTGAAGCTGTTCTATAAGTATATCACTCAAAGGTGTGTTGCTTGCATCGCCAATTATAACAGTATTCACTTTAATATAATCAGATAATTTATCTTCCAATCGTTGTGCAGTTTGCATATCAAATATTTGGAATGAGGTTGAGTTATCAGCAATGAGAGTGATAGAATAGTCTCCCTTAATAAAACGCTCTCGAAGGAGGAAAGGAGAAGCTAGCGCGAGTAAGATGCAGAGAAAAATGAATGATCTGGTAAAGAAGATGGTTCTTCTTCTGCGTCTGAGGTACTGTTGGTCTGTATGATGTTTTGGTTTTCCTAATAGCAGCAAGATAAACAAGACAATAAGTACGGGAAGAATCCAGAGAAGCATAACAGGATTCTCAAAATAATTTGCTAAGAGTCTGAGATTAATCATACTTCACCTCGTAGTTTCATGAAGAACAACTCTAAGAATAAAAAGATGCCTACGAGCATGAGCACTATCTTTTCTAAATTGTAGCGTTTCTCTTCTGTAAATGTGCTGAGAGGAGCAGAAGCAGCAGCATTTTCAACACTGATAGCGTCTATATTAGATTCTAACTCATCAGCTAAGCTGGCTGCGATTACGTTAGTGTCATAACTGTAGAATCCTGGCTCGTCAAAGAAAAGAGTATTTGTGCCGATGATTCGGGAAGGAGTCTTGACTTCTTTTTTTGAAGACAAGGAAAGTGTGCTTCCGGTCTCGACGTTGAAGTCATGTAAATCTCCTTGTCCTGCAAGATATCGAACGACTCCTGTCCAGAAAATGGGATATGAAGGTTGCAAGGAGAATTCACTTTCTTCTTCAACGATGCCATAATAGATGATTTTTCCAGATCCCAAGGGTGCGACAGTTAAGACAGAAGCATTGTTTGCAACTGCAAGAATGACACCTTGTTCATTGTTCGTGACAAAATATTTTCGTAAATCGCCGAAGACAATGTTTTTGGTTAGTTTTGTTAATTGTGTGATCTCGACGACTGCATCGTCAGTATAAGCGAGAAGGTCTAAAGAAAGAAGTTCGCCATAATCAAGGGCATTTGAGTTTGCTTGTGCATGAATGACTAGTCCTTTGCCGTCTTCAACTGCTGCAGTGAGTGCGTTTAATAGATCTTTATTCAGCTTGCCGGAAACTTCATGTAAAACATAGACATCGAAAGATCCTTTGGGAAGTTTGTTGGAAGGCGTCATAGTCACATCAACTTTGCCTGAAGACTGCAAGGCAGCTTTCAAATATCTTGCAGGAGCATCTGTAATCAATAACACAGAGAGGCGTTGGTGTTCAGGTACGCTTATATAAGCTACATTGTCAGCAAGAAGATCATCTTTGTCAAGAATGCGGACTTCTGTTTGTCCCAGACTGGTTTTGAAGGAGTAAGGTTCAATAAACTGCGGTTTGATCTTCAGATTCTTCTCTTGGTCATTAACGGAGAAAGTAATGGATGTTTCTTGGTTGTTATAATTCTTGAAATAGACAGTAGTTGCAGCATCATCCAGGCGAAGATCAACAATGCCTACATTGTTGTGTTGTTTTTTCCCTTTAACAGAGAGGAATTGAGGAACGACATTTTTTGATTGCAGCGCATTATTTGCAGCTTCAAGAGTAATTCCTTCTGTAGGAATAAAATCGCTAATGACATAAACTTGGTCGTCTTTGCCTTTAATATATTGATTTGCAAGTACTAAGGCGTCACCGATATTAGATCTGCCGGCAGTGACTCTTAGTTGTTTTAAGAAACGTCCGGCATCTGATTTAGAGATATCTTCTGCGCCGATACGAGGCAAATTGCTTACTAAAATAAAAGTGTTTGATCGAGCTAATTTTTCTTGCGCTAAGGAAATGGCTTCAGAAAAACGATCGTCAACTTGCATGCTCGCGCTAGTGTCAAGAACAAAGACAGCATGGTCAACAAGAATATCTCCGCCAAAACTGGTAAACGGATTGACAAAATATAAAGCAAGCAAACTTAAGATTAAGAGTTGCAGGAAAAATAAAAGATCAAAGCGAAAGCGTTTCAGGAAAGAATTTTCTTTGGCAGCGTGCTGCGATCGCATGAAAAACATAAGTGAAGGAACTTCAAGTTCAACAGGCTTGGGTCGGACAAAATAAAGAAGAATGAAAGGTATTAAGCTTAGAAAAGCAAGCCATCCCAATGAGTTTTCCCAGCCTAATAGTACCATACCTTCGGCAAGTAAGTGCTACTTTAAATATATTTGGGAGAAAATAGACAGCCATAGTTAAAAGAGGATTTCTCTTGTTTACAAGAGAGATTCCTCTAGGAATGTTTAGCCTCTTCAATGCAGCGATGTTTTGCCTAATGCGGAAT
>Ga0209542_10016734_pt1 | contig 12112 bp, 14 predicted proteins | sample RifCSPhighO2_01_FD_184028 | JGI IMG/M metagenome (GOLD analysis project Ga0209542, IMG submission 184028) | Soil microbial communities from Rifle, Colorado - Rifle CSP2_plank highO2_0.1 (SPAdes) (version 2) | ecosystem: Environmental > Terrestrial > Deep subsurface > Rock core/Sediment ...
CGTGGCGGGCAACGCCTTCCAGTTTACGCGCCAGGTCAATTAATTTGGTTCCTTGCGGGTCGTGTTTATATAAGTCCTTAAATTCCGCCACGCTTTCCAGGGTTTCCGCCAAATCCATGCCCGGCGGCACCATTTTTGCCAGCGTATCACAATAGCTATAGGTGTATTGCAGCGCCCGGCCAACGTCGCGGATTACCGCCCGCGCGGCCATTGTCCCGAAGGTGATAATTTGGGCAACGTGGTCGTGGCCATATTTTTCGCCAACATATTTGATAACTTCGTCGCGCCGCCTATCGGTAAAATCCATGTCAATATCGGGCATACTGATTCTTTCCGGGTTTAAAAATCGTTCAAAGAGCAAATCATGCTTTATCGGGTCAACGTTGGTGATTTGGGTTAAATAGCACACCAAGCTTCCGCCGGCACTGCCGCGGCCCGGGCCCACTACAATGCGATTGCTTTTTGCCCAGTTTACAAAATCCTGCACAATTAAAATATATCCTGCAAAACCGGTTTTGTTGATGACCGAAAGTTCATAGTCCATTCTTTGGCGCGCGCCGGCGGGCAAGTTTTCGCCATACCTTTTAGAAAGTCCGGCCTCGCAAAGTTCGGTTAAGTATTGTTCAGCGGTTTTCCCGTCCGGCACGGCAAAGTGGGGGAGCTGCGTTTTGCCCAGCTCAAAATTAAAATCAACCGAGTCGGCAATTTTTTGGGCGTTGGCAATGGCTTCCGGCGTATCCTTAAAAATTTCCGCCATTTTCTCCGGCGGGATCATGGAAAAATCATCTGTTTTCAGGCTGAGCCGTTCCGGGTCATTAACATCCGCGCCAGTGTTAATGAGCATCAGCACATCTTGGGCTTCGGCATCTTCGGGGCGTAAATAATGAATGTCGTTAGTTGCCACCAGTGGAATACTCGTTTTTTTATTGAGGGCAATGAGCCGTTTGTTGAGCTCTTGCTGTTCAGGGATATTTTGGTGGTATTGCAGTTCCAAGTAAAAATTACCTTTGCCAAACAGGTTTTCATAGTACAGCGCCAATTCTTCGGCTTCTTGCAGTTTGCCCGCCAGCAGCATTTTAGGGATTTTTCCGTTCAAACAGGCAGAGGTGCCAATTAATCCTTCGGCGTGGGCTTTGAGTAATTCCTCATCAATGCGCGGTTTGTAATAGTAGCCATCCAGGTGGGCGGTGGTGACCAATTGCACCAAATTTTTGTAGCCCACGGCATTTTTGGCCAGCAAAATCATATGCCAGCTTTTGTTATCAATGTTGGCGCGTTTGTCTTTGTGCCCTTCGGTGGCCGTGTAAACCTCGCAGCCAATGATGGGTTTTATTCCCTTTGCTTTTGCTTCCTTGTAAAATTCAACCGCGCCATACATGACGCCGTGGTCCGTAAGCGCCACCGAATCCATGCCAAGTTCTTTGACATAATCAATTAACTCCGGGATTTTAGGCAGCCCATCAAGCAAGGAATAGTGGCTGTGGGTGTGCAAGTGGACGAATTTTGTGGGCATTTTTGGTAAAGGTAATCAGTCATTTTACTGTTTTGCTCCACCCATAACAAGGTATTGACAGGATTTATAGATATGCTATAATTAAGGAGTAGCACCTTAAGTGATTTGCCTGGGGCTTTGGGCTGTGTTGGCCTGGAGTTAGGGGTAAATCAGGAGGGATTTGCAATGTTTGACAAGCTCGAGAGTTTCGTTGGCGTCATTTGGAGCTTTCTTCTGGCCTTTACGGCCGCTGCCCAACAGTTGGGGGAGGAGCCGGAAGAATTCATCCGCTTCCTGCAGACCAAGGATGGAAAAATCTTGGTGCCGGGGATGGTGGAGTTCGTGGTGTTTGCCCGGCGGGGAAATAAGCCGGTCAAACCGCTTTCCCAGCAGTTGACGGAGTGGAAACTTTTTTACAAAAAGTTCTTCCGCCACCAGTTGGATGTGGAAAGTATTCGTATTCCGGCACGCCAGGAAGGATTTGACCGGCTTATCGTTGTTGCCAAAGGTTTTACCTTAAACCAAATTTATGCGGTGATGGCCCGGCACTTTGATTGCTGGCGTTACACCGAAAATTTGGATAAGGCCGTAACCCACAACGACCGCGATGCCAATCGCGATGGCTCGTATGCCGTTTGGATGCGCGACCGGCAGGAAGCGGACGAAGAAAACAAAAACCAGTCGGCACGCCAACGGTGGCAGGCCAAATCCCAAGACGTAACGCTTGCCGAGCAGATGCTCTACAACGTAAAGTTCTGGGATGAAACAGGCGAGCACCCTGACATGCACAACTGGACCATGTGTTCCGGCTCGCGCGCTGCCGACGGCCATGTGCTGGACATGCTTTGCAGCTATGGCGAGGTCAAGGTGTACTGGGACAATCCGGGCAACTCCTACGGTAATTTCCGCGCCCGCTCCGTAGTTTCCGGTGAACTGAAGGCAAGCGGAGCTTGACGGAAGTTCACATTTGGGTTATTTTAGCAGGCGGTTTGCAACCATTGTTGCAAACCGCGTTTTTTTTGCATAGTATTAAATAGTGGCCCGACATGGCTTTTGATAAGCAAAAAGTTGTGTGCCACAAGGAAACTGCTTGCGTAATCATATCGGGCGGGGCGTTGCCCCAAGGCCCGGAAAACTATCCTGCGGCGGACAGGAATATGGGCAATCGGCCCATGCAAACAATCCAGGCTTATTGGGTTGTTGGTGATACGGACGTGATTATGCAATATTTGTGGGCTCGCGCGATGCCGACGGCAATGTGCTGGACATGAATTGCAACAATGGCAAGGTCAAGGTGAACTGGAACAATCCGGACAACTCCTACGGTAATTTCCGCGCCCGCTCCGAAGTCTCCTAAGAAAAAGAGGATTAACACCCTCTTTTTATCTAAAAATTATGCATAAAAATAAACGGATAGGGGGGGGGGGCTTAAAGGCTCAACGTTATTTGATGGGATTGTTGCATGGAAACATTTGTGTTCTTCGTGGGAAAATTTCAGATACGGTAAAACTAAAAAGCCTGATGTCAAAGAATTTGAGAAAGATTTGAAAAATAACTTGAATGCAATACAAATGGAATTACTGCGCCGACGCATCAAAGACGAAAACCCTATATGGCTTTTGGATCAAATTATCAAAAGTTTTTCTTCGGGATTGCCACTGGGGAATATAACCAGCCAATTGTTTTCCAATATTTATCTGAATGAACTGGATATATTTATCAAGCATGATTTACAGGTAAAATACTATATCAGATATTGCGATGATTTTGTGATATTAAGAGCTAATCAACAATATTTGGAAGATTTGATCCCTGGTATTAATGATTTTTTAAAAACAAGGCTGAAATTATCTTTGCATCCCAATAAAGTTATTATCAGGCCGTATCGGCAAGGAATTGATTTTCTAGGCTATGTGAGTTTTCCAAACCATACGGCTTTACGGTTAAAAACCAAGAAACGAATGTTTAAAAAAATGGCATTGAAACACAAAAGTTTGGCGGTGGGTGAGGTAACCAAAAAACATTTTATGCAAACCCTGCAATCATACCTTGGGATGCTCAAGCATTGTAATGCTTATAAAGTTATCAAGGAATTACAGGCACAGTACGGAGAATATGTTAAAATAAAGCAATGAATTACCCAAATTTTTCTGAAGAAAAAAAGTTGTGGCAGAAAGGATATGAATGTGTAGTTGGTTTGGATGAAGCCGGGCGGGGACCGCTAGCTGGTCCAGTAGTTGCTGCTGCAATTACTGTCCAGCAAAATACAAATCACAAATTCCAAATTACAAATGTTAATGATTCTAAAAGACTGTCAGAAAAAAGGCGGGAAGAATTCTATGAAGTATTAACAAAACATCCGGATATTGTGTGGGGTGTTGGCATTGTTTCGGAAAAAGAAATTGACCGGATAAATATTTTGCAGGCAACCAAACTGGCCATGCAAAAAGCCCTGGAAAACCTATACTCTAAATATACAAGCTTGCATAAAAAGAGTATTGGTGATTTTTTGCTTATTGATGGGAACTTTGCCATAAAAACGGAAATTCCACAGCGTTCTATTATAAAGGGCGATGCGAAAGTATTTTCCATTGCCGCGGCCAGCATTATTGCCAAGGTAACGCGCGACCGTATTATGCGACAGGCGCATGAACAATACCCCGTGTATGGATTTGATAAGCACAAAGGATATGGAACGGCCGCGCACATTGCCAGCCTTAAAAAATTCGGCGCTTCGGATATCCACAGGAGAAGTTTTTATCCGGTAAGCGCTATGGTACAATTAACAAAATGAGCAGGAAATATATTATTGCCAGCGCCGCCGCGGCTGTATTGTTGTTGAACGCCGGTTTTGTGTACGCCGATCAAGGACCGGAAATTGACAGTATCACGCCAACTTCCGTTACATCAAGCCATGATGAATTTACCTTGGTAGTGCTGGGAAAGCATTTCCGGACGGAGGCGGTTATTTATTTTTCGGGGCCTCCTGCCTTGGTGCCCGAAAGGATCAGTGAACACGAACTTCATTACACTTTTTTGGCTAATTCGCTTTCGGCGGGAATGTATTATATTTCCGTAACCGACCAGGGCGGCACTTCCAACGAAGTGGAGTTTACGGTATATAATTCGCCGCCAACCGCGGACGATTTGTCGGTTGCTTCGGACAGTTGCGCGGTTGCGGAAGATACCGGTTTGGCATTTTTTTCCTGGAACTACCAGGATATTGATGGCGATAATGAAGAATGGTTCCAATTCCAAATAGATAATGACGCGGATTTTTCATCGCCGGCGGTTGACCGCACCTATGACGGACTTTCCAATCCGGCAGGCACCCAAAACCAGCAGGCAGTGAATATCATTGTAAATGGGGATGAAAATGATTCGCTTAAATACAACACTACGTACCGCTGGCGCGTGAAAGTGTGCCAGGTAAATGTTGACCCGGAGCTAATGGCAGAAACACCGCTTTGCAGCGCCTGGACCAACGGCCAGAATTACACTACCATTGCCTACCCCGGCCCGTATATTTCTTTTAGCGCTTCCGATACCTCGCCGGGGATAACGTTCACCAACACTTCGGTTTGCTATAATGCTTCCGGGCCGGTAGCCTGTGCTTCTTACCTGTATGATTTTGGCGATGGCAGCACCTTTACGGTTAATAATCCCGCCCAAGGGACCACCACAACCACGCATACCTACAGCCAGCTTGGCAGTTATGACGTTGCCGTAACCGCCACCGCGCCCGGCAACCTGCAGTGCCAGGGGGCATCTGCCATCACGGTTTCCAATCAAACTACCGGCGGCCTGCCATTTTGGCGGGAAACCAATCCGTACCATTTTGGCAACCAATGCCTGGAGAACGGTCAGGCGGTTTGTAATGACAATAGCGTATGTTGTTCGGGGTACTGCTATACCCCGCTTGGCATGTGCGCCCCCCAAGGGTGTGCTGGGGCCGGAGATGCTTGCGCCTCCAATAGCGATTGCTGTTCCAACCAGTGCAGCGTAGGTTCCGCATTAAAGCAATACGGAACTGCCGGACTGGTATTCGTCAAGGGGACATGCCTATAATAGTAAGTATTGCAAAAATTCTCGGGAAGTGATATTATCCGAATATAAAAATACTATGGCAGTTCCACGGCATAAACATACCAGGTCTTCGGTGGGCCAGCGCAGGATGCATATTTTCATCACCCCTGCGGCTTTGGCATCTTGCCAAAAGTGCCAAAAACCGGTGCGCCCGCACACCATGTGCAACAATTGCGGGTTTTATAAAGGAGTGCAAGTAAAGGATGTAATGGCCAAGCTTACCAAGAAAGAAAAGAAAGCCCGCGAAGCGGAAATAAAAGAAGCAGAAAAGAAGTAATGGCCAGCCGGCACTTATCACGTTCAATCGCCATGCAATCCTTATACGAATGGGATTTTTATGGCAAAAAAGCCGGCGGGCTGGATCCCATTGTTGAGCGTAACATAAAAGATTTCGGGCCGGGGCTGGAAGATTTGGAGTTTGTGCGTAGCCTGGCGGCCGGCGTGGTAAAGCACATTGACGAACTTGATAACATCATAGAAAAAGCGGCTCCCGAATGGCCCATTGCCCAAATTTCCCTGATTGACCGCAATGTCTTGCGCATGGGGCTGTATGAATTACTGTACAGCAACAAAGAAGAAGTTCCGCCCAAAGTTGCCATTAATGAAGCCATAGAATTGGCCAAAACATTTTCCGGCCAGGTTTCGGGCAAATTCATCAATGGGGTGCTGGGAACGGTATATAAACAATTGGAAGAAAAAGCGCAATGAAGGATTTTGCATTATTTGAAAAAAAGCTCAAACTGGATTTTACCGACAAGGATCTGTTGACGCAGGCATTCGTGCACCGGTCATATTTGAATGAAAATCCGGATTTCCCCTTGGACCAAAACGAGCGGTTGGAGTTTTTGGGGGATGCGGTGCTTGAACTGGTGATCACGGAACATTTATATAAAGAACATCCGGACCGGGCGGAAGGGGAATTAACGAATTGGCGGGCGGCGTTGGTGAATGCGAAAATGCTGACCACCGTGGCCGAAGAATTGGGGTTTAATGATTTTTTACTTTTGAGCCGCGGGGAAACCAAGGAGTTGGGAAAGGCCCGGCAGTACATTTTAGCCAATACCTTTGAAGCATTCATTGGCGCGGTTTATCTGGATGCGGGGTACGAGGCAGCCGACCGGTTTATCAGCAAATACCTGCTGCCAAAACTGCCCAACATCATTTCAAACCGGCTGTATAAAGATGCTAAGAGCCAATTCCAGGAAGAAGCGCAGGAAAAAGTGGGGGTGACGCCGGCCTATAAAGTGGTGAAAGAGTGGGGGCCGGACCACAAAAAGAAGTTCACCGTGGGGGTATTTTTGCGTAATGAACAGGTTGCCGAAGGCGAGGGATACTCAAAACAAGAAGCCGAGGAAGAAGCGGCGAAGACAGCATTATTAGTAAAAAATTGGAATTAATTATTATATGTTAACGATACGATTAACAAGAAAGGGCAAAAAAAACCAGCCGTTTTTCCGGGTGGTGGTGATTGACAAGCGCCGCAGCTCAAAAGGCGGGCGGGCGGTTGAAGAGGTGGGCTATGTTGACCCGCTGGCCAAGCGCAATTCCTTGAAAAAAGAGCGTATTTTGCATTGGATTAAAAACGGCGCAAAGCCAACCCCGCGCATCCATAACTTGTTAGTTTCAGAAAAAATCATTGACGCGCCGAAAATCAAAACATTCAGCGTAACCAAAAAAGCCAAAGCCGCGCTTAGCGGGGCTAAAGCGGCCGCCACGCCAGCGGTAGTTGAAGCACCAGCTCCAGAAGCACCAAAAGAGGAGCCGAAACCCGAAGAAAAGCCCGTAGCATAACACTATTTACCAAAACACCCCTAAAGGGGTGTTTTTTAGTGACCCCTGAAAATAGGGGTGTGGGCTTGACAAGGTTTCTTGATAGTGCTATAATGAAGGTATAGGGTAAAAGATAGGCTAGTAGTGAGATGGCTTAAGGTAACAGGGTTATCTTCAGGCATTTCCTTATTAGTAGCCCGGACAAACTCTGAAGAAGATGAAACCGGGCGAACGGAGGGAAAATGGACATTGAAAATATTACTACAATATCTTGGATAGCCATAGCGCTTGCACGGCGAGCCCTGCGGCTATCCAAGGTAAACGGGAAACATGAATATGAATGAGTCTTGGTTTCCTGACCTTCTTTCAGATCACCGCATATGATGATTTGAAAGAAGGGAATACATCTTAAACTCTGGCGCTTTGCCAGGGTGGATATATGAACTTCTATTTCCTTGAAAGGGGAATAGCATGACGAACACCACCATCGTTGCCACCCCGGCCGCCGCGTTCGGGTCGGACGAATTCAAGGCCGCGTTGGCCTTGACTGTCAACCCGGACAGCGTCGACCCGAAGGATTTGGAAATCCTTCGGCAAGGAGCCGAGGCGCAGGATCGCCTGGAGGCGGCTCTGCGTGCCGGACGCGCCCGCAAGGAAGCGGAGGCGAAGGAGGCCGCCGCGCGGGTGGCCAAGACGGAGGCGGCGATCATCGCCGTGGAAGAGGCCATCGCCCGCCGGCGGCAGGATGCCGTCGGCGATCTCGCCCGGGAGGCGGGCGAAGTCGTCGGAGAGCTCTGTCAACAGCTCGACGCCGGCAACGCCGTCGCCGCCGACCGGGCCATCAAGGCCCTCCAGAACCCCGACTTGTACCCGGGCGTGGTGCAGTGCTTCGGCTCCAAAAAGGCCTACAAGGCTTTCTTGGAAGACCGCCGGACGGAGCTGCGCCACTTGTTCGCCAGGAAGGCGATCAGTGGTCGCCGCCGCTGGCACAAGTAGGCATGTGCCTACACAACCGAAGGTGTTGCGGTTGGAAAAAATCCAATACCACAATGGCCAATGCGAGATACTAATCTCATTGGCCACTTTTCTAAGTTCGCAAGGTTTTTGTGGATTTAGAAAAGGATGCGTGAATCATAAAGCGAGTGTTTGTGATTACCGTAAAAATCGCAGATAATCGCTTCATGGTTACCGCGGTGGGCGATGTGGGGATTTTTCTCCACGATCGTATGTTCCCATCAATTAACTGAAAGGGGGTTACTATGAAGAATGGATACACCGGTGGCCTCCTTGAGGCCGATACGTTCCCGGCAGTTTTGCCGGGAGCCAAGTCGCAGTACGTGACCTGGGCCGAGGCCATGAAGGCCTGGAATTTGGTGAAGGAAAACCAGCCCTGGGACCCGACCGAACCGGAAGGATGGGCGGGCGACCTCCATTCCGAGGTAGCCATCGCTTTGGGACTGGAAGATTGGTCCCATCTCTGCCTCTTCAGCGCCACAGGATCGGCACTGGACTGGCACGGCACGGATGCCTGGTTCGAGATCGCAGGGGTTCACCTGACGCTGGACGTCACGGCCAACCCAGCCAAGTTCGACGGCTACAAGGCGGACATTATTGTCCCGCCGGAAGCAGTTGAAGACCCTGTGGAACGGGGTGAGTTGGCGGCAACGATTGCCGCCGAGCTCTTGGCTCGCCGCAAGGAAGCGGAGGCGACGCAGCGGGCTCCGCGCCGCATGGTCAGGCGCCAACGGATTGGCGCGTAAATTAAAAAAAGAGGAGACGGACAGTTCCCGAGCTCCTCTTATTTTCCGAGCTCTGTATTATTTCAATAAAGAGTTCAGAGAAATAACATAATAAAAAAGTCCTCACTAGCAAAAGCCAATGAGGACCATAGGTATTAATCCCAAAGTTCAAATGTTTCTTGTTCGTCTTGATGTCTGGCGAGCAAGTCTTCTTCGTTGGTGGGATAGCGAGCAGTTTGCTCGGCTTCAGTACGGATGGCATTGATGATGACATCAGCATCCTTTGGTTTGAGCCATTCAATTGGCACTGCCAACAGTTTGGGTGACCAAATTGCCAAGTATCGCTGCACCGCCCTTGTGGCAGTGGCGGTATCAAGAAAGCTGGAGTCGGCTGGAATGCCAAGCTGGGCTGCGTCGCGGATAATGGCATTCAATTTGGACTGTTTCAATGTATTGGCCATGTTCAGATTGATCAGCCTTAGCCGGTCAACTTCCCGTTGGCGGTCAACTTGGTTAGCGATTGGATCCTTCAGTGTTCCCAGGTACGCAACACGGTTTTCTCCGATGAAAAATAGCTTAACCGCAACGCCGTCTGAATCATTGGGGAACATATACTCTTTCCCCGCAAAACAAACGAATTTTTTGGGCGGATTTTCTGCCGTCTTGTCCAGCAAATGCCGGGTAGGAAGCCAGACTTTGTCGGCCCGCGTTTGCCAAGTGGAAGCTTCAATCCACAACGTTTTCCAAGCCTCAACGGCCAGTGAACGGTCAAGACGGTTAACCTGAAGGTCCATACATATACCCACCTTTCGAAAATTGGAAAGAACAGGCGATAAAAAACTTATAACATATATCATTAAAAATTGCAATAGTTGTCAAATTTTTCCTTTTCCAAGTCCAGAACATAGTTATGGATTTAGAAAAGGAAATAATATTTCCCTTTAAAGTAGAGACCAAAACCTTTTTTACAGGAGGATTTGTATGAGCGCGTTGATTGAAAAAGTCCGGCAAAAACAGCGTCAGTTCGCGCCGGCGGTGGCCGAGCCGAAGCGTCAGTTCGCTTCATCGGATTTCCCGGACTGCGATTGGCGGGCCTATCACTGGTCCGCGGTCGAACAGGACGAGCACGGCGCGGGCAATGCCCCCGCCGAATCGGAAATCGAAAACGACAACGGTTTTGAGGATTTGGAAATCCTCCCGCTACGCGAGAAAATCTTCTCTGCGTCGGATGCCGAAACGTACTACGGGGAGAAGATTCCCCGTGGCCACCACGGCAAGCGCGGTGCCAAGACGGCGCGGTCAAAGACGGCGCACCGCGGTCGCGGTGCGGTGAGCATCCGCAAATAGTAAAAAATAAGGAATCCAACGCACGGTGCCGCGGATTCCCCTTTTCCAAGTCCATAATGTTATTACGGATTTAGAAAAGGAAAAAATCCTTTGCCCATTATCCGGGGGTGAAACCGGTTTGAAAAGGAGGCTTTATGAGTGTCGCAAGTTGGTTTTTTGCCATTTTGAGTGCGGTGGCCGCCGCGGTGGCTGGCTACTACATTGTCGCCATGGGCGGCTGGCCGCCAGTGTCGCAGTTGGCCTGCGCCATTAGCCTGGGCTTTCTTGCCCTGGCTGCCTGCCACTGGGTGGCCGAGAAGGAGGTGCCCAGGTGCGCGCGCTGCGGCCGAGCGGACTGCGCGCGCCTCGTGAGCGCGTTCGAGGGGGACCTTGTCGGTTGCCCCCGCCCGCGAAAGTAGTTCTTTTTTTCGAAGGAATCCAACGCACGGTGCCGCGGATTCCCTCTTCTTTCAAACCACAACTCTTTGCGGTTTGAAAGAAGGGGATTGCGTAATTCCCTGGGTATGTTTCATTTTTTGAAAGGATAAGGGTTATGAAGAGTTCTTTGTTTTTGGCAGTTGCTTTTTTGGCGCTCTTTGTTGGTGTTGCCAATGGGCAGGAGCCGTACTGGCATCTGCCGGATCTGAAGCCCAGGGCGGAGGAAAACGCCAGGCCATCAGCGATTGCCTGGTCGGGCGATGCCAGCCTGCTGGCGGTGGCAGATGGCGACATTGCCGTATTTGATGTGAAGGCCAAGAAAAAGCTCTGGCAAAAAAGCCGCCGCGATTGGGCCGTTAGGTGGCCCACGTTTTCCTTTTCTCCGGATGGCAAATACCTTGCCGTCAATGTTTTGGAGGGCACGCTTATTCTGGAATCCAGGACGGGCGAACTGGTCACGAAACTGGGGGAAGAGGGGAGAAGCGCAATTTGCTGGGGCGAAGGCGAAATATGGCTGTTGGCACGAGGCAGCATTGCCCGCTACAGCCATAGCGGCAAAACCTTTGCATTCAAGGAAAAGGTCAGCAACTACTTTTTCCGCAATTTGTTGGCGGTGGAAAAAACCGTCGATGGTAGGATTCTGGTCATCCATGGATACACCGGAGGCGACTATGCCATCGTGGATTCATGGAAGGATGGCGAGTTGAAAGGGTTTTGTGCGAAAAAGGGAAAATTTTTGGCCGCACGGGCCGGGAAAACCATTTTTCAGCCCAGACCAGGTGAATGGGAAATCCATTCACTTGCCGAAGGAAAAAAGTTGGCGGGTTTTTCACTGGCCGAACAAAAAGACCGCCATTTCAACTTTTCTTCCTGTGGCAATTATCTTGCCATCGGAGGATTTGACGGAAAGGCGTACCTTTACGACGCCACCGGCAAGCAAAAGCTTGCGGTGGCCTATGGTACCGGCTTTGGCACCGGTGGTAATTGGATCACTTCCATCGCTGCCAGTTCTAGCGGCATACGTTTCGCCGTTGGGGGAACCGATGGCGTGAAAGTATACGCCATAAAATAATCAAGGGGGTAATGATGCGAACGCACCATTGCCCCGTTTTTTTTACGCCGGATGCAATTATTCTCTGAATTACGAAATGCAACAATAACCACCAAATTTGGACAATCCAAACACGTTTTGGATTAGCCAAATTTGGTTATCGTGTTGCAAATAGTAACGATTAGTATACACTTGGAACGATTTTTAAGA
>Ga0209542_10016738_pt1 | contig 12111 bp, 12 predicted proteins | sample RifCSPhighO2_01_FD_184028 | JGI IMG/M metagenome (GOLD analysis project Ga0209542, IMG submission 184028) | Soil microbial communities from Rifle, Colorado - Rifle CSP2_plank highO2_0.1 (SPAdes) (version 2) | ecosystem: Environmental > Terrestrial > Deep subsurface > Rock core/Sediment ...
TTGTCCTGGTGTAAGTTGGCCGCATCTTCACAGCCACTGCAATTTCGCCGAGTCTCTCTTTAAGACAGTCGCCAAGTCGTTCAGCCTTTCGTGCGGGTCGGAACTTACCCGACAAGGAATTTCGCTACCTTAGAACAGTTATAGTTACTGCTGCCGTTTACCCGGGCTTACGTCTCGAGCCTCCAAGCGAAGCTTTCAGCTTCGCAGTTTTATAGAGTATAGAGTTTAGAGGATAGAGAAAAGAAAAATAATAAATTATTCTCCTTAACTCTTAACTCTATTCTCTATCTACTACTTTCCTGCGAGGCCCAAAGCCTCGCTCGGTCACCCAAAACGCTTGACCTACGAGCACTGGGCAGGCGTCAGCCCCTATACTTCGTCTTTCAACTTAAGCAGGGACCTGTGTTTTTGTTAAACAGTCGCTTGGCGTCGTTAACTGCGCCCCGCCCTTTTCAAGCACAATCTACAAATTGTGTTCAAATTATGCCCAAAAAGGGCGGGGAGGACATCTACCAAAGGTACGTCCAGTTGTATTGCCGAGTTCCTTAAAGAAAGTTCTCTCGCTCGCCTTGGTACTCTAATACCAGTCCACCTGTGTCGGTTTGCGGTACGGTTCTGACAAAATCTGGCAACGAGATAATTTCTTGGAAGTTGAAATTGCTTCTCTTGTCAGCTTGCGCCAACTAGCCATCAAAGTTCGAATAATCGCAAAAGGGGATTTTCCACCCTTCACTTCCTCACTTTTTAGGGGCCGTATCATTTCGACCCAGAAGTACTCCATCTCCGTCATCCCTTTGCTTTAAAACGATTTTGCCAAAGTAGCAGAATATTAACTGCTTATCCATCGACTACGCCTTCTGGCCTCGCCTTAGGACCGACTAACCCTACGTCGACGAACGTTGCGTAGGAAACCTTGGACATTCGGCGGTCGCGATTCTCACGCGACTTTCGCTACTCATACCGGCATTCTCACTTCACACCGCTCCATACTAACCTTGCGGAAGTACTTCACCGCAGTGCAAACGCTCCCCTACCGTCTTGCGCACAGCGCAAGAAATTCAAAAATCAAAATGCAAAATTCAAAATTATGGAGGATTTTTAATAAAAAGTTTTTAATTTTAAAAACTTCCACAACTTTTCACTTTGAACTTTTAACTTTGAACTTCCTTGTGCTACGCACAAGGCTCCAAGCTTCGGTGGTGTCTTTAGCCCCGTTAAATTGTCGGCGCATCTACGCCTTCACCCCGCCGAGGCGGGGCAAGTCGACAAGTGAGCTGTTACGCTTTCTTTAAAGGATGGCTGCCTCTGAGCCAACCTCCTTGCTGTCTAAGCGCAGATACTACCTTTCACACTTAAGATACACTTTGGGACCTTAGCTTTGGATCTGGGTTGTTTCCCTTTTGCCCTGGCCCGCTTATCCGGGTCGGACTGACTCCATAGTTGTACGCCCTAGTATTCGGAGTTTGGTTGAATCCTACAGCAAAAACCGCAGAATCCATCCAGTGCTCTACCCCCAGGGTTTAAAAATATGGGCTATACTTAAATATATTTCGGGGAGAACCAGCTATCTCCGCGTTCGATAGGCATATCACCCCTAACCACAACTCATCCCAGCCACTTGCAACTGACACGGGTTCGGACCTCCCCTCGCCTGTTAAGGCGGGTTCATCCTGGTCATGGTTAGCTCACGCGGTTTCGGGTCTTTACCATTCTGTAAAATCGCGCTATTAACGCTTGCTTTCACTTTGCCTCCCCCCGCCTTTTGCTCGCAAACTCGCAAAATTAATTCAAAATTCAAAGTTCAAATGTCAAAATTATGGAAACTTTTTATTAATTATTAATACAATAAAAAGTTTTTGTTCTAAAAACTTCCACAACTTTTAACTTTTGACTTTTAACTTTAAACTTCCTTTTGGCTTACGGCCAAAAGGCGGGGTTAGACTACAGAATGGGAAAACTCACCGGTTCATTCTTCAATAGGCACGCGGTCATCCCGACCTTGCGGAGGGACTCCCACTGCTTGTCAGCACTCAATTTCAGGTACTTTTCATTCCCCTTCCGGGGTACTCTTTCACCTTTCCCTCACGGTACTAGTTCACTATCGGTCACAACACATATTTAGCCTTACGCCGTGGTCGGCGCGGATTCCTACAGGATTTCGCGTGTCCCGTAGTACTTGGGATACTCCTAGGGCAATTTAGACTTTCGCATACGAGACTTTCACTCCCTAGGGTCAACCATTCCAGATTGTTCTGCTACCCTAAATTAATCCCATGTTGGAGTCCCACAACCCCAGGTACCGTATGGTACCTGGTTTAGGCTTTTCCCCTTTCGCTCGCCACTACTTAGGGAATCACTATTGTTTTCTTTTCCTCGCCTTACTTAGATGTTTCAGTTCAGACGGTACCCTTCCTTAAACTTATTAATTCGTAAAAGGATGTCGAGTTAGACTCGACGGGTTTCCCCATTCGGAAATTACCGGGTCATAGCTAGCTCGGCAGCTCACCGGTACTTATCGCAGCCCGCCACGTCCTTCTTCGGTATGTTGCGCCAAGGCATCCATTGAGTGCATAAATATACCTTTACCCCTTTGCGGGGTAAGAATTCCATTCAGTTTCACAAGTCTTGTACTTTTTGAAACTGAATAATAACTTTAATACTATTCAGTTTTTAAAGTGCTTGCCTGCAAGGCAGGCATACGAATTTTAGCGAATTAAAGCTAATGAGCTAATGCAAAAGTTAGTTTAACTGTCTGCACATTCGTTCATTCGTTTCGATTCGCTTCCTCATTCGCGTTTATTCGCGTAAAGCGCTTTCAGCGCTTAGTGGACCGAAGGGGATTCGAACCCCTGACCTTTGCAGTGCAAATGCAACGCTCTACCAACTGAGCTATCGGCCCGATTGTTGCACTCAATCGAGTCAATAACTGACTTGCCAAATGTCAGCTGTCAAATGTTAATTGTTAAAATGTAGGAAACTAATTTTAGGGCGCGAAAAACCGCTCAAAAAGCAGAAATTGAATAGATTTCAACATTAAAAAATTAGTCTCCCACGATGTTCTGACAATAAGAACAAAACATCGTCCAAAGTATATCAATGCCAGCTAAAGCTGTCAACCTAAGGGCCCAAGGACTCACCAATCCCTGGATTGCCCAAGAGCTTGGCGTCAGTCTCACGGCCGTCGAGCAATCTGCCCGCCGCCTGATTGCAGCCGGCAGAATAGAAAGGGCTAAAAGAGGTCCTAAAGGCAGAAGGCAGGCAACTATCAAACTTGATAACGCTGTTGCACGATAAGGTAAATAACACTGTATTAGGCCCGCAGTCCTGAGTTTATTCAAAGAAAAGCTCTGCTTATCGAAGGACGAGGACCGCATGGCACTGTATATCTTGCGACTTGAAAGTCAGGGTTATTTCGCTCAGAATAAAGTTAATGCCCGAAAGAGACTCACACGGCCGGTTTATCAAAAAAACCGTCACCGTCTCAACCCCAACCTCAAACATCAATCCCGAATTCGAAAAACCGGTCCTTGAAGTCACCGTCAGCAACCCCTTCAAAAAAATCCTCTACTGGCTGGACCAAATCAGAAAAAGGCAAACCACAACTTTCGCAGTTAAACTTTCGATACCCTTAATTGCCTTGCCCGTTATTATCTTTGCAGCCTTTCAGGTCGGCCGAAGTTCCGCCATCCTTCCATTCTTAAAACTAGCCTCCCCTTCACCCTCCGTAGCTTTAGCGAAGGAGGGCGTTCCCTACTCAAGAAGCGGCACCCTAAAAATTGCCAGGATGGCAAACCAAACAAAATACGTACTGGCGCTAAAAAACGGGGAAAACGTCCTCTTGGAAATTCCCGAAAATATAGAGCTGACAAAATACCAGAATAAACAAGTTTTGGTCACCGGTTATTACAACCGGCAGGCCAACGCCATAAGAGTACTGGAGATTGCCGAAATCGAACTTATAAGCGAAACAACCATTGCAAGTCCAACCCCAAGCCCGACCCCATCAAGTTCACCCGAATCCACATCCTCCACACAGTAATCTCAACTGCTCTCAATTACCTTCGGAATATACTCAAAAATGTCAGAAGCCACAACGCCCTCACCTTTTGCTTCAGCCGCCATTTTCCCTGCCCTGCCATTTTCAATCAAACCGTTCTGGATCTATCGTGGCCTAGACACCGCGCGTACGCGTCCAGTACATATTAGACTTTTGATCCTCCAAGACTCTTAATCAGAGTCCAATATGTCTCTGAACTTTTTCAGCTCCCTTAGAAGATATTCTAATTAAGAAGTGTCCACGATGTGTTTACACACAACATGTCTTGACAGAACCAAAAATAAATTCCATACTGGGTTAAGAGGGTAAGGGTTGCAAGAAAATAAAACAATAGAGATTCCAATGTCTGCGGTTAACTCAAAACTCTCGGTTATTGTCCCTGCCTATAATAAAGACTCGGAAGTCTTTGAGTCTATCTCCAATTACGTCAGCCAACTGAAAATTCTTCCTTATGATTGGGAAATAATAGTTGTTGATGACGCTTCGTGCGACCGGACTCTCAGAGAAGCTATCCGCAGTAAAAAATTTAATGGCAATACCCAAAGGATCAAAATATACTCGTATGATCTAAATCAAGGCAAAGGCTTTGCCCTCTACTTCGGATTTAAGAAAAGCACGGGCGATATTGTAGTCTTTGCCGATTCAGATTTAGACCTACCCGCCGAAAATCTGCCGGTAATCTTAGGTCGATTGCAAAAAACCAACGCCGATATCGCCATTGGCTCCAAACGCCACCCAAAATCAGTTGTCAATTATCCGCTATTTCGCAGGATCCAAAGTAAAGCCTATCAACTCTTGATCAGGGCTCTATTTAACCTTAATGTCACCGACACTCAAGTGGGCATTAAAGCTTTCAGACGTGAAGTTTTGGATGCCTGCTTCCCCAGAATTGTCGTTAAACAATTTGCTTTTGATTTGGAACTATTAGTGGTTGCCAAGTCGCAAGGTTACCAAAACATAGTTGAAGCACCTGTAATTCTAGACTACAATTTCACATCAACAATCCGCCTGAAGACAATCCTCAAGATTCTCCAGGACACATTGGCTATTTTTTACCGAAAAAACATCCTTCGCTTTTATCGGATACCTCACTACGCTCTCGATCAAGACGCCATTACTATTCCACTCTACGAATCCTTCGTTTAAAAAATACGCATTCGTCCAAATTCCTTTTTGTGATATATAATCATTTGCGTACATTCGCATGTTGAAAAACATTCTGTGGCTTTCCTGGCGCGACATTAGAAACCCTGCAGGCGGCGGTGCCGAAAAAGTTGCCATAGAGGTAGCCAGTCGCTTTGTTAGAGATCAAATCCCCGTTATTATCTTCAGTTCCCACTTTACAAATGCCAAAAAACAGGAAAAAATAAGGGGTGTCAAAGTTATCAGGCGCGGAGGACTTATCACCTGCCGTCTGTTTGCTTTCCTTTATTATATTAGAAGGGCCCGTGAGTTTGATTTGATAATCAATGAAATAAATACAATTCCCTTCTTTTCTGCCCTCTGGGCTAAAAACAAAACCATAACCTTAATCCACCAGCTTGCTAAAGAATTTTGGTTTAAACAGACTATTTTTCCTCTAAACATCCTAGGTTTTATCTTTGAGCCAATCTGGTTAAAACTTTACAAGAATTCTCCAACTTTAGCTCTTTCTTCCTCAACCAAAAAAGATCTGGAAAAAATTGGCTTTACAAAGGTAAAAACTTACAGGCCGGGAATTGATTTTAAACCTCAACATATCACAAAAAAAGAAGATCTTATTTTATTTCTTGGACGCCTAATCCCTGCTAAAGGACCCGATCACGCAATAAATGCTTTCAAAATAATCCATAAGTCTTCTCCGGATACAAAACTCGTCGTCGCTGGTCGTGGAAAAGAAAAATACGTACAAAAGCTTAAAAATTTAACAAAAAAGCTCAATCTTCAAAAAGCTGTCGAATTTAAGGGTTTTGTGACAGAAAAAGGAAAAATAAATTTGCTAAAAAAATCTAAGATTGTTCTCATCCCTTCAGTACGGGAAGGCTGGTGTTTAGTGGCTACGGAAGCAAACGCCCTCGGTTGTATCCCAATCGGATACAATGTCCCTGGCCTTAAAAATTCAATAAAAAATGGCTACAGTGGATTGCTTACTGAAAATAACCCTCACGATCTTGCCCAAGCTGCCATTAATATCCTACAGAATAAAAATTTAAGATTGAAATTAGTGGAAAACGGAATTCTTTGGGCAAAACAATTTACTTGGGAAAAAACCTATTTAAGTATTAAAAGCGTAATCGAAAACAATTAATATTAATATAAACATAATATGATCAAATCTTATTTAAAAAATGTTTGGACAGACAGCGCCATATTAAATAACCAAATTCTAAAATCGCTGGTAGATCCTGTAAAAAAAGCAAAAATACTTGATCTTGGATGCGGAACAGGTGAATTAATTGTAGAAAGAGTAACAGCCGTCAGAAAACCCGAAATTTACGCAGTTGAAATAGATCCACTACATTTTAAAGAAATAAAAAAGTTAGGTATCAAAGTCACAAAAGCTGATATCGAAAAAGGGTTTCCCTACAAAAACAATTACTTCGACATCATATCTGCCAATCAAATAATTGAACATTTAGTCAACGTAGATCTTTTCATGGAGGAAATCCACAGAGTCCTCAAACCAAATGGTTACGTAATTCTATCAACGGAAAACCTGTCTTCCTGGCATAATCTTTTTGCCTTATTCTTTGGGTGGCAGGCATTTTCTCAACATATTTCAACCAAAAAAAATATAGGCAATCCGCTCAAGCTTAACCAGGCTGTTGGCGGTAAAAGTTATGACTGTCACATTCAAATCTTTACCCCAAGAGGTCTTAAAGAACTGGCCCAGATTAATAATCTTAAAGTTGAAAAGTCGTTCGGAGCCGGTTATTACCCGTTTCGCGGAATCATGTCAAAATTACTGTCCAAAATTGACCAGATTCATAGCGCATTTATTGGAATCAAAGCAAGAAAAATAAAATGACCAAGACTCAAGTTCAAAAACTAAAATCTAAAATCGGAGAAGTTAATTATAGATCAAAACTGGCTTCACAATATCAAGATAAAGAAATTCTTTTTGAAAACGAACCAAATAAGAATGAAATCATTCAAGCTCTCAAGGAAAGAATTAGATCAACAAAAAAAGATTTCGCCCTCCTTAAAAAAAATCATGTAGAATTTTCTCCTTATCTGGAAATCGGAGCAGAATTTGGGCATCGAGCAGCAGTCGTCGAAGAAAGATATCAAACCAAGGGTTTTGCTCTAGACATTTCCCTAGAAAGCCTCCTGCTTGCTCCCTTTTTTGCTAAACATCTTAAACTTAAAAAAATACCCGAACGAATTTGTGCTGACGCCTATAACCTGCCGTTCCAAGATAATTCATTTAGCTTCGTTTTTTGCTACCAATCACTACATCATTTTCCCGATCCAAAGCCACTAATTAAAGAAATCTACAGAGTCCTCAAGCCCCAGGGACACCTTTTTGTTAATGAAGAGCCCATTAGTCAGGGCCTAAACCTTAACCTTTGGCGAAGACCGACAAAATTAAGGCCATGGGAAAAAATGTTAAAATACACCCTTATTCTTCCCTTTATATCCAGAATCGGCAAAACAGAAACAGACCACGGAATCTTAGAAGAAACTTTTGACCTTAAAACGTGGGAGAGATCCCTGGAAATATTCGAGAATGCAACAGTCTGGATAAATCCTTTTAAATACGGACCTGGGACAAAAATAACTAAAAATTCTAAAACTACCCGGTTAAAACCTAGTCTCATTTCTCTGCCGTTTATTTTTGCACTTGGTGGAGGGATTAAAATTCTTGCCCAAAAAGACAATTCTCATCCGGATAAAATATCAAATAAAGTTACCGGCATCCTTTCGTGCCCCACTTGTATTAAAACGTTGAGCCCCAACTTTATTTGCCCAAAATGCAACACCAGATATCCAGTCTTTAAAAAGATTAAACTGCTAATGGACAAAGAGCTAATGGAGAAGCTCTACCCCCGATTATAAAAGATTAAGATATACATCTATCCTAATATCTAAAATGATTATAAAAACTTATATCTCCCAAATAAAGCAAGAAGAAAACCTAATGAAAAACGCAACGTTTATGTTCTCCACAGGCGTTGTGAGCGCAATATTTTCCATTTTGTCAACTTTAATATTTTCCCGATTTCTAGGCCCATCCGGTTACGGACTTTTTAAAATTGCCATGGGACTCGCTTCTACAGCAGCTTACCTATTAGACGTAGGCGTTAAATTTCTAATTCCTCGCTATATTGCCGAATTTGAAGCTAAAAAACAGCCGGAAAATATTGCCCACCTTCTCGAAAAAACTCTCTTAATAAAAGCGGTTATTGCAATTGTGGTATTAATTATTACTTGGTTTTTTAGCCAATCAATATCCCAGATATTTTTTCATTCCAAGGATCTGGAGATTTTAGTATGGCCTTCAATGCTTATATTTCTCATCGTTTTTTTAGATATAACTGTACCAATATTAATTGGATATCAAAATTTCAAGCTGGTAGCATTATCATCGATACTCGTACCATTTACCCACATTATTTTCGGTTTACCACTTGTTTATATTTTAGGCATTCGAGGACTTCTACTCGCAGCTTCACTTGCGTTTATATCCGGAAGCATCCCTGCAATACGGTTTATAATAAAAAAGGCTAAAAGAGGAGTAAGGCTTAGAAGTTTCAGTTATAAAAGCGCGTACATAAATTACAGCCTTCCGGTGTACTTTTCCAGCTTTCCCACTTATATTTATATCGTAATTATACCTCTCCTTTCTTTATTTTATACGCAAAAACAGGTTGGATATTATAGTTTTTCACTTTCATTTTATACTGCCGTGCAACTTTTTCCATTAACCTTAGCAAATGTCATGTTTCCAAAAGTCGCGCAACTGCACTCACGTAACAAAAAAGCATCAGCTTATCAAACTTTTAAACGGTTACTGATAATCTACACTCCGGTGGCAATCTGCGGCAGCATCCTCAGCGTTTCGGCAATCCATCCAATTGTTCGCCTGCTGGTCCCGGCATTTCTGCCTGCAACCAAAATCATTATTATCCAAGTAATTGCCTCGTTCATAATGGGTTATTTTTTCATTACTGTCTATTATGTAACTGCAATCAACAAACTTAAAATAGCAACCGTGCTAAATTGGATTTTAAGCATTAGTTTTGGAACACTTGCCTACTACCTTGCAGGCCTAACAAAGTGAAAAATAATTTAGTATCAATAATTATTCCAACCTTTAATGAAGCAGAAAACATTTCAAATTGCTTAAATAGTATAAAAAAGCAAAGTTACAAAAATTTCGAAATAATTGTTGTCGATAATCATTCAACCGACAAAACAACTACTATCGCCAGAAAATTCACGCCAAAAGTATATACACATGGCCCAGAAAGGTCTTCCCAAAGAAACTACGGTGCATCAAAAACCAAAGGGAAATATCTGTTGTTTTTAGACTCTGACATGCAAATTACTAACAATTGTATAAAGGAAGCAATACAAAAAATCAGGGACAAAAAAAATATCATTGCTTTTCCCGAAATATCGAAAGGAAAGAATTTTTGGGGAAAATCGATATCCCTCGAACGCAGTCTTTACCAAAAAGAAAAAATGTTAGCCGGAGCCCGCCTATTTCCAAAAAAACTTTTTATAAAACTCAAAGGCTATGACAAAACACTTTTTGCAGGCGAAGACTGGGATATAACTATTCGTGCCCAAAACCTCGAATTTAAACTTGTCTTCACAAATAGCAAAATCATCCACGAAGAAAATGCAAAAAGTATAAAAGAAATCTTAAGAAAGAAAATCTATTATTCAAAAAATATTTATCTTTACGCCCAAAAACACCCAAAAGAATTTGCTAAGCAGTCAAGTATTGCAGCAAGATTTGGTATTTATATAAAAAATTTACCAAAACTTTTAATGGATCCAGTCCATACTGCGGGCTTCCTTTTTCTCAAAACCCTCATATGGTACGATTGGCAAAATATCAGAAATGAAAATAAACATTCTTGATATCGGCTGCGGGATAACAAAATACGCTCATTCTATAGGTATCGACAGTAGCAAAAAAAGTGATGCCGATATCATTTTTGATATCGAGCGCGGAATTCCCTTTCCCGCAAACCAGTTCGATTTAGTTTATACCAGTCACACTCTCGAGCACATCGACCCAAAAAAATTAGTCTATGTACTTTGTGAAATTCACCGCGTAACAAAGCCAACAGGTAAAATAAACATCATAGTCCCGCATTTTTCTTCACAAGGAGGACCAAGCAATCCAGCACATTTAAGACAAGGCTTTTCCTCCCAGCTTTTCTATTATTTTCAAACCGAAAGTGGAAATCCGGACTTTGGCAAAATTGGCTTTGAAATTCAAAAAGTTACCTTGAAAAAAGGTCGGACAAGCTATTTTATCTGGAACTGGTTTTTCGCTTTAGTGGAGTGTTTTGCAAATTTTAAACCTCTTTTTTGCGAAGTATTCTGGGTTTACTGGTTTGGCGGTTTTGACGAAATCGAATTTGTAGTCAAACCCCTAAAAAGAGGCACAAGATAGTAAATGAAAAGCACAATTCTCGATATTGGTTGTGGAAAATCAAAATACCCAAATTCAATTGGTATCGACAACAACAAAAAAAGTGCTGCCGATATTATTTTTGATATTGAGCGCGGAATTCCCTTTCCCGCAAACCAGTTCGATTTAGTTTACACTAGTCACACTCTCGAACACATCGACCCTAAAAAATTAGTCTATGTTTTAGAAGAAATCTGGCGTGTCACCAAACCTCAAGGCAAAATAATCTTCAAAGGTCCCCACTTCACAGGAGCTGGTGCTGCCACCAATCCGACCCACCTAAGGCAAGGCTTTTCCTCCCAGCTTTTCTGCTATTTCATTTCGGAAAATGAATACCCTAATTACGGCAAAATTTCTTTTAAAGTGAATAAAATAATTTTGAGAAAAGGCAGAACCAGAAACCATTTAATAAACCTAATTTGGGCAACAATCGAAGCTTTGGCAAACCTAAATCCTTTAGCATGTGAACTAACCTGGGGGTATTTATTTGGAGGCTTTCATGAAATCGAATTTCAACTCCAGCCAATCAAATGACCACGAACACTTTCTTCTTCTTGGCAACAACCGGACTAGTTTTAAGAATAATCTTTTCATTTTTAATTCCCAGCTTTGCGGGCAACGATGAACTAGCCCATTTAAGGTACGCCCAACACATCTTAGCCGAGAGAAAATTACCGAACTTGAATAATTACTCCACAGAAAATCCAGTCGGCAATGAATATTTCCAACCTCCGCTTTACTACACTCTACTTACTCCCCTAATTTCTTTTATACAGGATCCAATAAATCAACTAAAAACAGGTAGGCTATTCTCCATCTTCCTCTGGACAGTCACTTTTTATTTTGCCTACAAAATCCTAATGGTTATTAAACTGCCTAAATCGCAAAGCATTATCACCCTCTCGCTCGTCTCTCTCTTGCCATATTACATCTTTAATTCCTCATCAGTAACCAACGACTCCCTAGGTTTTTACCCTTTGTATTCTTCTTACTTTCACTCAACAATTTTGCTGCCTGCAGCACTGGCAAGATTTTTTAGACAAAAGATGTACAACTTTAACAAGAAAACAAATAAAAATGGGATTCACTCAGATTTTCGACCCCTGCCAAAACTATTAAATAGTTGTCTTGTACTTATTTCGTCTTTTGAACGTGAGATTCTTTTAAGGAAATCGTTGCCCTTTGGACTATCAATTGTATCTATTTCAAAGAAAAATGGTTCAAAAAAAATCTAAAGAGTCCATCTCAATAATAATCGTTAATTGGAACACTAAGAATGAAACAGTTTGCGCCATAAAATCTATTTACAAAAACTGCTCTATACCTTTTGAGGTAATAGTTGTTGATAACGATTCGCAAGACGGCTCTTACTCCTTTTTGAGAAGAAAATTCCCCAAAATAGGGCTCGTCAAAAACCCTGAAA
>Ga0209542_10016739_pt1 | contig 12110 bp, 15 predicted proteins | sample RifCSPhighO2_01_FD_184028 | JGI IMG/M metagenome (GOLD analysis project Ga0209542, IMG submission 184028) | Soil microbial communities from Rifle, Colorado - Rifle CSP2_plank highO2_0.1 (SPAdes) (version 2) | ecosystem: Environmental > Terrestrial > Deep subsurface > Rock core/Sediment ...
TCAATTTTCTCTCTTTTAACCTGACCATTCTGAGAAAGCATAAAGCTTCTTCTTTGGAATAATTACACTCTAGAATATACGTTAGATACCTTTGTAAATAGGGGTGCAATAATATTGGTATACTACAAATTGCAGAATAATTCATAAATATTTGGGAGTAAAATCCAAAAGGTTTTAAAAGAGATAAATAACATATCTAAGAAGAAGGGTTCTGCTAACTTAAGTTAAAATGGCAAAAGACATATCACAGCTTTTTTCAGAAGTAATAGAAAGAAATCAACATTTACTAGCTAAGCCAATAATAAGAGATTTACCTAATATTACAGAAGAAGATAGAAAGACTTTAAATTCTATAATTAATCAATTATCTGTTAGTCAAAATCCACAGCAAAAAGTCAAACTTGAAGAGACTTTGAGAAAATACACTGGGCAACTTTGGCAGATTATTACTGTTCTTCAAACTCCTGAACTTTATGGGGATATTTTTATAACAACAAAAAATAAGCCTTTTTTTTACTGGATTGGCAGGGTAGGCTATAATTATTAATCTTTAATAAACAATAATAAAATATAGTATACGATTAATAATAATAGAATTATATAAATGTTTAAATAAAATAATTATCTTTTTTAATCATGCAGGAATCAAGAAAAGCGCAGGCATTATCTGTTATAGCCATCTTATTAGTTATATTCACCTTAGTTTTATTGGCAATAGTAATAACTGTTTTTATTACAAAACCTGCTTTTGTTGCAGGCTTGGGATTTCCAAATACAATGACATCAAAAATAGTTGATGAAAGAAATTATGAAAATTACAAGCAGGAAATAACCTGCATTTATCCTTATATAAAAGTTGGGAATGAATGCTGTTTGGATAAAAGTTTCAATGGAATTTGTGATAGAGATGAACAAATAAAAGAAACAACCCCCTCTTGCACTTATCCTTATATAAAAATAAATACAGAATGTTGCTTGGATGACAATAATAATGGAATCTGCGATAAAAATGATATTGGAAGAACCAGAATAAGAAGTTCAGATATTGATTCCCCTTTTGACATTAATTCAATTGACATTGAGAAAAATGAATTAAGTTTTGATTTAGAAAATGAAGGAAATGATGATGTAATAATCAAAAAAATAAAAATTGATGATTGTGATACAGAACATCCTGATAAGACCATAGAAAAAGGAGATGAGAGAAGATTTAATTTTGATTGTGACTTTAATTCTAGAGTCAACAGCGATATTGAAATAGAATATATTAAAATCATAGGAAATGAAACTCTGACAGCAAATGGAGAAATCAGAGCTGATTTTAATTATGGGGATTATTGAATTCTATAGAGACATGCCATAATATTCTTAATGCATAAGAGAAACTTGCACAATTCATTTCCTGTCCTGCATAAATATTAATGAAATTATCACATAATTTTTAAACCATCTTTATCATCAAGATTTATGAAATATGATAAACAGCAAAATAGGCAAGAGAGAATATTTGGGCCTTATGATAGTTATCCTAGTGCTCATATTTCTTATGAAAATCCAAAAACTTTGATTGAGTAGTTTATGAAGGGAAAGCAGAAAGAAAAGAAGAACCAGAAGAAGAAATAACCTGGAAAAAACTAATACTTTATTATTTATTTTTATACTCCCCTGAAAATGAAAAAAGAAATCATCAATCTGAGCCAGATGAACTAAAATTTCTCAAAGAGGAAGTTTTATGCAATGCAACAGGTTTTGAAATTCATAAAGAATCTGGGAAATATTATATTAGGGCTTTTACAGAAAATCCAGCGTCATCAAATCAAATCCATAAACTTTAAATAACCAATATTTCTTGTATATTTACAGACTAGGCTGGCGAGTTAGCTCTTCGCCATTTGCTAGTGAGCTTTAAGCAAGCTGCAAGAGGGCAAGTGACATTGTTGTCGCAAAGTCTTAATACAAACGTTGAGGTTTTGTCCTTTTTGATCTTGCTTTTGCGAATCGGGTCAGACCTTGATCGGAGCAGCCCTAAACAGGAGTGAAGATGCTTAGAGGGTAGCAGAACTGAGAATGTATTAGGGTTAACTTTTTGATAATAATGAGGCAAACCCTCGAGTCTGTACTTTATTAACTATCCAAAAAAAATAAAAATTCTTTACCAGCTTTTAATTATTTTTTATACATAACCATGACCTTAAAACCTCTTCTTGTCCTACATAAGATTATTGATACAAAAATAACATATTTTGCAAAAGCAAAACCTAAAAATTAAATATTTTATTAAAAAGTTAGCAGGCAAAGATAATGTTAGCACAGATATTTTTATAAACTTGTTAATATTAATTCACTTATGCCAGATTTAGATGCGAGTGTTGATTGCGGTGAGGATACTTGTTCTAGTTTAGATACTATTGGTTGTAGATTAATTCCTCATGAGGAGGTTGAAAGACAATTTAATGATGCAATAAAAAGACTTCCTTCTGAAAGGTATGTTGGATTTATGAACAATTTGCAACAAAATTATCCGAGAACCTATAGATTTTTTAGAGCTTTTGGTTTTTAATACTTAATTTTATATACATAATCTTCCTTTAAACAGCAGATGAATTTATTCATCTGTAAATACCCTTTGGATAAATCTTAAAAGATTTATCTATATACTCCAATGCAAAACAAAAGAGGTCAGTTCTATATTATTGCAGCAATAATAATAGTTCTGGCTGTTTCAGGGCTTACAGCAATCTCAACATATGCAATAACAAAACCAGAACCAAGAATTATAGAATCCTTAAGTGATGAATTAAATTCAGAGGGCTCAAGAATAGTTGATTATGGAATAATAAACAAAATTGATTCAAATAATATTTTAGATAGTTTTACAAAAGAAGAATTTGCACCATATTTTCTGCAAAAAACCGAAAATGCAAATATTCTTTTTATTTTTGGAAACAGGACTTCACTTTATGGAATTAGATACAGGGAAGAAGTAAGCGGACAAATAACTGCATCAATTGGAGGTCATTCAAGCTGGTTTATTACCAATCCTTATTCAGAAAAAATAAACCTTAATGTTTTTCCTTCTGATGAAAGCATAAAGGTAAACTTATTAAATAGAACTTACCAATTTGAATTAATGGATAATGAAATGTTTTATTTTATTATAGGCCAGGAAAAAGAAGGTGAAACTTATGTTGAAAGGAATTAGTAGATATAACAAAAATAGCAAGTTCACTCATTTTATAAATGAAAAGAAAGCAATAAGTGAGATTATTTCCTATGTAATTTTAATTTCCATTGTTCTTTTTTTAGCAACAGGAATTTATATCTGGCTGAAAACAGCTTCTAACGCAACTCCTGCAACAGATTGCAAAGAAGATACATCTGTTGTTGTGTCAAGCTATCAGTGTTTGGGAGATGTAAGGCTTTCAATAAAAAATAATGGATATTTTAATGTTGATGGAATAATATTAGCAGTTGGAAATAACAGCCAAAGGGAGCCTGATGTTTATCTTTTGTCAACATATCTTACTGATTCTATAGCAGGGCATTATGATTTTATTCCACCTTTAGCTCCAGGTGAAACAAGAGAAGCCAAATTTATAACAAAGACAGACACAGGAGATTTAACATTTAATATTACATTAATAAAGATTCAGCCATTTATAATCGATAAAAATGAAGAGGTTCTCTGCAATAATGCAGTCATCAAACAGAATCTTGAGAACTGCAATCCTGTTTGAGGATTGTTTCTTCGTTTTTGATAAAACTTTTTCTAAAAACTTTAAATCGCAAGATTTGAATGTTCCTGAAATTTTTAATTTCTGAAGTTTTGTTTTATTAATTTGAAAGTTTTTGTTGTGAGGTAATTCACGAATTGTGTGAGAAGTCATAACTTCCATTTTATAAGATTAATAAATAAAGTTAGGCTTTACATTAAAAAGTTTGGTGATTAGTGCAATTCCGGACTAAACTGCCCCCTTACAATGCATATATCAATTAGCAACTTATAAACATTATTATTTCTGTTATTAAAACGAAATTCCATTTCTTTAATGTACAATGGGTAGTTTGTTTTGCTAATTCCATGATACTTATGGAATCTTTCTTTTTATTAAAATGAATTATTTTTCTATTCTTATTCTCTATCCTAATAACCAGCCAGATTAAATTCGGATAAAAGATTATGCAATACACTTTTCAATATAAGCTATTGGTTTAATATCAATAATAATAGTTTCATGGATAATCCATTTACCATCATTACTTTTTCTTATTGATGTTTTTAATATTGGTTGATTTTGTTGTTTTAATTTTTCTTCATCAATATTTTTATGAAATAATTCTTGTTGTGATTTCATTTTGACATCCTTTTTAATTAAAGTTAATATTTTTAAGAAAGTTGTTTATAAAGTGTTTTTTCTAATATCTGAAAAGTGTGAAAAATGGGAAAGTGAAATATTTTCAAAAAGATAAATTTTATATAACTATGACCTTGAAGGAAATTTCTTTTATTGGATAAACAGGGTCATTTGAAATAATCATCAATTTTCCAAAATATTCTCCTTCAGAGAAAGCTGTTGGTTCAATTTCTAGAGTTAGTTCTTTGCTATTATTCGGGCTTAATCTAAACAAATTTGATGTAATTGCCCAAGGTAGATCATATATTTTATGATCCTTATCTTTTCTCTCAAAAAATAGTGATATATCATAAACAACTAGATCTGAAAATCCATCATTCTTTAAATTAAACGAAATAGATGTTCTTGTCCCATTGCTTACTTCTCCAAAATCTATTGTTTCAGGTGCATAAATTTTAGCAGAATTGTCTGAATAATAAGATGCTTTTTCAGATAATTTAATAGAAACATCCCCTAAATTATTTAGTGCCCCCCCTTGTCTTCCTGTAACTGCAAGGGTCTCGAATATTGGAATCCCTCTTGTTAATAAATAATTAAAAAATCCAACAGATGGGCTCATAGATCTTCCTACAGATGCTGAGGCTGCATCAGTATATAACATTTTTCCTTTGAAAATAAATTCTCCAGCAATATAATTCTTTTCAGTAAATCTTCCTACTGAGCATGAAAAGAAAGTTCCTAACAGCAAAGATGTGTTTTTGACTTCTTCAGGAATTAAACTTTTCTGCATGTTTGAAGGATCACCATGACCTTCATAAAAGAAATAATCATAGTCTTTTTTTGATTCCTCTAAGAATAATTCATCAGAATTTGCCTGTTCTTGATCAATTATAACTATTTGAGAGTCTGTATAAGCTCCTTCTGCTTGAAAATTTTTATATTTTCCAGTTAGATAATTTTTTAGCTCTTCTATTTCTAGGAGTCTATATCCTGCATCCAAGACTTCATCATAAATAGGTATATAAATAAGTGCCTGATGACTAAATGTTTTATTACTGGTTCTGTAATTTATATTATTTATGAAATATCTTTTTATTAGTTCTGTATTATCATCATCTGAATTAGATGTTATTCTACTTATAAAAAAAGGGCTCGTTTCGTAAGGTGATGCGCATGGTGGTTCAAAGCTTAAAAGAGTTTCAATTATTTCTCTTATTGTTATCATACCAGATTGTTCACAGGGATAAGAAAGTGTCAGATTTATATCTTTTTTAGGATCATAGCATTCCCATTTTACTGTTAAATTAGTCTCTTTGCAGTCTTCATAAATATCTTGATAATAATAATCTGAAAGTATAGATTCATAACCATAGCTAAACTCTCCTGTAGGAATAATACCTATTAAATAAACACCCTCTAGTCCATTTGATTTATAAAAGTTTATTAGATAATCCTTTATTTGTTTTTTATCAACATCTGGTGAAAATTCCTTTTGCTGAATTTTCCAGCCATATTCTTTTTCTAGCTGTTTTTTGAATAAATTCAATTCATAGGTTATATTTTGAGATAGAGATGAATCGATTATAAATAATACATTTTTATTTTCTGTAAAAGGATATTTGCACGATGCATTTTCACATCCATTATCACACTTATAATTTTTTGTTTTAACACTATTTTTACTGCAAAAATATTCCCTTAACAAATTTTTATTTATGCACTTATCCCTATAGATTATTGTTCTGAAAGGAGATTCATATGTTACAATCCCTTTAATAAATGGCTCATCCCCATAATCTGAATCAGAACATTTTGGTATCTTCTTAACTGCGAAGCTATTAATTTTTTGATGATTATAAATCAACATAGCAGAAATAATTAAGATTAACAGACTCAGGGTAAAAACTGCACTCTTTTTCATGTTAATATAGTCAATCTAACATATATAAATTTTTTGGTAATTAGTGCAATTCCGGACTAAACTGCCCCTTTACAATGCATATATCAATTAGCAACTTATAAACATTATTATTTCTGTTATTAAAACGAAATTCCATTTCTTTAATGTACAATGGGTAGTTTGTTTTGCTAATTCCATGATACTTATGGAATCTTTCTTTAGCAAAACTCCAGAAACCTTCAATACCATTAATATGATTATGATTATTTACTAATTCTTTATCATGGTCAATAATATTATGTTTTCCATATTGCTCCAGACTTGCATAACTTTTCCATCCATCTGTGTAAAACACAGAACCTTTCTTTGTCTTATTTTTAATTTCATTCATTAAAGTGTCTGCTGAAACATCCTGCACAATAACTGTATGAACCTTGCCTTTTCTCTCGAGAATTCCAAAAACTATTGCTTTATTTTTTGCACTTCTTCCCCTATTTCCTTTTCTCTTTCCACCAAAATAACTTTCATCTAACTCTAATTCACCATATAATTTTATCACTTCATAATTACAATAATTACTTATGCATTTTCTGAAATGCATAAATTTTCTATGTATCACATTATAATTAATATTCAATTCATTTGCTGCCCTACGGGCAGAGATTTCTAAATAAAAATAATAAAGTATCTGTAAGTCTCTCCTAAGTTTTTGTAAGCTATACTTCTGTTTACAATGTTTGCATTTAACTCGCTTATCAGTGAGCTTGTATAGTCCATATTTGTTGCAAAATATGCACTTTCTACCCAAGAAATACATGTCTGACAACACCTTTTTCATTACTATCGTCGTAGTTTAGCTATTATTTAAGCTTTTTTGGTCCGAAAAAGGTGCAATCACCAAAAGTTTTTATCTCATTAATATCATACAGGATAGGAAGAGGAGAGTCAGTGAGATTGAGTTATAAAAAAAAATTTATCCTAAACGTACTATAACATAACTTATAAAAAGGTATGTCAAAGATTAATTTCAAGCCCCTTTAACCTTTGCTTTTTCAATCCAATTCTCTTGTTTTTGGCATTGATTGCAGACAGGTATAAAATAGTTCTGATGATTTTCATCTCTTACTTTCAACAAAGTGCCTCTTAGTTTGCCATAATCTTCATCAATGACTTCATCACAAATCATGCACCTCTTTTCCATGCTTAATATAAGATTTTAAAGATTAATTATTTTTTGGAATTAATTAAATTTAAAATAATCTGATTTTCCTATCTTTCGAGTTTTGCAGACAATTCCAGATTCAATAAAATTAGGAAAAAAAGTCTTGATAGAATTATAGCCTACATTGCTTTCTCTTGCTATTTCTGTTATAGGATAATCAAAAAAATGAAAGCTTATTAAAAAATCAAAGACTCTCAATTGAGGAGTGTCTCCAAATTGCATAAGAAAAAAACTTTTGTTTTCTTTTATTTTCATAATAACAATACATTTACAAACTATTTAACTATTTCTATATATTTTCTCTTATTCTCTTCTCATCCTGCAACAAAATAATAAAGCATAAAACATCAACTTTTATAAATCTTATACTCTTAATTAAGGTATGTTAAAACAAATCATAATTGACTTGCTTTCAAAACAAACAGGCTTAAGAAAAGAGGAGCTTCTTAATTTAATTGAAGTGCCTCCAAGCGAGGATTTAGGGGATTATTCTTTTCCTTGCTTTATTCTTTCTAAGAAAGAAAAAAAAGCTTCGAACTTAATTGCAGAGCATATAGCAAAACAACTATCTCAAAAACTTCCAAAAGAAATTGAAAAAATAACTTCTTCCGGACCTTATCTTAATTTTTTTGTAAATAAAACTTTTTTAGCAGAACAGATAATAAAAATAGATTCTAATTTTGGAAAAACTAATCTGGGCAAAAAAAGAACTGTTTGTATTGATTTTTCAGCTCCAAACATAGGAAAACCAATGCACATAGGGCACATTCGTTCAACAATAATTGGAGATTCTATGATGAGGATTTATAGTTTTCTTAATTACAATCCTATAGGAATTAATTATTTGGGGGATGTTGGATTACATATTGGAAAATTAATTGTTGCTTATGAACTGTGGCTGGATAAAAACGCTTTAAAAAAAGATCCTGTAGCAGAACTGTTAAGATTATATGTTAATTTTTGCGGAAAAGAAAAATCAGAGGCAAAAGAAGGTATGGAGCAGGAAGAGGAATTTGCAGATAATGAGTGGACTAATAAAGCAAAAGAAAAAATAAAACTTTTAGAATTAGGAGATAAAAAAACAGAAAAAATCTGGGATGAAATAAGAAAAGCTTCTGGAAAGGGTTTTAAAAAAGTTTATGATTTATTGAATGTGAGTTTTGATGAAACAACAGGACAAAGCGAATTCACAAGAAAAGGAAAAAATATTGTTGCTCTTGCACTGGAAAGAGGATTAGCAAAAAGAGAAAATGATGGTGCTGTTTATGTTCAATTGGATGAAAAAAATCCAGAAAGCAAAAAATACATTTTAAGAAGAAACGAAACAGCCTCTTACATAACTTATGATTTAGGGGCTGCTGCTGAAAGATTCAAGAAATACAAGTTCGATAAAATGATTTATGTTACTGATTTTCGTCAACAAGCTCATTTTTCATCACTTTTTATTTTATTAAAATTAATGAACTATGAATTTTCAGATAACCTGATTCATCTTCCCTTTGGAATAATTAAATTTGGAAATGAAATAATAGCAACAAGAGAAGGAAATATAATCTTATTGGAAGATGTTCTTGAAAAAACAATTGAAAAAGCAAAAGAAGAAATAAAAAAGAGAAAAACCAAAGGAGATGCTGAAAAAGTCGGAGTTGGAGCAATAAAATATATAATCCTTAAAAATGAGCCAATAAAAGATGTTCAATTTTCATGGGAATCTGCATTAAGTTTTGAAGGTAACACAGGCCCTTATCTTCAATATTCTTATGCAAGAGCAAGTTCAATAATCAAAAAAGCCAAAAAAAAGAACATAAACAAAGGAAAAATAAATCTTAAAAAACAAAAATTAAGCAAAGAAGAAATAAGATTGGTTAAGAAAATTTCAGAGTTTCCTGAAATTATTATTAATGCAGAAAAGAATCTTAATCCTTCCTTGATTGCAAATTATTCTCATGAATTATGCCAAATTTTTAATGAATTTTATCATAATTGCAAAGTTTTAACTGCAGAAAAAAAAGAAGAGAAGATTTTAAGATTAAGGTTAGTTGATTCTTTCAGAACTTGTTTAAGTAATTCTCTTCATCTTCTTGGTATTGAGACAATGGAAGAGATGTAATGTTTTTATATTCTAAATTTAAAAATATTCAAATTAGAGGTTATGTTACAAGAAGATTTGTGGCACAATTGTTTTTTAACATTAATCTCACTCATCACATCCATCTTACACTCCATATAATGTCATTTATCACATTATTAAAAAATCAAAGTTCTATATCCCCACAATCTTTTTAAACCATTTAATTAAAGATATTTTATGTACGATGACATTTTAGATGGATTGGGAGGAGCATCTTCAATTGAAGTTGGAGGTTCAGAAGAACCCTCTGTAGATATACAACCTGAAAGTAAGGGTTTTCTATTTCCAAACTTAAGCACAGATTATCATTATGTTTTGTCATCAAGTCCTGGTGAAGCTAAGATAGGTCCCAGAGGGTTTTATGTTTATCTTAACAGAAATTTTGCACAAAAAGCATTTGATTTAGTGTTATCAAGACCGCAATATAATCAACTAAGAGATGGAGCTAAGTCTTTTTTAGATAAATTAGGATTCAAACAATACAAAAACTATACTCCTTTAACTCATTTTCCAGCTAATGCAAGAAATAAAAGGGGGCTTATAATAGACCTTTCTTTAAATGGTGCAAGTTTGTCTGAGATTATGTTAGAGCCAAGGGATTTTAATGATATTATGAACGGAAAATTAGATATGGAACCTAGATACAGAACAATAGGTTTAACAGATTCTAAAAGAAGCGAGGCGCTTCAAGCATTATGGGTTTATTGGATTAATCAAATGAGATTGTATGGCGTGTACTCTCCATCAGAGCAATAAATGCAAATATATAGCATAGACGATAACATAAAGTTTATATACTTAATATATATTTAATATATATGAAGAAAATAGAAGTTAATCATAAATCTGAATTAAAGTTAAAAAATATCAAAGGTTTTCTTGAAAGAACAGTTACTTCTTTTGGAACTGGATCAAAAGTAGATTGTCCAAAAGAATTTTTAGGTAAAAAAGTCATATTGGTAATTCTTGAAGATGAAACACATAAGGACTAATGTTTTTGAAGAGAATAAAAGGTTAAGAGAACAATTGGATTACAAAGAGAAGCAAGCATCTGAATGGCAAAACAAATATTATGAACTTCTAAATGAATTAAAGAAAACACAAGCATTGTTAAGGCAATTCTTGAATGAAAATACTCCCTCTTCAAAACTTCCTTTCAAAAATAATATTAATAATACTGAAAAAGAGCCAAAACCTCGTGGAAAACCGATTGGTTCTAATGGTGGAAATAAAGAAGCTCCTGAAAATGTTGACAGAAAAATAAAGGCAAAACTTGAAAGAAGATGCCCGAGATGTGGAAAAATAATTTCTATAAGGGATATAGATACAAGATTGAGATATGTTTATGATGCAATAATAAAAGCAATAGTTATCGAGGTTGAAGAAGAAATTTATCCTTGTGATTGCGGTGAGTTTTGCATAGGAACTCACCCAGATATTCCTAAAAGAGGAATGATTGGATATAATCTTCAAACACTTTTTACAGAATTGAAATTTAATTTTTCAGGCTCCTATGCAAATATTTCTAAATTCTTTGATAATGTTACCAATGGAAAAATAAACTTTACTCCAAAAGCAATCAATGATTCCGTTGGACGAGTCGCTAATAAGCTTGAACCATCTTATAATAAAATTGAAGAAGAATTAAAAAATCAAGATTTTGCTAATTGTGATGAGACTTCATGGCCTGTTAACGGCGTGCAATGGTATTTGTGGATGATAGTTACCTCGAATTTTGTATTTATAACAATACAAAATTCGAGAGCAAGAAGAGTATTGATTAATATTTTTGGAGAAGATTATCATGGAGGAATTATTAGTGATTGTTTTAAGGCCTATGATAATTTTGCAAAATGGTATCAAAAATGTTGGGCACATCTTTTAAGAAAAGCAAAGTTTGAAGCAGAAAAATATCCTCGGAAAAATATTGTTAAATTTTATGAACAATTGAAGCATCTCCATAAGGAGATGTCAGATTTTCTAAGAGAAAATCCTTCAAAAGAACTGCGAATTGAAAAGAAAAAAGAATTTGAAAAAAAGCTGAATCAAATTATTAATTACAAACATTGGTGTAAAGAAGCACAAAGTATTATTGATAATCGATTAAAGGCGTACAGAAATCATTGGCTTTCAGCAATAGAAATTGAAGGAATAAGTCTTGATAACAATCTTTGTGAAAGAAAGATTAGGAATTCTATAGGTTGGAGAAAAATGTTGGGTGGACATAGAACAGGAGAAGGAGCAAAGCAATATGCAATTATTGAAACAATAAGGCAAACCTGGAAACATCAAGGAAAATACCCATATAATGAGCTGTTAAATGTTATAAGAAATTAGTTCTCGAGGAGCTATATATTTACCAATAAATTTTCATCTGTTTTATCCCGTTAATATTTCCTAACGATACATTTCTTTGATTTTTCATTTTTTAAGTTTCCTTATAAAAGCCTGAGATGGAGTTTCTAGTTCGTCAAACTTTAAAGCTTTATGGGGCTTTAAATC
>Ga0209542_10016740_pt1 | contig 12109 bp, 13 predicted proteins | sample RifCSPhighO2_01_FD_184028 | JGI IMG/M metagenome (GOLD analysis project Ga0209542, IMG submission 184028) | Soil microbial communities from Rifle, Colorado - Rifle CSP2_plank highO2_0.1 (SPAdes) (version 2) | ecosystem: Environmental > Terrestrial > Deep subsurface > Rock core/Sediment ...
CTATCCCTTGTTAGGTAATAACGAGCCAAGACAGGCGTCTGTCAGTTTACACGCACGAGATACTTACTCTTTTATTTTATGTTTTTTTATATAAATCCTTGACGGTTTCTTCCCTGAGCTTCATATATTTTTCAAATGCTTCTTTCAGTTCGCTCATATTTTTGGCGCGTTTCATCTGTACCATCAGAATATAATAGTACTGAAGCGCTTGATCGAGATCGCAAGTAACTTTTACACGGGGTGTCCCTTGGTACCCTTCGAACACAAGCCATTCGCCTTCAACGTTGGCAATTGTGGCCTTGGCGCTTCCGGGGAAACCATCAACTTTAACGCCCGGCATCTCGGTCATCTCAACATGAAACAGCTTATCCAGCTTCAGATATCTCTTATCCCCAGGGGTATAGAGATACTCGGCGTCATACAACCCCTTCATGAATGAAATGAAAAGTACGCGCGCGATCCGGTACAGTTCCTTTTTATCTATGCTCTTGTCGGAAAGTATTTGCTTAAGATGTTCTAGGTTAATGGTAAAAAAAGGTATCACCAGCGTTGGCCGCTTAGATGTATCCCAACCGACGCTTGTCTCAACATGACCGCCTTTAACAATGGCGGTGAACCTCAGATCGTCCAAATCACGGATGCTGATGAACAATATCTCTTCCAGTTCCTTCAACACAGGGTATCTGTCCGCGGCCTTACCGATCAGATCAGCGCATTCCTGAAATACTTTATAGGCGGCTTTCTCTTTGTCCGTTTGGAGGATTGTCCGCCCACGATCGAACGCAAGCGGTGCTCTTTTAAATTCCTTCACGTAGCGATCCGAGCCGAGACTTGTTATCTTACTGAGCGCGGATATAAACGAATTTTGCATTTTGGCCATGGTAATAGTGCTTTGATTTAACGGGTGTAGTGTAGTATATTCCGTTTATATTAGCAACGACGCATGAGCGATACAAATACCAGTTTATCTCACAGCATGTCTTTTTTACGTAGATTCGCAACATACATTGGAGAAAGATTCCCTGGCCACATCGCGTTACTCTACTCCGTGTTATTCAGCCTTTGTGTGCTGGTTTTTACTGACACTTCGGTTACCGGGGGCGATTTCGTATCCGCCCCTTTTATCATCGTCACGGCAACGATTTTTCTGTTTTTTGTACGCTTGAGATTAGTCGATGAAATCAAGGATTATCGGTATGACTCTCAATATCATTCAGAACGTCCGGTCACCAGAGGAATCTTACGGCTTACGGAAATAAAATATTTGATCCTCATAACGCTGGTGTTGGAATTTATATTTCAGTTGGGCAACACGTATGCCGGAATTATAACGTACGGTATTTTTTTATTGTACTCGTACTTCATGTACAAGGAATTTTACCGCAAGTCATTTTTTTCGCAGCACCTGCTGGCCGGTCTTCTGGCCCACCAATTCATTTTTATGCTCGCCACGCTCTTCGCACTCAGCACAATGCAACAACGGTTACCCGAACTCGATCCAAACTTCTTTATTTTTATATTGTTTATGTTCGCTCCTCCTTTCATGTTTGAGCTCGGACGAAAACTCGAGCACCGGAAAGATGATCGGGGTGAAAATACTGATGATACCTATATATTCAGATGGGGCCTGGTTTCTTCATTTCTATTTCTGATGATCATCAGCTTTATACAGGGCACAGCCCTTACCTACTTGCTCGGCGACAGGTACTATTTTGGCCTTGCGTATAATGGTGTCCTAGTGTTAACCATCATATGGTTTCTAAAAAGCCGATTCGTGGTTTCAAAAACTGCGAAGTACTGGTCGGTGCTGCTCGCGTTACTGGGGATGGCACTGTACGTGGTTAATAAAATTGGCATATAGCGTATCGTGCGTAGGACAATCGGCAATAAGGCTACTAATCTTATCTGGCTCAAACAGCGGATATCGCAGGTACCTGATTTTATAATTATTGACCCGGCAGAACTCGTTCGGGACTTCAAGGAGATTAATGACCGGATACGGTTGCTGCTGGAGGACCCTTCATCCGTACCTATTGATGAGATACAGAAAGCCATTCATGAGGCATGCCTGGATCCGAAGGGTCTCGATGTTTTATCCTCAAGACTGAAAGGATTGAATGCGAAGAAAATAATTTTTCGTACGTCTGCAGCGCAGGAAGACACGGCGGCATTTTCCTTCGCCGGAATGTATCGCAGCTTTGGTCCGTATGATGCGGCACTTTTTGACTTCGAAGACGTACTCCGCGGCAGTTGGGAAAGTCTCTATTCGGAACGGACTGTAAGCTATGCACGAGTTCGCAACCAGCCGGTACGGATGCAAAACTTTTGTATCGTCGCGCAGGAATTCTTTTTAGGCGTATTCTCCGGCGTCGCGTTTGTTGATCCTGGCGAAAGAAAAATCGTTTTGACCATTGGAGAGGGCGTGCAGGCCGTTGTTGAAGGAGAAAATGCGCATACGAATGCGTTTACGTATGATGATGTCAGCGTTCCTGCCATCCTGCGCAACCGGATTTCCGGGGAAACATGGAAGCGCTTTCTTGCGACTATCAAGCACATAGCCCATGAGAAGGAGCGGCCGCAAGACATCGAATGGATATTGCAAAAGAATAATTTTGCGATTGTACAAACGCGGGACGTCACTGTATCGATATACGGTCACGATGACGAGATCGTATGGGACAATACGAATATTGCGGAGAGTTACCCCGGCATAACTCTTCCATTGACGTTCTCATTTATCCGGCACGCCTACTCTCGTGTGTACCCTCATTTTCTCCAGCTTGTCGGAGTTCCTTCGAAAAATATCAAAGAAAAGCAAAACATTTTTATAAATCTCTTGGGGCACATTCACGGACATGTGTATTATAACGTGCGCAACTGGTACGAGATGATTCGGCTACTCCCGGGCTACCGGTTCAACAAGGATTTCTTTGAGGCCATGTGGAATCCAAAAAAGAAGTTGTCGGAAAAAACACATCGGCGAAAATCACTGTTGAGTTATATTGCGCTCGCGCCTCTCTTCACGAGATTCCTGATTAAAATCGTCTTTATTAGGACGTCCGTTGCCCGCTTCCTCGGGCACTATCAGGAAGCGGTTGATAGTTTTTCAAAAACCTCACTGACCGAAAAATCTCTACGTGAACTCAAGGGGTATTATCTTGCGATTGAAGATTCGTTTTTTTCAGCATGGGCGGTACCGATACTCAACGATTTCAGGGTCATGATCTTTCACGGAATGCTGAGGCGTTTGGTAACGTCGGAAAAAGGGGAAGATGAGGCGAATCAGATTATCAGCTCGCTCTTAACGCAGGATGTGGTCATGCGGAGTTTTGCGCCCATCGAGGATATACTGCATATTGCGCACCTTTGTAAGGAAAGCACCGACATGCGTGCCGTCATGACCGGGGACGAGAATAACCAGCACATACTGCAGTATCTCAGGGAAACCCCCGGCGCAAAAGAAATATACGAAGCTATTGTACGCTATATCGACGCGTATGGTGACCGTAACCCGTCCGAACTCAAGCTGGAGAGCCCGACGATGAAAGAGCGGCCGGAGCTCATTATAGATTTGATTAAGCACTATATTCGTTCCGAGCCCCACAACCGGACGAACGAGAAGAAAACGCATCATGACCTCTATTTGTCCAAATTGGATGAATTTAAAAAAATCATCCGTAATAAATCAAAGATGGCGTTTCCGTTGCTGTGGCCGATCAGCACATGGATCCTTGCTACCGCTAAAGACGCGGTTGCTACCCGTGAGCATCTGCGGTTATTGAGAAGCTCGGCCTTTGGCATAGCGCGAAAAATGTTCTATCGATTTGGCGTTTTGTTGGGACACGATAACATTATTTTTTCATCTCGCGATATATTTTATCTGACACGTGAGGAGGTGCTCCGTATTGCGGACGGGACGGGTGTGAATTCATCAGTCGCTCAGATTGTTGAGCAACGAAAGCACCAATTCAAGCGATACCGAACAGATGCGGCGCCGTCACGTCGTATACGAACCGTCGGCTATCCTGTGGTTACGCGGATAGTTGCAGATACGGATGAAATCGAATCAGGTGACGTAAAAACATTTCGGGGGATAGCAGCATCACCGGGAAGAGTTACAGCGGAGGTACTATGCATGAAAGAGTTCGACTCGGCTTTACCCCTCGCTGGTAAAATATTAGTAACCCTGCAAACAGACCCTGGATGGACGACAGTATTCCCGCTTATTTCGGGCCTCATTACCGAGAGAGGAAATATTTTATCCCATGCTGCGATCATATCCAGAGAACTTGGTATACCAAGCGTCTTAGCTATCGAGCGCATAACTGATATACTGAAGACCGGTGATGTGATAGAACTTGACGGTAATTTGGGGACGGTTACCAAGAAAAATGACTGAACATTTAGATCTGATATTCAAAAGAAGCGCCGCCGATTATGTTACACTTTTCGGCGTCGTGCCGTTCATACTGGGTCTTTTTTTTATCGCACAGGATGAACCTGAGTTTGCATTAATTGCGTCGGCAGCCGCTTTTTTTATAGATTCGGTCGACGGCGTCATTGCGAGAAAAATGAAGCAAGAATCCGATTTCGGACGACAACTGGATTCTTCACTTGATCTTTTGATATATATTGTTTTTTCCGCTTTATTCGTTCTCAAGTTCCTGAATCCCTGGTTTCCTCTTGCTCTCCTCGTCGTATCCATCATCATCGCGTGCGGAGCATTACGCCTTCTTCGGTTCAACAAAGTCGGGTTCGTGTATAAACAGGGCGATCGCTGTTATCCCGGCCTGGGGACCGCTTATATCTTGCCAGCCGTTGCTGTTCTTTTTATAGCCAGATATTTTTGGGGCGCCGGCGTTGAGTGGTTGACGCAGCTTGTTCTCATTGGCATGTCTCTTGCCATGATCTCCAGCGTGCCGATCCGTAAGCCCAAATTCACCATCTGGTATCCGGCCGCTATCGCCATAGTCGTTTTATTGATTCTGATACGCGGCCGATGGCTCTAGCAATTATTCAATTAGATAGTGCTAACCCGCGGGCTCATGGCTATGCAGCAGTCATCCACAAGATCATTACCGATGAGGTTAACCTGTCTCAGAGAAGCCTCAGGGAAATACGGGGACTTATTGCAGGAAAAGAAGTTTTGTTATTATTGAATGGTGATGAGATTGTGTCTTTTCTTTTCTTAACCCCGCTCGACAAAAAACTCATGGAAATTCATTCTATGTACACACTCCCACAGTACCGCGGCCAGGGATATATGTCGAAGTTGCTTGAACATAGTATCCGCACATTTGATACAAAATTCTTCGCAGTCACGTTTCATGAGCACACGGAGAAACTACTGTCAAAATTTAGTTTTAAAAAAGTGCCGTTTGCGGTTTTGTCCGCTTCTGCAAAGTTTACATTCGTGGTCAACCGGGCTAAGCTCCACCGGATATTATCGGTCGTGAGTTTTATGAAAAAGCGGCGGCCGATATATTTACTCAAAAGCGACTGACATGTCATTTTTTAATATAGCTATCGTTGGTATCGGGCTCTTGATTTTCTATTTTGGTCTTGAATTTTTGCATAATCGCTTTGGTCTTGAGTCGTGGCTCACGAGAAAAATAGCCCATATAGCGTCTGCACTGGTGGCCATACCGGTTCTGTTTTTCCTGACATACCAGGAATATCTGACCGTACTGGTTTTTTTTATCGCTTTTTTTATTCTTGCGACAAGTAAGAAGCTGCTTAAATCGATACATCTGGAGGAACGCAAAACGTATGGCGAGGTTTTTTTTCCATTCGGAATATTTTTTATAGCGCTCGTTGCGTATTCGAACCATTTTGTCGCCGTGACATCGCTTTTGATCCTCTCGATTTCCGATGCGTTTGCGGGAATTGTCGGTAGGTATGTTGCGATCAACCGCAAGACGGCGCTCGGGAGCATAACGTTTTTCTTTTTGACGGTGCTCCTCCTCGCTGTCGCATACATGCTCTACGGCGTTGCGTTTACAGCATTACATATTGTCTACCTCCTCTTCATTTCCGTTGCTGCAACGTTCGTCGAGCGCATATCGCCCTATGGCTCCGATAACGTAACCGTGCCGGTTGCCGTTGCTTTTTTACTCTTACTCCTATTTTAGAGAGATGCGCCGCATCAGCACGTCGGTACCGGCGTGGATTCCCGAGCCCAAGATCAATATCCACATATACGTGGCAAGGGACAGGTCATAGAGTATGAACAATGCGAGCCCTGCGGCAATTACCGAGTCGACAGTATCGAAGATTTTAAATACGAGCCGTTGAGCCGGTGAGTTCGCCTGCTCGCCGGGTGCTATGTGCAATCGTCGTTTGATGAAGCTATTCGGGAGCTCGCCGAAAGAATAGCATGCTCCCACAAGCCATGCGCGCATAAGATTCGATACGCTGACGTCATAGAGCGGAACAACAGTGCGCGCATTGCTTGTAAGACTAAGCACGGCGGTAAAAAATACAGTGCCAAAAGACATCATACCGAGGCCCAGCCACGTTTTGTTCCGGCCAAAGACACTTTCATTCCTGATTCGCAAGTCGAGATCGAGCGGTATTTTGAGGACACCGAGCCATTTTTTCTTCAGCACGATAATAAACAGTATTCCTGCCAATACGACGGGGAGTATATTATAAAATGCCGCAAGTACGTCGTGAGCCATACTCACGTAGTGTAGCACTCTAAAAAATAATTATCACGAGGAACTCAATGTTTCCACATAGCCGGGAATTCGTTATACTGTATGTATCTTACCCTGAACAGCCTTAATGGACCCATTCAGTAATAAATTAAAACTCAAGCTGTTTATCGCCCGTCGCACGCTCGGCTATACCTATGATTACGTCGAGCGTCTTTATAAAATTTACCTGAACCATAGCAAAGTTATCCACTTTCGAGATGGGTATCCCGTTTTTTCGCTTACCACACCGGCTCTTTTTAGCAAGCCCTCGGCGAATTTTTTTGCACGCTCGTTGTATCGGTCGATCCAAAATAAGAACCTTCCAAACCTGATGAGCTTTGCAGTCAATGACATCTGTAATGCCGCTTGCGAGCACTGCAGTTTTTTTACTGCGATTGATGACAAGACCAGAAAAACGATGAATCTTGAGCAATGTAAAAAGGTCATCAGTAACGCTCAGGAACTTGGTGTATCGGTATTTAATTTTGTCGGCGGCGAGCCCCTGATGCGAAAAGACCTTCCGTCGATCATTGGTTCCGTGGATAAAGATATATCGTCGACAGTCCTTTTCACCAACGGGTGGTTCCTCGTTGAGCGGGCACGCGAACTCCGTCGGGCGGGACTTGATAGCGTATACATTAGCATTGATTCGGCGGAGAATGATATGCACGACAATTTCAGGCATAAGAAGGGCCTGTTTGAGAGGGCGATTAAAGGCATTGCGGAAGCAAAACGTCTGGGGATGTCCACAGGGATATCATGTACCATAACGCCCGAGTCGTATGCCGGCGGTGAATTTGACAAAATCGTAGAACTCGGAAAAAAAATCGGTATACACGAAGTACTCGCATTCGATGCTCTGCCGGCAGGAAGATATAAAAAAAGAGCCGACCTTACGACCGAGGCGACCTGGATCGATGAACTGATCAGAAGCGCAAAACGGTATTCGGAAATGGACGGCTACCCCGGCGTCATAGCGCACGCCTATATGACAAGTCACATGAGCGTCGGCTGTTCCTGCGGAACGAGTTATTTTTATGTTTCACCCTATGGCGACATAACCTCGTGCGATTTTAACAGCGTAAAAGTGGGCAATGTGCTGAAGGAACCCCTGTACCGTATTTGGGACCGTCTTTCTTCATCGGAAGCATACGGCAGCGCAAAATGGGGCGGATGCAAGGTAAAAGATTCGACTTTCAAGCGGGAGATTGCCCCTGCGCTTAGCGCTGACGCACCGGCGGCGTGTGCTGGGTGTTCTGGTTGTGGCGAGCATTAGGTGGTATAATCCACTGGTACGGAGACAAGAGAACTATGGACTTGACTGCCCTTATCGGCAATGGCAGTTTCAGCAACGGATGTAATTTCGATAAACTTGCCACGCCGCTGACGCTGACGTTCGACGCCGGAGTCATTATCGCCGCGATAGGCGGACTCGTACTTCTTTCGAAATACAAAAAAAATATTTTCCTCCGATACATGATTGTATGCGGGGGTATTTTTATTTTTGAGTTCTTCACCTCGCCCATGTGGAATAATTGGCATCTGGGGCGGTTCGCCTACGTATATCAGGATGTTTCCTGGATACTCACTGCCGGCTGGGGCATACTGATTCTCGGGGCAGTGACCTTGGTAGATCACTATTTCAAAAAGTATCGGGCAGGTGAGCGGTTCGCCGTGTACCTGTTCTTCCTTACCGCTGCCGTGTTCATCTTGGAGGTACTGATCGTGCAGATGGGCATCCGCAGTTATGCTCCTGAAGTTCTGCATACGGCGGTCGGCGTATTTGCAGCCGGCGTACCGATCGAAGTTTTTTACTTCGTCCCCGTGTTTCTTTCCCTGGTCATCGGTTTTTATAAGTACTGGGAATTCGTGATAGATGACGAAATATTATTGCCGATAAAAAAGCGAAAATTCGTCAGGAATTTCTGCCTGGCATTTATCGGTGTGCTGCTTTTTGAACTTATGGTAGAACCACTTGTGACAAACACCAACTTTCCCGCCTGGTCGTATATCTATCGGGATATCAGTCTTGTGAACACCAGCGTCTGGATACTGGCTCTATGGATATCCACCAACATCATCGATTATTTTTTTGTTCATTGGTCATTGTCACAGCGGTTTCTAGCTTATCTCTTTCTTATCGATCTTTGTATTCTCCCTTTTGAATCATGGCTCATACATAACGGGTACCGGGTATATGGGCCGAGTACCGTGGCAAATTTCACCGGATTTGTCACCCCGATCACGAATGTGCCGATTGAAATAGTGTTTGCCATCCCACTGTACATGGCCTTGGTTTTAGCTTTTGTGCGGTATTGGGAGATTATTATCGACAATAGAAAATGAGATTCTTCGACAAACGCGCTGAGGTTCCTAAATTATTAAAATTCCTTGTCGGTTTCATTATTATTTTTATCATACTCTCGATATTTCAGGGGCCTTCGGGCGCCCTAACTATGTTGATGTTGTCGATCGTATGTACAGCAGGCGTAGGTTTAGCCGCTTGGATACCGCTTAGCTATGCTGCCGGTGCAATATTTTTCCGCATTCTTCGGGCAACACCTTCGTATAAGAATAGATATGAAATTGCGACTCAGCCGCAGGTAAAGGCGCTGATTGCGTCTTCCAATGATCAGCACGCCCTAACGGACTATATACGGAAGGTGAGGGCGGTAGGGCAGAATGATGCTCAGGCAAGCGCGGCTCTCAAAGCGGCCGGCTGGCGCGAGGAAACAATTTCAGATGCTTTAAAGGCATTAAACGGCTAGGGCGTTGCCCTACGATACTGCCTAAGGGATTATTTTTTTTACCTACCGACCATGAAGAAAGTATTTAAAAGGGCTCTCCTTGTTTTTTTTATAATTTGCGCTGTTACCGTCATATGGCAGGTATCATTGAAACCCAGTAATGACCGGGATTGGCCAGAACATTTGGCAGTGTTGCCGTACGCCGAATTTCAGGGAGACCTGGTGACCGTTCATAATATTCGGAATTTTACGCATATTTCTGCCACCGAATATAGTGCGGGTTATTACGATAAGACGTTCGATTTGAATACATTGGACAAAGTGTATTATATCGTCGAACCCTATTCCAAATTTCGCGGCGCTGCGCATACGTTTGTCAGTTTTCAGTTTAATAAGGACGATTTTATTGCGATTACCGTTGAAGCGCGTGGAGCAAAAAATGAAAAGTACGATCCTTTTATCGGATTATTCAAGCAGTATGAATTGATGTATGTAGTTGGCGATGAGCGGGACGTCATTAAACAGAGGACGAATATCCAAAAAAATAACGTGTACGTGTATCCCGTGAGAACGACAACGCAAAAAGCACGGATTTTATTTGTCGATATGTTGCAGCGCGCAAACCAGTTAAAAGATAAGCCGGCATTTTACAATACAATTAGCGATTCGTGCACGACGAGCATCGTGAAGCATGTCAACAAAATAACTCCGAAGAAAATACCCTTTAGTTACAAATATTTATTGCCCGGGTACTCGGACGAGCTTGCCTATGCGATCGGTTTATTGGATACGGATTTGCCGCTTGCCGACGCGCGTGAAAAATTTTTAGTGACCGAACGCGCACAGCAATTTGGGGATGATCCTGACTTCTCTCTGAAAATCAGAGGGATCGATTAGTCGCGGACTCCTGGTCCGTACGGCACGACAAGTGGAAAAAAATATGGCATACTGACTTTGTTTCTGACACACGATCTTTACAAAACGCAACACTTCGCCAAAAAGGAGATATCAGTGACCAGCACAACCAGCCGTTTTTCCTTCTGGAAGTACATGCTGTTCGTCCTTCTGCAGGCAGCACTGTTGCTCGTGAGCATCCGCCTGCTGCTTCCCGGCGTCTGGAATGCCCAGATAGCCGCGGGCTCGGTCACGATCATCCTCGTTTTTTTGGGGATACATCTGTTCAACTGCTTCGCCGAGTGGGCCTTCCACCGCTACGTGCTGCATGCCGTCTGTGCCAAGTGGCTTCAGCGCTTTGCGGTAAGCCATCGACTGCATCACAACCTGACCCCCATTCGCTTGCGACGGGATGAGGCCGGCAAGGAGCTCAAAATCCTCAACCAATACCCGATCGAGAGCGAAGCGCAGTTGGAAAGTTCGGTGTTCCCGAAGTGGGCCCTCGTCGCCTTCTGGGGACTCTTCACGCCGTTCCTGGTTGGACTGCAGCTCTGGTTTCCCAGAACCCCGTTCCTCTTGAGCGGCTATCTTGCGATCACCTGGTCGCTCGCGTGCTACGAGACCTTTCATCACGTCGAGCATCTTCCGTTCGAGTGGTGGCGCCGGCGCATGGCAAACCGGAACTTTGGCCGTCTCTGGATGAAGGCCTACGGCTTTCATCATATGCACCACGCGAACATCCGGTGCAACGAGGCGATCTCGGGATTCTTCGGACTCCCGCTGGCCGATTGGGCATTCGGCACCTACAACCAGCCGAGGAAGATTTTCCTCAACGGCGACATCGCGTCGTCCAGGGATTTCGTTCTTCTTCCGCCGCGGAGCTTTGTGCAGCGGCTCGACCGTCTGGTTCGCAGGCGGGAGGCTCGGCTATCGAGTGTTGCATCATGAACGGCTTAGGCCGCTCACGCACGAAAACAGGATCCGTTGCCATTGCGGCGGATCCTGATTCATTTATCTCGCAGATAATTTTTACCGTAGTGACTGGGCAAGCCCAGCACTAAAACATGCCGATGCGGCTGCTCTTGTCGAGTGAAAATCTGCAATTAGTCGTAGGAGCGTTTGCTTTTTTATAACAATGCAAATCAAACTCGCCGCAATTCACTATGACGGCATGTTTAGTGACCGGGCAAGCTTGTCGAATGACTGGTTCCAGCCCACCGTTGCGCCCTGGAAATGTTCGCCTTCGGGCATGCCGACATGCGTACGCGTCATCTTGGTTTTGCCTGCCTGACGGCAGGCAGGGGAGTTACGATCGGTGCTCCCTACATCTTCGTCATCTCGATAACTTCCATTATTTCGACAGACCCGCCCGGGATCTTCATTTGAGGATTATCAGAAAATAATTTCGCAGCAGCCTCATGTGATTCTGCCTTCACGATCCCGTATCCGATAATATCATTTTTCGTATCGGTAATACCCGCCGCCGTAATTTTCTTTGTTTTTCCTAACGGCGATCCCATATCGGCAAAGTTTTTTTGATGATCCTTCATCCACTTGTTCCACTCCTCCATGCCTTCCTCCTTTTTTTCCTCATCGGTCATTTTCCGCCACTCTGCGGTGACTGCCGCGGGCACGAGATACAAAGCAAAGTACTTTTTCATAGGTTTTCTTGTTGGATACTTATTATGTCTTTTCTGCGTTTACCCTTCGACGAGCTCAGGGAGTAAACGCCCGTTAGTCACTGAGCTAGTTTATCCTGAGCGAAGTCGA
>Ga0209542_10016741_pt1 | contig 12108 bp, 12 predicted proteins | sample RifCSPhighO2_01_FD_184028 | JGI IMG/M metagenome (GOLD analysis project Ga0209542, IMG submission 184028) | Soil microbial communities from Rifle, Colorado - Rifle CSP2_plank highO2_0.1 (SPAdes) (version 2) | ecosystem: Environmental > Terrestrial > Deep subsurface > Rock core/Sediment ...
TTAAAGGCGGATAGGACAAAGACAGTTGGTTCCGTGACCTGAACAATCCGATCGCGGAGTATTTACCCGTTATCTTTCAAAGCCAGTGACTATGATGGACTCATGTATGAAATTGCGAAAAATGGATTTCAGTCATATACTGAAAATAGTTGAGATAAGGATCTTTTTGAGTGCTTATGGTTTAGGAAAATTTTACTCTTCTCGCTCTCTCGGAAAACGCGGCATCGCTCGTCAATGGCGGTGACAAACTCGTTTGCGTGTTCGTGGTATAAAATCAATTTTATGAATGTACTATTTATATCCTATGATCTAACAGGTATCACCCTCGCATCCAAGCTTATTGAGGAAGGCAATAGGGTAAAAATTTTTGAGAGAGTGGATGGGTGGAAGGATAAAATATATCGTCCGGGGATTCAATTTATTAACGACTGGAAAAAAGAATTGCATTGGGTCGGAAAGGACGGGCTGATTATTTTCGATTATAGTGGTATGGCTGATGTGCAAGAAAAACTACGCAAGGAAGGGTATAGTGTTTTTGGGGGAGGAAAATTGGGGGAGATGCTTGAAAATAATAGACAGTATGGGCAGAAAATATTTTCTGCTGCCGGGATAAATATTAAAAATTCTAAGGATTTCTACAATATAGAAGAGATGGTAAGATTTGTTCAAAAACACAGGGGAAAATGGGTTGTAAAACAGAATGGAAATTCAGATAAGGGTTTGAATTATGTTGGCAGTTTGGAGAGTGGTGAGGATGTCATCAGTATACTCAAGAGTTACAAAAAGATATTAAAAACAAAACATTTTCACTTCGATCTTCAAGAGAAGATAGAAGGTATAGAAATTGCAGTTGGTAGATATTTCAACGGCAATAATTGGATTGGACCGATTTGTATAAATGTAGAGCACAAGGGACTATTCAATGGCAATCTTGGTCCAAAAGGAGAAGAGATGGGAAGTTTGGTTTGGTATGAAATCAGTGAAAATAAATTGTTTAAAGCAGTTTTAGATAAAATGAAGGAGTATCTCGCGCGTGTGGGATATAGGGGATATTTTGATATTAATTGTATTGTGGACGAGAATAATGCTTATCCATTGGAAGCTACTGCACGACTGGCATATCCTACTACGCAGGCTCAGATGTCTCTACTACAATCACCATGGGGAAAATTCCTAAAATCCATAGCAGATAGTAAAAATTATAATCCGAATTATAAAAAAGAGTATTGTGTGCTAGTATTTATTGGGACACCTCCCTATCCTTATAGAAACAATCTGAACTATCACTCCCCAAAGGGGCTGAGTGTCATCTTTAAGGAAAAACTAAATAAAAAAGAGTCCGGTAATATCTACTTTGAGGAAGTATCCTTTGCCGACGGAAGAAGTGCAGAGGAGTACTCCGTTTGTGGAAAATCTGGATATATTGCACATGTTGCTGGGACAGGTAAAACGATTAGTAAGGCAAGAAAAAACGCCTATCAATTAGTCGAGAAAATAATAATACCAAAGATGTTTTATAGAACGGATATTGGTGCTAAAATGGAAGATATGGAGTTCAGAAAACTAAAAAAATGGGGATGGCTATAGTTGAAACCAATATAAGATAAGGTAGTATGGATCTCAATCTCATAACAAACATAGCAGAGTGCCATATAGAAGCCCCTCATATTCTGCTTTACTCTCACTATCCAGCAGCGATAGTAGCACTTTTGCTTGGCATATTTGTTTATATCAAGAATACCAAGTATCTACCTGCTAAAATTTTATTATTTTCTTTCGTATCATTCTCTCTGTGGGTTGTCTTTGATCTGATAACGTGGATAAATCCACATAGCGGAATCATAATGTTCACGTGGTCCATAATGAATATTTTGGAACCATTGATATTTTTTTCTCTTCTCTACTTCGCATATGTTTATATTTCTAAAGACGACATGTCTCTAAAGACAAAGTTATTTTTTATATTACTCCTAGCACCTTTGTTTTTTCTAGCGCCATTAGACGTGAACTTGGTCAAATTTAATATAGTAAGTTGCGAATCTATACAAGGGGACTTCATTAACTATGTATATTTTTTGGATTTGTTCTTCTCCTCATTGGTCATTACATATCTACTCATTAGTTATAGGAAGACAGATAAAGAGTCTAGGAAGCAAGTATTTTATCTATCTTTTGGTCTGATTCTATTTCTCCTCGCATTTTCTTGGTCTAATATTTTTGGAAACATTACAACGAATTGGGAAATAACACAGTATGGACTATTCGGAATGCCTGTATTTATTGCATTTCTTGCCTATCTCATCGTGAAATTTCAAGCATTCAATGTGAAGCTTTTGGGGGCGCAGGCGTTGGTGGTGGCTCTGGTCATCCTGATCGGTTCCCAATTCGCTTTTATCAACAACCCGACTAACAAAATTCTCAACGGTATTACGTTGGCACTCTCTGTCGTGTTCGGCTGGTTTCTCATCAGATCGGTGAAAAATGAGGTGCGGCGCAAGGAGGAGCTGCAGCTCATGTCGGACAAGCTCGCGCGGGCGAACGATCAATTGCGCAAATTGGACAATGCGAAATCAGAATTCATCTCCATCGCCTCGCACCAGCTGCGCACGCCGCTCACCGCCATCAAGGGATTCATCTCGCTTCTTTTGGAGGGGTCGTATGGCGCGGTGGAAACGAAGATCCGGGATGTGCTCAATAAGATCTATCTTTCCAACGAGCGGCTCATCCAGCTCGTGGAGGATCTGTTGAACATCTCGCGCATCGAGTCGGGTCGGATGGAATATAAATTTGTACTTGGCGATATCGTGAAATTGGTGAATGATCTTCAGGACACCTTTATGATTACAGCGAAGAACAGGGGGCTGTCCCTTACATTCGCTGTGCCGAAGGAGGAGATTCCGCCCGTGGAGATGGATCAGGCGAAGATTCGCGAAGTGGCGTCCAATCTGATCGACAACTCGCTCAAATATACGCAAAAAGGCGGCGTGACGGTCAGTGTCACGCAAAATGGGGGCGCGGTGCGCGTCATCGTGTCGGACACGGGGATCGGCATTCCCAAGGAGAACCTGCCCTATCTCTTCTCGAAGTTTTCTCGCGGCAAGGACACGAGTCGTCTCCATGCGGAAGGTACGGGACTCGGTCTCTATGTCGGCAAGAATCTCGTGGAGATGCACCATGGAAAAGTATGGGCGGAATCGGACGGTCCGAATCGCGGATCGCGGTTCATCGTGGAATTGCCGCTGCGGCAACCGGTTGATAAGTAGGATGTAGTCAGTAGGGGGTAGAAAACAAGGAGAGGATGAACAAAGAATGAGAGATGGTGTTCTCCGTACAGGAGATTGACAAAAATTATGCAAATTGCTAAAATAAGAACAAATTGCATAATTTGATACTTGTGACTTTGTTTCAGAGGAAAATTGAAGCAGATATACGGAAACTGCTTTTCAAAGGGCGTGCTATTCTCCTTTTTGGTCCCAGACAAGCGGGCAAAACTACGCTTTCCAAAAAGATTCTGAAAGATTATGGCGGACGAGGGGAATATTACAATTGCGAGCTGGTTTCGACGCGCCAAGCCTTCGTTCCGGGGAAGCCCGACCTTATCAAAGAGCTGATCGGGGAGTAAGACCATCGTGGTGTTTGACGAGGCGCAAACCATTCAGGACATCGGCATCATTCTCAAGGCATTCATCGATACATATCCGGAAGTGCAGGTCATAGCCACCGGATCATCTTCTTTCGATCTGGCGAATAAGATCAATGAGCCACTCACGGGGCGGGCATTCGAGTTCACCCTTTTCCCATTGTCACTCGATGAAATCCGTATGGCATTTCCGGACATTTCAATGAAACAGTTGAATGAGTATCTGCGATTGGGAACATATCCTGCGATCGTGGGAGAAGCCGACAGGATGATACGCGAGGATCTCCTGAAAAACCTCACGACAAATTATCTCTACAAGGATATCTATACATTCGAATCCATCAGGAATCCGAGGATATTCGAAGATCTGGTCCGATTGCTTGCCCTGCAGGCATGCTCGCTGGTCTCGGTGAACGAGTTGTCGCAGACGCTCGGTATCAGCAGGATGACGGTAGAAAAGTATATACGCCTTCTGGAACAATCGTATGTCGTCAAAGTCGTACGATCGTTTTCGCGGAATCCCCGAACGGAAATAAAGAAAGCGTTCAAGGTATTTTTCTATGACAATGGCATACGCAATGCCGTCATCGACAAGCTTGCCGATATCAGCGATCGTGATGATCAAGGAGTGCTATTCGAGAATTTTTTTGTGGCGGAGCGATTGAAACGCGCATCTTTGCGCGATGCCCGTTTGGGGGTTATGTTTTGGCGGAGCCGGCAGGGAGCAGAAATAGATGTTATCGAAGAATCAGAAGATATGATTTCCGCTTTTGAGTGCAAATGGAATACTGATATCACGAAAGTCCGACCGCCGGCGCAATTTATGAAGTCCTATCCAAATGCGCAATTTCATATAGTAACACCAAAAATATTGTTGCATAGTATGGAGGATGTAGTCAGTAGGGGGTGACGCAGTTCGTAGAAAGGGACGTGCGAGAGATAAAGAGCGGTGTGTTATGGGTTTTGACGTGCGGAAGAAATAGGATGTATAATAGAACTATATGAAGAAGAAAACGCAGAAAGGTACGGAAAACGCATATGGATTTACGCAGGTGATATCCATGTTGGAAAATATGAACGATGGCATTTCTGTGATCGCTGAAAAACAAGTAGAACTTTCTGATCAAGTCAAAGAAGTCAAAGAAAAAGTGGATAACCTTGAAGTCAAAGTGGACAATCTTGAAGTTAAGGTGGATCGCATTGACGCGCGTCTTGCTCGCGTGGAAGATGATGTTGTGGATATCAAGCACAATCTTTCTGAAAAAGTTGACCGCGAGGAATTTAATAAACTGGAAAAACGAATGGTCAAACTGGAGAAGTTGGTCTTTGCAAAAATCGGCTAAGTCGCTCGCGTCTTAATGAAATAAATACCACTTGGCAGTTGGTATTTATTTTTTTTGCTTCTTTGCCCTTTTTCCGCTACAATAAAAAAGTAGTACGTAGTATGTAAAAAAGTAGTACGTAGAAAGGGGTATGGCGAAAATTCTCTTGGTGGAAGACGACCCGATGATCGGAGAAATCTATGAGCGGAAGTTCTCATCCGCCGGTTTTGATGTGAAACGCGCCGTGTCGGGAAAGCAGGTGCTTCAATTCGCTGGCGAGGAGCCGTTCGATCTGGTCTTGCTGGACATCATTCTTCCGGGAATGAACGGGTTGGATGTTCTGAAGGAACTCAAAAAGAGCGGCAACTATGACGCACGCATGAAAGTGTTCATTTTCAGCAATCTCAACGCGCGTGAAGAGCAGGACAAGGCATTTGAGAACGGCGCGGATGGATTTATTCCGAAGACGAAGTACAGTCCGTCCGAATTGGTCATGGAAGTGCAACGTATTTTGCAAGAATATGGCGAAATGGCGAAGAATGAATTGCGGCACGCAAACGGGAACGCGGAAAAGGGTGAAGAGAACGGGCGTAAGAAAATTCTCCTCATTGAAGACGAAGAGATCTTTATGGAAATGTTCGGACGTAAGTTGGAAGACGAGGGGTATCGTGTGACTTTTGCGAGAAATGGCGCGTGGGGCGTCAAAGAAGCGCTTGCGAACGATTTCGATCTCATCGTGATGGACATGGTGATGCCGGCGATGAGCGGCATGGAGATGCTCATGCAGCTGAAAAAAGAAGAGAAGGTCAAGAATATTCCCGTCATCGTTTTGTCGGCATCCGCGACGGACGAGGAGATACAGGCGGTGCGCGATCTGGGGGTGGTGGAATATTTCATCAAAACGCGCGTGACGCCGAGTGATCTGGCGCGCCGAGTGAGAGAAGTGCTTAAGGATTGATGGACTATGAACATATGATGCAGCGAACATTGATCATACAAACGCCGCAAGCGATCGGGCAGCCGGTGCGGCTCAAGGGATGGGTGCACACACGCCGCGATCACGGGAAAATTATTTTTTTGGATTTGCGCGATCGCAGCGGGGTGGTGCAGATTGTCGTCGTGCCTTCGAATGCGGTATGCTATGCGGCGGCGAAGGATGTGTGCGCGGAGTGTGTCGTGGAAATCATCGGAACGGTCAAGGAGCGTCCCGGCGGAACCGTCAATGAACACTTGCCGACGGGCGGCGTTGAAATTGAATGCACATCCCTGTCGGTGCTTGCGCGACCGGTGGACGAACTCCCGGTGGATATTACGAAAGAGGATATGGAGTTGCAGCTCTCCACGCTTCTTGATCATCGCTCTCTCACACTACGCAACAAAAAGATCAACGATATTTTTGCGGTGTATGACTGTGTGCTGCGCTCCTATGCCGCAGCGTGCCGCATGGACGGATTTCGGGAGATCAAGACCCCGAAGATTCTCGCTGCGGCGACGGAAGGCGGCGCAAATTTTTTCAAAATAAACTATTTTGACCGATCGGCATATCTTGCGCAGAGTCCGCAATTCTACAAACAGGCGGGTGTCGGCGCTTTTGAGCGCGTATTTGAGATCGGTCCGGTGTTTCGCGCCGAGCCGCACTTTACGGCACGGCACGTGAACGAATATATATCTCTGGATGCGGAGATGGGGTTCATTGACGGATTCGAAGACGTGATGATCCAATTGGAAAAAGTCCTGAAATCCATCACCGTGGCTGTTGCGGAGCAATATCCACTCGTCTTGGAAGAGTACGGACAAACGCTCGCTCTACCGGAACATTTTCCGCGCATGAAACTTGCGGAAGCGATGGATATCCTCAAAAAACACTACGGCAAAGAAACGGACGATGGTGACATTGATGCGGAGGGGGAAAAACTCATCTGCGAGTATGTGAAAAAGGAATACGACAGCGACGCGGTTTTCCTGACGCACTATCCTGTTGCCGTTCGTCCCATGTATGTGATGCCCTCTCCGAATGATCCGATGGTAACGGAGAGTTTCGATCTTCTCTATCGCGGCGTGGAAATCGCGACGGGCGGGCAACGGATTCACATTTACGACGATCTTGTCGTCAGTATAAAAAAACACGGTCTTTCGCCCGAGGACTTTTCCGGCTATCTTGCGATCTTCAAGAACGGCATGCCGCCGCACGGCGGATGGGGGATGGGATCGGAGCGCGTCGTGCAAAAGATGCTCGGACTTGGGAATGTGCGTGAGGCGATTCTTTTTCCGCGCGACGTGAAACGGTTGGAGCCGTGAAAAACAGTGAGTAGTGTAGGGGAGTCGTTTATAGTACGGGGTAAGTTGTATGGAGTATGGAGGAAAAACACACAGAAAATTTTGACGGGAAAAAAATAGAAATTGTGAGCGTCGTGAATTTTTTTCTCGGCTTTTCGCTCTCCCTTGTCGCATATATCGCATCGTTCTACTATCAGCAGGCGGCGCACTCGGACAACGTGAGTATTTTTTATTTCGTGCCATTCCTTCTCATCTTTTTTTCACTCCTGCGTCTCCACCGCGTCGTACGCGCGCTGGGAAAATCCTTTCTCATCATCGTGCTGCTCTTCGCGCAGATTCTGACGCTGTGCGGGCTGCTCTTTGCGGATCTCTCACTGCAAGGCGCGCTTCTTCTTATGGTGTTCCATTTGATTTATGGACTTCTGTGGGTTGTGCTTGATGAAACGATCGAATCATTTTCCACGGATCGCAAATCAGGGCGCATCCACGGCATATATCTCACGGCGCTCAATCTCGGGATTCTCCTTGGTCCGTTCGCTTCCACGCAACTGCTGCAATACTATGGATTTCGCGGCGTTTTTTTGACGCTCTTAGCGATCTATTGCGCAACATTCCTTTTTGCGACGTTTACCCTGCGCGCCATTCCGCGCGCGACAGCGACAAAGGACATCTCGCTGCGTTTTTTGGGCGGAACATTGTTCGCCAATGCAAATATGCGCAACATCTATTGGGTCGCACTCACGTTGGATTTTTTCTATGCGCTGATGAACATCTATACGCCGCTCTACCTTCTTGAAAAAGGACTCTCATGGGGACAGATCGGATTCGTGTTTACCATCATGCTCATCCCGTTCGTTCTCATTCAGTATCCCGTCGGTTTTTTGGCGGACAAAAAGTGGGGGGAGCGCGAGCTGCTCTTTGTGGCGTTCGTGCTGATGGGTGTGTCCGCGTTGCTCATGACGGAAGTGGATGCGTCACATATTCTCCTTTGGTCGCTGATTCTGCTTCTGGGACGCATCGGTGCGGCGCTTGTTGAAATTTTGCGCGATTCGTATTTCTATAAACAAGTGGATGGCGCGGACGTCGGCCTGATCAATCTGTATCGCACATCACGCCCCCTTGCCTATGTCATTGCGGCAATCGTTGGCGTCGCAATGCTGACTGTTTTTCCCCTCGGTGCGATCTTCTTCGTGATCGCCGGCGTGTCGCTTCTCGGTCTCTATCCCACATGGAAACTTGTCGATAGTCGGGCGGAGGAGGAAACGTTGGTATAAAATGACTATGGCAATTCCCAAGAAAGTCCTCACTCATCTTGCAAAGCAAACCTACCGGTATGACGTGATCGAACATCGCACGACATATACGGCATGGGATACGGCGCAGACGGAGAAAGTGCTGCCGCGCGCAATCGTCAAAGCGCTTGTCGTAGCGATCGGGAAAATGCATGTTCTTGCGCTTGTGCCGGCGGATCGCAGATTGGCGATTCCAAAACTGATCGCGCTTGTCAAAAAAAATGTTCCGCAGGGGACGAAACTTCCTCGCACGGCGACACTTGCGCGCGAAGCGTGGATGAAGAAAAGTATTCCCGGCGCGCTTGGCGCAACGCCGCCGTTTGCAGCCCTTGTGCGGATCCCGGTCTATATGGATGCGTTGCTCGCAAAAAACGCAAAGATCTATGTCGGTTCCGGCAGCTATGTTCATGCGGTGCGCATCGCGACGGCGCAGTACCGAAAAAAAGAAAATCCGTGCATCGGCGCGATCAGTATGAAAAAATAGCGACACATCATGCGGAAAAAAACGTTTTTCACGCGTTCTTTTTTGTATGCTACAATACATTCATGACGTATCGCGTACAATTGGATCAATTCGAGGGACCTCTGGATCTTTTACTTTCGCTTATTGAAGAGCAGAAATTGGACATCACGCGCGTGAGTATGGCGAAGGTGACGGACCAATATCTTGCCTACATTCAACAAAAGGACGGGGTGATTTCCTTGGAGAATCTCACGGAATTCCTTTCCGTCGCGGCAAAGCTCGTACTCATCAAATCAAAGGCGCTTTTGCCTCTTTTGGAGCTGGATGCGGAAGAGGAGAATGACATTCACCAATTGGAACAACAACTCGCGGCGTTTCAGAAGTTTAAAGAGGCGGCGCGCCGTCTCGGTGAGATCGCGCAACGTGACGCCCATTGCTTTTCACGCGAGATGTTTCTCGGTTTTTCCTTGCCGTTCCATCCGCCGCGCAATGTTTCCCAACAGACAATCACGGAAGCGTTTGGCGCGATCGTGCGCAGCATCCCTCTGATCGAAAAATTGGAGGAGCGCCTCCTAAAAGCAGGCATTTCCGTTGAAGAGAAAATACGGGATATCAGGATGATCATCCATCAGCGTGTGGAGTTGTCATTTGCGGATATTGTGCGTACCGCGAAAGACCGTGTTGATGTCATTGTTTCATTTCTTGCACTTCTGGAGCTGGTCAAACAGGCGCTCATTTCCGTCGAGCAGAAGACATCATTCAGTGACATTACCATGCGCCGCTCCATACAGGGAGATAAAAAGCAAGTGCAGGGCGCATCATAAAGACATACGGAAAACATATGGACAGCATGGCATTACAATCGACCATCGAAAGCATCCTGTTCATCGCGGGAGAACCGTTGAGCGTGCAGCGTCTTGCGAAGATCACGGGTCAGCCGAAAGCGCATGTGGAAAATGCGCTCATGGCGCTGCGCACGTCCTATGCCGCGCCGGAAAGAGGTATCATGCTCATAACAAAAGACGATGAGGTTCAACTGGTGACGAAAGCCGAAAACGCGCATCCGGTGCAAACATTTGTTACGGCGGAAACGGAAGGACCGCTCTCGCAAGCGTCACTGGAAGTGCTCTCCATCATCGCCTATCGCGGTCCGATCGCGCGCCATGCCATCGAAGCGATTCGCGGCGTCAATTGCAGTTTCACGCTTCGCGCACTTCTCTTGCGCGGTCTGATCGAGCGTACGAACAATCCATCAGACAGTCGAAGTATTCTCTATCGCGTATCTTTCAATTTTCTCAAGACGCTCGGCGTCGATCAGGTTGAAAAATTGTCGGAGTACGATACATTATCCAAAGATGATCGCGTGGACTCCATTATTTCACAAACACAACCGACACAACAATGATGCGAACGAAACTACATTCTTTTCTTTTGTTCGGTCTCGCGCTCGGCCTCGGCGGTCTGGGATGGGTTTTTTTTAGTCAGAATGATGTCGCGGCGCGGAATACAACCATTGAAAGTTCTTCCGACGGAATCGTGCAGGGCGCACAGAACGATTGGTTGTACGGCGGCGTGAATACGGCAGCGCCGGTTGTTCTGCCTTATGGCGGCTATCAGCCGCTTCGTCACGCGAGCGCCGGCGCTCTTGCTGTTCCGGACGCGCATGCCTCTTTGATTCTTGACGTCGATTCCGGAACGATTCTTCACTATGCCAATGGGCGGGAGCGTCGGTCCATCGCCTCACTCACAAAATTGATGACGGCGCTCGTGGTCATTGACACAATGGCAAATCTTGATGCGCCGGTGACTATCACGCGCGAGGCGCTTGCAGTGGACGGAACGGTTGTCGGATGCCCGCGTGCCGGCTATTGCATTGATGGCCGTCTTTTTGTTGGGGAACAGATGCGCGTGCGTGATCTTCTCGCGGCGATGCTCATGAACAGTACAAATGATGCGGCTACGGCGCTGGCAATTCACGTGGGTGGATCGCAGCAAGAGTTTGTCGCGCGTATGAATGCGCGTGCGGAAGAACTCGGACTTCGCGACACGCATTTCTGTACGCCATCAGGGCTGGACATTGATGGTCAGGAACACATCTGTTATTCCACCGCCTATGATATTGCGCGTGTTGCCGCGCACCTTTTGACCTATCCGGCATACGCCATCGTCTGGGAAACGATGCAGCGGGAGGAAGCGACCATTGCGGATATCGGCGGTACGCGCACGCATCGGATTCTCAATACGGATGAACTGTTGGGTCGGATGGACGGTCTTTTGGGTGCGAAAACGGGATTTACACCGCAGGCGGGACGTTCGCTTCTTCTTGCCGCAACGGACCCCTCCGGCACGCATAAGATCATCGCCGTTCTCATGGACGATCCGTACCGATGGCGCGATGTGCAAGAGATGATCGCGTGGGCGTTTCAGTCATATGAGTGGCAATAGACAGCAGAGCATTGAAATGAAAGTTATGTAATTGCGGAATATTCTATGGAATTGGCGCAAATTCAAACGATTCCGGAAGTGGTGAACGTGCTCAAAGTTCTGATCACAGGCGTGTTGGCGTTTCTTTTGGCGTTTCTACTTACGCCGTTATGGACGCATCTTCTCTACAAGTACCGCATTGGTATTCGCATCAAGCAAACGTCGGTCAGCGGAGATCAGTTGACCTATGTCAATCGGTTGCATGCGTCAAAAGAAGGAACGCCGACGATGGGCGGCGTGATCGTGTGGGTCAGCGTGCTTATGCTCGCACTCGCATCACACTATCTCTTTCCGTACATCGCGGTTCTTTTTGATGTCAATTTAATCGCACGATTGGATTTTTTCAATCGCGCACAAACGTGGCTGCCGCTCTTCGTGCTCGGAATGGCCGGCGTCCTTGGTCTTTTTGACGATGTGATGAGTGTGCGCGGATGGGGGAAAAACAAAGGCGGCGGCATGCGTTTTGCAATGCGTTTTTGGTGGCTACTTGCGATCGCCGGACTTGGTGCGTGGTGGTTTTTTGCAAAACTCGGATGGGATCAGGTCCATGTGCCGGCGTTGGGTGATTTTTCCATTGGATGGTGGTATATCCCGCTGTTCATTTTCGTCATTACATTCACCGCGATCTCG
>Ga0209542_10016743_pt1 | contig 12107 bp, 12 predicted proteins | sample RifCSPhighO2_01_FD_184028 | JGI IMG/M metagenome (GOLD analysis project Ga0209542, IMG submission 184028) | Soil microbial communities from Rifle, Colorado - Rifle CSP2_plank highO2_0.1 (SPAdes) (version 2) | ecosystem: Environmental > Terrestrial > Deep subsurface > Rock core/Sediment ...
TATTGAAAATTTTGGAATGGGTAATTTAACTAATATTGATCTTCAGGATGAGAGCTCGCCTGATTTGCGTCCGATGTCTGCTTGGAGGGAGATAGATTTAGCCACTGCTTCTTTCGGACAGGGAATTGCAGTAACTCCAATTCAGATGGTACGGGCTGTTTCTGCGATTGCTAATGGTGGTAAGCTAATGGAGCCACAATTAGTTAAAAATATCTCAGGGGAAGGTCAGTCGCATGAGATTAAGCCTAAAGTAGTTCGAGAAGTAATTAGTGAAGCAACCTCGAAAATTGTTACCGAGATGATGGTGGCGGCAGTTGAAGAGGGCGAAGCTAAGGTGTTTGTTCCCAAAGGTTTTAAAATAGCCGGAAAAACCGGGACGGCTCAAATTCCGGTAGCAGGACACTATGATCCCACTAAAACCATTGCCAGCTTTGTGGGGTTTGCTCCGGCAGACAATCCCAAATTTGTGATGCTAGTAGTTTACAATCAACCCAGCTCTTCAATCTTTGGCTCAGAAACTGCTGCCCCAACCTTCTTTGAAATCGCCAAACAACTCTTCCCATACTACAAAATAGCTCCAACAGAATAATCCCGACGTGCGAAGCTAGGCAAAGCTTGCGATCCTTCGGATCTAAATCCACATCGGGTGTGGAATACATTGACACATCGGGAGTTGTATCAAAAACAGTATCGATCGGATACTGTTTTGTGTGAATTCCGCAGGTGTCAATACAATTTCACCTCGGGTGGACACTCAACTAAAAATTGCAAATTGTCGACTATCGATCCTTATTTGTAGCATCAATAGCTTCCTGCCAAAATGTTTTTGCATCTTGTGCAACTTCAGCATCGGGTGTAATTGCATCAATAACATCATTGAATCTCATTCTTACTAAAGGTGTCATGACTGGTGGTAAATTTCTCAGCACGTCATATTCTGATTGAACCCAAGCTATTGCTAATCCTTGACCAACCTTACTGCTACCTGCTAGCTTACGAATTAAACTGTCAAAAAATTCATCAGTCTGAGGAGCAATACCATAAACATTAGCTTCTCTTAGTTTCTCAACCATCTCTGCTCTTTCTGGCATAATTATGTGTTTACCTAGACTTCTTTCGTTCTCTTCACTCATATTTAAAATTCACCTCTTTTCGTTTGAAATCAGCCATATTTTAACACAACAAATCTCCATTATTCAACTATGGGTTTCAAGGTTTGTAACATGATATAATTTTATTGATGAAGAAAATTATTAGGAGGTTTGCTCCGCAGTGGGTAGTTAATAATTTAAAACATCGGCCAAATGCGGCTTTGGCGAATCTTAGGTATTACTTTCCCTCAAGAAAACTAATTGTTATTGGTGTGACTGGGACTGATGGGAAGACTACTACAGTGAATATGATCTATCAGATCTTAAAGTCTGCTGGCAAAAGAGTCTCGATGGTCTCAACTATTAATGCAGTAGTTGGAGGCAAAGTATATGATACTGGGTTTCATGTGACTTCTCCTAGTTCAAATATGATCCAGCGGTTCCTAAGGCAATCAGTTAAAAATAAAGACGAAATTATGGTTTTAGAGGTGACTTCTCATGCTCTAGACCAACACCGCTTTGCGGGTATAAAATTTGATATTGGGGTAGTCACTAATGTTACTCATGAACACTTGGATTATCACAAAACCTTTGAAAATTATTCTCGGTCTAAAGCGAAATTAATTAGGAGGGCCAGGGTAGCGGTTTTGAATCGGGATGATGTTAGTTTTGACAAACTATCAAAATTGGCCAGTGGTAAAGTTGTCAGTTTTGGTTCAACAAAACATTCTAATTTTAATCCCCTGAAATTCCCTTTAAAACTAAAAATCCCAGGGCAATTTAATATCTTAAATGGACTGGCGGCGAGTGCTGTTTGTGTAGAACTTGGAGTGGATTCTAAGTTAATAAGAGAGACCTTAACTAGGTTTGAGAGTTTACCAGGTCGAATGGAAGAGATAGAAAATGATTTAGGGATTAAGATAGTAATCGATTTTGCTCATACTCCAAATGGGTTGATTAATGCTTTAAAGGCGCTACGCAAAGGTTCAGGCAAGCTAATTGCCATAATTGGGGCTGAGGGATATCGTGACTTGGCTAAGAGGGCTATGATGGGAGAAAGTGCCATGGAACTGGCTGATGTTGTTATAGTTACCTCAGTGGATCCCAGAGGTCAGATAAAAGAGATAAATTCGATGATTAGGGAGGGAGCAATGCAAGCGGGAGCAATAGAAGGGGAAAATTTTTTTGAGATAGTGGACAGGAAGAAAGCTATTGAATTTGCTATCAATTTGGCCAAAAAGGGAGATATAGTAGGAATTTTTGGCAAAGGTCATGAGACATCAATGAATTTAGATGGTAAAGAGGAAATTTCTTGGTCAGATAAGGAGGCGGTTGAATGGATTCTAAGCTCAAATTAATAGTTGATTCGCTTGGAGAAAACAAAGTTAAACTGAATGAACCGCTCAAAGATCACACCATCCTTAAAGTGGGCGGAAATGCCAGTTTATTTTTTGTTGCTTTTACTTGCAGAGAAATTATCAAAATTGAGAAGATGGCTAGAGATTTAAAGATCCCTTTCTTTATTTTCGGAACTGGCAGTAAGATCATTATGAGTCGTGGGTTTGAAGGTGTAGTAGTTAAGAACCGGACTACTGATATTAAGGTCGTTGGAGTTAAGGGTAGGGTTTCTCGAGCCGGTATGGGAGTTGCAGAGGCCTTAGTAGAGGTTGAATCTGGCGTTAGTCTTAAAAAGTTGAGTGATTTTCTGTCAAACCAACATTTAGATAGCGATGGCATTAGGAATATTCCCGGGACAGTTGGTGGAAATCTAGTCTTAAATAGATTTTTGCAGGATAACGTAAAATTGATTAAGGTAATTGAGCTCGGCGCAGAGGAAGAAGTTAAGGTCGAGGAGTTAAATTTGAGAGCTCAAATAATTTTATCTGTAATATTTAACTTTAAAGCGGAAAGTGAGGTATAATTTACTCTGTGGACATAACTACTCACCCAATTTGGAGTCAGAAAGCACCTACAACTAAACAAAAGATCTCTAAGTTTAAAAAGCCTTTTCATTTGGCTAGAATTTATTTAGCCAAGCAATATGCTAAACTATTTCCAGGCTCAACATTTATTGGAGTAACAGGTTCAGTTGGTAAAACCACCACAGTTAAGGCCCTAGAGATGGTCCTAAGCAAAAAATTTAATGTACTTACTACTAAGGCCAATCTTGATCCAATTTTAAATATTCCTGAAACAATCTTAAAAGCTAAAAGATCTACTAATAAAATAGTTTTAGAAATGGGAATTGAATACCTTGGTGAAATGGATTTTTACCTGAGTTTAGTAAAGCCGCAAACTTGTATAATAACCACCATAGCCTATCAGCACAGCGAATTCTTGGGAGATTTAGAAAGTATTGCCAGTGAAAAAGGAAAACTAATTGAGTCGTTACCTGGTGGTGGTAAAGCCTTCCTAAATTTTGATGATGTCAATGTTCGAAAACTGGCAGAGACTACTAAAGCTGAAGTTATTTTTTATGGTACCGATGAAAAAAATTGCCAGGTATGGGCTAGTAATGTTAAAATTGAGAACTTTATTACCTCATTTGAAATAAATTATGGAGTCGAAAGGGTGGAGATTAATTATCCTTTATTAGGTGAACACCAAATTTACCCAGCTTTGGCCGCAGCCTCCGTGGGGATTAGTGAAGGAGTCTCATTGATTCAGGTAAAGAAAGCCTTGGAACAAATGACCCCAGAAGAACACCGAATGGAAATTTTTCAAGGTTACAATAATTCTATAATAATAGATGATAGTTATAATGGTTCGCCGGTATCTATTGAAGCTGCACTAAATACTCTAGAGCAGATTCCAGCCAAAAGAAGAATATTGGTTCTTGGGGAAACCAAGGAATTGGGAAAATATTCAGAGAAATTGCATCGTCAGATTGCACAAAAAATATATTCAGAACGGATTGATTTTGTGTATCTGGGAACAGGGGATACTAAGTATGTCGCCGAAGAGCTTCTTTCCCTGGGTTTTTTACCAGAAAAAATGGAAGCTAATTTGCAAAATCCCCAAGTAGTATCTAAACTTTTAAAGGTTCTTAGTAAAGGTGATGTTTGTTTGGTTAAAGGGTCAAGATCTCTGAGACTAGACGAAGTCGTTACGAGGATTGTTAAAAAACAATGATTGAGCTATTAGGACTAGTTTTAGTTTCATTTGCAGTTACCAGTTTTTTTATGGTGCCTTTTATCGATCTGCTTTTTTATCTTAGAAGTAGATATAAAAGATCGATACCCAAAGGTTATGATGACAGCCACACTCCGATCACCAATCGATTGCTAAGAGGAAAAGATGTTGCAACCCCAGTAGGTGGGGGAATTTTGTTAATTATTGTTATAACAGTTTTGGGGACAGCATATGCATATTTTAAAAATCTGGTTGATCCTAAAGACTTATATATTATCTTTTTCACATTTATTACATTCGGCTTGATAGGATTTTTAGATGACATCAAGAAGATTTTTGTTGCCTTTAGCGGTAAATACGTCGGAATAAAGGGACGTTATATAATCCTGTTACAAATTATTTTAGCTAGTTTAGTGTCTCTAATGCTTTATTACTTAATTGGATTGAATAATATCTATGTCTCCGGTTTGGGAAATTTTGTAATTGGTTTATGGTATTTACCCCTATCGGTATTTCTAATTGTGGCTTTCTCGAACGCTCTAAATATTTCTGATGGATTGGATGGTTTGTCAACTGGATTATTAACAGTTTGCTTGTTTGCTCTTTTGGCTTTGACCTCGGCCACTTTGAATTTAAATCTCGCAGCTTTTATAGGAATCTGGCTGGGATCTCTGTTTGCCTTTTTGTATTTTAATGTTTATCCGGCCAGAATTTATTTAGGGGATGCTGGATCGTTGGCTTTTGGTGCTACTTTAGCAGTAATCGGTCTTTTAACAGGGAAAATTTTGGCATTAGCAATAATTGGGGGAGTTTACGTGGTAATCGTTACAAGTTCGGCTATGCAGATGGTCTCAAAGAAGTTTTTCGGCAGAAAGCTATTTCCAGTGGCTCCATTTCATATGTTACTTCGGTATATTGGTTGGGAAGAGCCTAAAATAGTCATGAGGTTGATTTTAGCTCAGGCTTTATTTGCAATCTTTGGGCTTTGGCTGGCATTAGTAACAAGATGAGTTTCAATAAATCCCTTAAAAAATTTGGCAAACTTAAAAATCAGCTCGATAGGTCCCTTGATCCAACTTTAATTGTGACTGTGGCAACTCTTTGCGTATTCGGGGTAATAATTGTATATGATAGTTCAGTCGCTCAGGCAATGGGGGATTTTGGTGATAGCAACTATTATATTAGGCAACAACTCTTGTGGCTTGTTATGGGATTTTTGTCAATGGTATTTTTTAGTAAATTCGATTTCCGAAATTTAAAAAAATTTTCCGGCATTATATTGATTGGATCACTGACTTTACTCATTCTAGTTTTGGTTCCGGGATTTGGAGCCTCTGTTGGGGGAGCTAAACGATGGTTAAATCTTGGAGTTTTATCAATTCAGCCTTCAGAAATAGTGAAACTTTCAGCGGCTATTTGGCTGGCAGCCCAGTTTGAAAAGAAAGTAAAGATAAAGCCTTTACTAATACTAGTTCCGATTGTTGTTTTTATAACCGCTATTTTGCAAAAAGATCTAGGGACTGCAATTGTGTTTATGGTCATGGCGGTACTAATATTTTCAGTTAGTGGAGGTGCGATATGGCAAATTCTATTAACTTTGCCAGTTGGGTTAGCCGGGGTACTCAGTTTAATTTTTACCTCAGATTATAGGAGGAATCGAGTGCTGGCTTTTTTCGATCCATTTTCGGATACGCAAGGCGTTACCTACCATATCTCTCAGGTCTTAATTGCTTTGGGTTCAGGAGGGATAACCGGTTTAGGGTTAGGTCAGTCCAGACAAAAATTTTACATACCAGAGATTACCACGGACTCAATTTTTGCAGTGATTGGTGAAGAACTGGGCTTTTTGGGAGGACTATTTTTGATTACATTATTTTCAGTTTTAATATATCGAGGTTTTAAGATTGCGGAAAATTGTACGGATCGGTTTGGCCAAATACTGGCCGGGGGAATTACTTCATGGCTAGGGATTCAAGCTATTATTAATTTAGGTGCGATGGTATCACTTTTACCATTAACCGGAGTGCCACTGCCCTTTATCTCCTACGGCGGCTCAGCCTTAGTTGCTAACTTAACCGCCGTTGGTATTCTGCTTAATATCTCAAAAAAAGGATAATTTGGTTTTGTCCGCACAAGTAGGTATAATTAAGTTAATGAAGATATTGGTGACTGGGGCGCATTTTACAACAGCTGTGGCGGTTATTGAAGAGCTGCAAAAGCAATCTAATACTGAAATTGTTTACGTTGGTAGGAAAACTACCCGTGAAGGAGATAGGTCGCTTTCACCAGAATCCCAAATTATTCCAGAAATGGGAGTCAAGTTTATCCCCATTATTACTGGTCGGTTGCAAAGAGCTTTTACCATTTATACCTTAATTTCTCTTTTGAAGATGCCTATTGGGTTCATACAGTCGCTTTGGATTTTATTTACCGAAAAGCCTGATCGAGTACTCTCTTTTGGGGGATATGTGGCAGTGCCAGTAGTAATTACGGGTTGGCTAATGTCAATTCCAGTTATTATTCATGAACAGACTTTGGTTACTGGATTGGCAAATAAGATTAGTTCTTGGTTTGCGGATAAAATCCTGGTTTCATTTGATGTTAAAAATGATTTTCCTAAGGAAAAAGTTATTTTAACTGGGAATCCTCTAAGAAAAGAGATATTGGATGTTGGGGAGATAAGGGGGCTTAAGGAAATTAAGGAGATTTTCACATTGGCTAGAAAAGAAAAAAAGCCGGTAGTGTTTATTACCGGAGGGAATCAGGGGTCTCATGTGATTAATTTGGCGGTGGAGAATATTATAGACAAATTAGTAAATAAGGCTTATATTATCCATCAAACCGGAGATTCTAAGTTTAAGGATTTTGAAAGATTGGAGAAAAAACAAAGTAATGACTACTTTGTGGCTAAATTTATTTATAATGAGATGTCGTATCTTTTAAAAAACAGCGATTTGGTTGTTGCTAGGGCCGGGATCAATACTTTAACTGAACTCGCTTTTCTTGGGACTCCAGCTTTAGTTATTCCAGTGCCTTACTTATATAAAGATGAACAAAATCAAAATGCCAAATTCTTTGAAGGTTTAGGTTTAGTTAGGATATTACCACAAAGTCAACTTTCAGGTGATATTTTGTTAGATCAAATTTATAAATGCTTAAATGATTTAAATCACTTAAGTAATCAAGCTAAGCAAGCCAAAAGAGTAGTTATTCCAGAGGCTGCTAAAAAAATTGCTCTGGAAACATTGGTATAATGGGTAAATGCCAAAAAGAAAAACTATTAAAGAAAAAAAATCAGCCAGAAGGTTGCAAAGAGTATTAGTTTTACTGTGTTCAATTGGAATAGTTTCTCTAATCTACATAATATTCGTTTCACCGCTTTTTAGGATTAGTAATATCGAAGTCAAGTTAGATAAGATTAACTGCACTGATGAAAATGCTATAAAAGAGGCCATTAATTTAAACAATCAATGGATTTTTAAGATCGATAAAAGCTTTGAAGAGAGCCTAAAGAGAAAATTTTCCTGCATCCATCAAATTAGCTCCCAAATCGTTCTTCCGAGTAGTTTCCAAATTAATGCTTCAGGCAGGCAGCCTTTGGCAGTTATTAAAATACTAAAGCCAGAGTCTAGCCAATCAGCAGTATTAGCAGAGCCCCTAATAATTTCATCAGACTCTGCAAAAGTAATTAGACAGTCTTTTTTGGATTTTTCAAAACTGGTATCCGACAGCTCATTTATAGTAGATTCTGAAGGTGTAGTCTTTGCAGTGGGTGAAGATCCCTCCCTACCAATCCTTTTTCTAGCCGGAGGAAACCTTAAATTAGGAGAGATTGTAAAGGATGATTTAGTCAAAAATGCAGTGATGATACTTAGTGGACTAAAAGTTTTAAACCTTAATGTGTCTAGTTCAAAGATTGTGGGCAATTCGTTAGTCATAAATAGTGAGCCCAAGATCCTATTTGCGCTAGTTAGAGACATTAAAGACCAATTGGCATCTTTACAATTAATCCTACAGGAAGCTAAAATGGAAGATGCAACTATGGAGTTTGTAGATTTAAGATTTAGAAACCCGGTTGTTAAGTATATGGAGAAGAAAGGAGAATAATATGGCAAGAGACAAAGTAGTGTGTGGTATTGATGTAGGATCTTCAAAGATCGCAACTCTGATTGCTTCGATTGATGAGAATGGCAAGATTAACTTAATCGGGGTATCGGCAACTCCTTCAAAAGGTGTTCGAAAAGACCAAGTGGTTGATATTGAGGAAGCAGTTAACGCAATAAACGAGTCCATTGAGGCGGCTGAAAGAATGGCTGGGTATTCTATATCCTCAAGTTTTGTGTCCCTTGGAGGGCCTCAGATTGAAAGTATAAATCAGCATGCTGTTGTAGCGGTAGCTGAACCAGAAGGTGAAATAAAGGAAAATGATATTTATCGGGTAAATGAAGCTGCCAGGGCTATCCCATTGTCTTCTTCCAGAGAGATTGTTCACGTTAGACCCAGGACTTTTATAGTTGATGGTCAGGAGGGAATCAGAGATCCGATTGGGATGACTGGGGTCAGATTAGAAACAGACACTCATATTATTACTGGGTCTTCAACATCCATGAGGAATTTAATCAAATGTGTTACTCAGGTTGGGATTGATGTTAGTGAGCTTGTTTTTTCGGGGTTGGCATCAGCTGAGGCGGTTTTAACTGATACTGAAAAAGAACTAGGGGTAGTTTTAGTAGATATTGGAGGAGAAACAACCAGCGTGGTGATATTTGTTGATGGTTCCATCTCCTATTCGGCTGTAGTTCCTATAGGCGGTCGGCATATAACCTCTGATTTAGCTGTTGGGCTCCGAGTATCCTTGGAATCGGCCGAAAAGATTAAGCTTTCCCTTGGTAAGATTCCCAAAAATCCAGTTGTTGCCGAAGGTGATGTTCCCAGGAAAAAAGAAGAAAATATGCTTGATGTAAAGGCATTAGGAATTATTGAAGAAGATATCCAAAAAATCTCTCAAAAAGCCGCCATTGAGGGAATAATTAAACCTCGGTTGCAAGAGTTATACAAATATGTTGGTAAGGAAATTAAAAAAAGTGGCTTTGGAACTGTGACACCCTCAGGACTGGTACTCTGCGGTGGTGGAGCTGAAACAGCTGGAGCTTTGGATCAAGCAAAATATGTATTGGGCTTTCCGGCCAGAATTGGGAAGATCGAAGGGTTGTCTGGTTTAATTGATGAGATTGATTCACCGGCTTTTGCCTCGGCTGCAGGCTTAATAATATATGGCGCCAAAGAGGGTCATTCTGAATCTAGGTTACCATCACTTGGCAAGGGTTTGCCAATTAAGGGCATGTTCCAAAAAGGAGTCTCCTATGTTAAGTCATTTTTACCATAACCCCTCTTGCTTTTTTTAATAATTTTCTGGTAATATTGGGCGGATGCTAATCAAACCCGACGTACAGAAGTTTGCCAAGATAAAAGTTGTTGGACTTGGTGGTGGTGGGACTAATGCTCTAAACTCAATGATCTCTCTTCAACAAATTGGAGGCGTAGAATTTGTGGCTATTAATACTGATGCTCAGGCACTAATGACCAACCAGGCTCCTACTAAAGTTCAGATTGGTGAGAGCTTAACCAGGGGTCTTGGTTCTGGAGGAGATCCAGTTGTTGGTGAACAAGCAGCCCAGGAATCAATGCAAAAGCTAGAAGATGTGCTGCAGGATGCTGATATGGTTTTTTTGACAGCTGGTATGGGTGGAGGCACCGGTACCGGGGCAGTTTCGATTGCTGCCCAAGTTGCTAAAAACGTTGGTGCGCTGACTGTGGCTGTAGTTACTAAGCCATTTGGTTTTGAAGGGACCAGAAGAATGGTAGTTGCTGAAGAGGGAATTGAAAAACTTAAGGATAAGGTTGATGCTTTAATTATTATTCCTAACCAGCGGCTTTTGGAGTCTGTTGATAAAAACATGACTCTCCAGGAAGCTTTTAAGCTGGCAGATTCGGTGTTAGGTCAAGGAGTTCAGGGGATCTCTGACTTGATTACCATGCCGGGGTTAATTAATGTTGATTTTGCGGATGTTAAAACAATTATGTCTAACGCCGGGTCAGCCTTAATGGGAATTGGAGTTGCCGGTGGGGAGAATCGGGCGGCTGCTGCAGCTAGAATGGCGATTGCGTCACCTCTTTTGGAAGTTTCAATTGAAGGCGCCAAAGGAGTGCTTTTCAACATCGTCGGGGGAATGGATTTGGGAATGAATGAGGTTAATGAAGCAGCTCAGATTATTGCTCAAGCGGCTGATCCTGATGCCAATATTATCTTTGGAGCGACCATCAAGGAAGATCAGCTAGATCAAGTCAAAATTTCAGTTATTGCCACTGGTTTTGATGAGTCAAGGAGAAGGCTAAGGGAGTTTGCCGGATCCGGAATGAATTCAAGTATGGGTCAGGTTCAATTCAACCAAACCCCCCCCAGTCCTTGGGTTGCCAATGATGATACCCAAAATGCTAGTCAAAGCCAAAATGATGATGTTACGGTCGATGAAAAGGTTGAAGAAGAAGTTGACGACCTCGACATCCCTGCATTTTTAAGGAGTAATAGATAATATGAGAGAAAGACTAGTTCAGGTTATTGACTTAGAAACTAACAATCAAGCTCTCACAAGATTTAGAGATATAAGAGGTGAACACAGCGGTTTAAGTTACAGCCTCTTTAGTGGTTCTGACGTAAGGCATACCCAAGCTGTGTTAGCATCAGCTGATCCCAGGGTTGATCAAGCGTTGGATAAACTGGATCAACTGCAGAGAGTTATCTCAATGGGGCCAAGACAAGCTCGTGGGTTAATGATATTAAATAGGTTCGTTTTGCCATGGAAAGCAAGAAGCATTCAAAACCCATATACTTTCTATGCATGGGGATAAATTCTTAAATTATTGTTTATGAAAACTGAGGATGAATATAGCAAATACTTGGTGGCAGAATTTGAGTATTGGGAAGTTTATGTTCATCAGCACCAAGAAAATTTAGGTCGGTCATATCTTTGGGCGAGAAGAGCAGATGCAACTGATTTTTTAGATATGAACCCAGATGAGCAGACAGAATTCTTTGAGGTGGCCAGAAAATTAAGAGGTGCTCTAACTACTCTATTTAGGCCTGATCTGTTTAACTATGAAGATCTGGAAAATGAAACCAGACATTTACATGTTCATGTCACTCCAAGATACAGCACTCCAATAGAATTTGCTGGTCTAACATTTTTTGATCCGCAATTCGGTGGTCGTTTGACTCCTAAAAGAATCCCATTCCCAGATGAAGTAATTTTTAAAATTCGAGATGCCATTAAAGAACAACTTGATTAACTACTTCGATCCACTTTGTACTAATTGTTTTTTTAAATAACTTTTAGTAATGTGATTCTAGATGATTGAAGCTCCAGTTAGAGAATCACCAGGTGTTACATGGGTTGATATTGGATTTGAATATGAGATTGATACTCTGACAGTTCCGATGTTTGAAGACCTAACTCTTCCAATGGATCCAGACGAGAGAGAAGAATTGGAAAGATCATATAAAACTGAAGCGTTTATTGATTCTTTTTGTGGTAGCAGATTGCTTGAAATGCGGGTACCAATTTTTATTTCAACGTCCAGAGGTAAAAGTAAGGGGAAAAATAGAAAAAGAAGTGAAGAAAGCATCCCAAGAGCCCTTAAATTAGTAGAGATGGTTCAACTATCATTTAATGAATATATTGCCTGGAAAGATGGGGGTACTAAGTTGGATGGTTACTTGGATGCAGGAGTTACAGAGGAAGATTTTATGGATGATGCCAGAAGATTAAATAAAGGTATGAGAGAAGATCGTTTAATAATCAAGAATGGCAATTTAGTTCCCCGCTA
>Ga0209542_10016744_pt1 | contig 12107 bp, 14 predicted proteins | sample RifCSPhighO2_01_FD_184028 | JGI IMG/M metagenome (GOLD analysis project Ga0209542, IMG submission 184028) | Soil microbial communities from Rifle, Colorado - Rifle CSP2_plank highO2_0.1 (SPAdes) (version 2) | ecosystem: Environmental > Terrestrial > Deep subsurface > Rock core/Sediment ...
ACTTTATCCAACTAAAGTCAAGAGGTAACTTAATTGGATATTTTCTCAACGAATGGGTTAATGATTGTTATCCCTTTGAATTTTTTGAAATCACGAGTGTTGTCTGTGGCGATTGCAGAAATTCCATTGGATAACGCTGTTGCAGCAAGATAAGCATCAAAAATTCTATTTCCGCTCAATTTATAGTTTTTTATAAGCTCAATTGCAAGGTGATAGGTGTTTTGATTGGGAGAAATTATAAAGCAAGATTTAGCAATTGACAAAACGGCGCTTAATGCGTCTTTCAAGTTCATTGGCTGGGAAAAGCTTCTGTGAGTTACCACTCGGATTGCTTCAAGAACATTTTGGTGGGCAATTTCTAGTTCGCCTGCATTATCCTCTAAAAATTTCTGAGCTTGTTTATGTTTTGCGGAGTCTGAATTAATGGCAAAAAGCAATATATTGGTATCAACAATCATGTTAAATTTCAGGGTCAGGATAGAAATCGTCGCGAGTTAAATTGTCCAAAGCCCTGCCAAGATGATGTGTCTTGAAAATTATTTTTTTTGCTTGACTTTTTGCTTTTTGATTGAGATAAAGCTCCAAAGCGGTATTGAAAATAGCTTGTAAGCTTACATTCTCATCAAAAGCTTTTTTTTCTGCTCGTTTTTTTAGATTTTCTTTTAATCTCAAGGTAGTCCGTATTAGATGCATATGTAATTATATTGTCATATTTATGACAATATGTCAAGTAGCGAAATATTTTATAACTCAATTATTGCTTTTGGGGAGTGGGTGAGGAGGCGGGGGCCGGATTTTTCCAAAACTACCAAATCTTCGATTCTGACTCCGCCAAAACCATGAATGTATATTCCCGGCTCAATGGAAAATACCATTCCTTCTTTTAAAATATCTTTGGATTTTGGGGAAAGATGCGGAGACTCATGCACTTCAATACCAATTCCATGACCAAGGGAGTGGGGAATTGTTTTATAGCCTTGAGAAATAATATATTCTCGAGCGGTTCGATCCACCTCGGAGGAGTTCCTTCGACTTCGCTCAGGACCACCATCCGAGGTGAGGGATTTGATGGTGAGGTTTTGGGCTTCAAGAACTGTTTGGTGTATGTGTTTCTGTTTGGAAGTTGGTTTGCCGAAGAAGACGGTTCGGGTCATGTCGGAGCAATAATTATTTAATTTGACACCGAAATCCAAAAGGACCAGCTTGTCGCTCGTCGCAAGTCGCTTTTCGCTGATTTGGTGGTGGGGGATGGCGGAGTTGGCGCCGAACGCGACAATTGGACTGAAAGAAATATCCGCGCCATGTTTTTTTATAAAAAATTCTATCTCAAATGCTAACTCTTTTTCACTTATTCCTATTTTTATTTTTTTCAAAATATAATTAAAAGTTTTGTCCCCTAATTCACATGCCTTTTCTATTGCTTGCATTTCCTTGGAAGATTTAACGTTTCGCAAATCGGAAATACTTAAATGATATATATTATTAAAGTATTTCTTGATGGTTTTATACTCTAAGAAGGTCAGATTATTTTCCTCAAATCCCATGCGTTTAATATGATGCTTTTTAGCAATTTGCTTAATTATTTCTCCGGCGGAAAGTTTGGGAGAAATTTCAATTAACTTAAAATCCGGAATTAAAATTTTTACAGCTTGAGCATACCTTCCATCAGTCAGAACATACTGTTTGTTTCTTGTGATAAGCAAATATGCCTCGCGTTCTTCTTTAGAGAAGCCTGAATAATTAGTTAAATAACCGATATTGGAAACTGAAGAAATTAATATGGCTTCCAACTTATTCGCAATAAGTTTTTCTTTAATTTTCGCAAGAGGAGTAATCATTTTGAAAATCTGGCGGGAATTTCCGGGAAAAATATAACTCTGGTTGCAGTCATTCTTTGGTTGTCTTTTATATCTTTTACTCCAACAACTATAATACTGTAATTCTCCTTAATTTTGGAAAATCCGGATCTGGAATATCCATCCTTCTGTGTATATGCGTAAGTTCGCGTCAGAGTTTCTACATCAGCCGTAATTTGTTTGTTTTTTTCAGTTACGGTAATGGCGAAGTTTTCGCTGTCAATTGCAGAAACTCCTCCATGAACAATGTATGGAATAGTTATGGTATTGACGAATCTGGCTAAAATTCTTCTCGACTCTTTATTGTATAGTCCTAAGACTCCGATAGTTGCATCTTTTTCAATATCCGAAATACCATAGATTTCTTTGGCAGCAGGATTTGAAAATTTGGTTAGTTCGTCAACATCTATAAAACGGGTATTGTCTTGTACATCTGCAATAGTGATTTGGGTATTGGTAACATTGACAACAGTACCTATTATCCCGCGTTTTTCAACCAGTTTTAATTGCGCAACTCGGGATGCGATATTTGTTATTAATTGATCTCTTATTGCTTGAGCTTTATCATCAGGGGTTGGAGTCAAGCTAGCGGCTTTGGCCACTGAAATGAAAAATGAAAAATGAAAAATGAAAAATGAAATTAATAAAAATTTAATCATGTTAAAATTCTTCCTGTGAATATGTAACTGTTTTTTTAATCGTAACGCTTTCTCCATTCGGCGCAATAGCTGTAACATCTATAATATTTTGACCATTATCAATTTTGACAGTAGCAGAAAAATCACCATTAAGAGCAGGCATAATTACATCTTCGAAAGAATCGGTAACAATAACAATAGCTGCGTTGCCTGCTGATCGGCCAGATATGGTTAATACTTTGTCGGTTACAACCTCTTCGTTTTTTGGCCGATCAAGAATTAAAAAAACAGAAGGAATAAGAGTTGGCGTTGGGGAAACTACAGGGTCGATTTTGGTAATGTTTGACGGAACTGTTTTTGCTGCTTGAAGGAGATAAAATATTCCCCCTGCAACCAAAAGACCAAAAAGAACAGCAATAAAGGAAAGTATTAATTTTTCTTTTTTCATCTTGTAAATCTCTTGGAGAAATGATGATACGATAAAAGGTCATACTTGTCAAGGAAATATTCCTGTGGTAGGATGTTGGAGTGGATATCTCAATTGTTAGCGAAAATAGCATAAAACTCAAAGGAAAATCTATAGTTTTCATCGTGGACCCTGCTTTGGCGTTGGTGAAAACAAACGCAGATGCGATAATTCTACTGAATGGCGTTAATGGAGATAATAATATTGACAAATCAAGAGTAGTTGATTCCCGCATAATCATAAACGGTCCGGGAGAATATGAGGTCGGTGGCACAAAAGTTTCCGGAACATCAACTCCCAAGGGAATTCTGTACAAACTTTCAATAGATGAGATAAGCATTATTTTAGGCAAAACAGAAGAAATAAGAACAGAAGGATTTAATGAATGTCAAGTTGCCGTGATAAATACCGATGGTGAATTCATCGAGTCATTCGTAACGGGTCTTGAGCCCAAAATTACAGTGTTATATGGCGGCAAAAAGAAAGAAGCGGCGCAAGCGTTGGGAGCGGAAAACGCAGTCCAATTGCCAAAAATAACAATAACAAAAGATAAATTACCAGAGAAAATGGAAATCATGGTTCTCGGTTAATTTTTAATTTTTAATTTCTTTATGGCAGGCCTAAAAGTTCCTCCCAATAATGAAGAAGCAGAGCAGAGTGTTCTGGGAGCAATTCTGATAGACAAGGATGCTATTGCAACAGTATCATCCCTAATAGTTCCCAATGATTTTTACGATCCTATTAAGGGAATTATATTTGGGGCAATGCTGTCTTTGTATGAGCAGGGAAAGCCTATTGATTTACTAACCTTAAGAACCCAGCTTAAAAAAAATAAAACTTCCCAAAAGATAGAGTCGTCTTATTTGACAGAGCTTGTCAATATAGTCCCAACAGCTGCAAATATTGAGCATTATGCTCTTATCATCAAAGAGGCCGCAACAAAAAGAGCCTTAATTCAAGCAGGATCTCAAATCACGGAAATGGGTTTTGTTGACGATAAAGAAATTTCGGCGATTCTGGACAAAGCAGAATCGTCAATTTTTGCAATTTCCCAACGGAATTCGATAAGGGCATTTGTTCCCCTGAAAGAAGCTTTGGCTGAAAGTTTTGACAGGATTGACGAGCTTCACAAAAAAGGAGCAGGCTTGAGAGGCATTAAGACTGGATTTGTAGATTTGGATAATACTTTATCCGGAATGCAGCAATCAAACCTTCTTATTTTGGCGGCCCGTCCCGGACAAGGTAAAACAGCAATGATTGTAAATATCGCTCAGCATGCAGGCGTAGTCGACAAAATTCCTGTTGCTATATTTTCTTTGGAAATGAGCAAGGAGGAATTGGTAGACCGTTTTCTAGTGGGTCAGGCAGATGTTGACGCATGGAGAATAAAAACAGGAAAATTAACAGATTCTGATTTCACAAAACTATCTCGCGCAATGGGAGAATTGGCGGATGCGCCGATTTTCATAGATGATACGCCTGGAATTACAATTTCCGAGATGAGAACTAAAGCAAGACGCCTTCTTTTGGAGCAAAATATTTCTCTTTTTATTGTTGACTATTTGCAATTGGTTGATCCGGGACGAAGATATGATAATAGAGTTCAAGAAGTGTCCATTGTTTCTCAATCTTTAAAAAATCTGGCAAGAGAATTAAAAGTTCCGGTATTGGCTGTATCCCAGCTTTCCCGCGCAGTAGAGCATAGGGGAGAAAAAAAACCGCAGCTTGCAGATTTGAGAGAATCGGGCGCTATCGAGCAGGATGCGGATGTGGTTATGTTTTTGTATCGTCCGGAGACAGAAATAACTCCAACCATGCAAACAAAACTTTTGATAGCAAAACACAGAAACGGTCCGATGGGAGAGGTAGATCTCATCTTCCGCGGAGATAGGATTAAGTTTTATAATGTCGACAAAAAAAGAGTAGCAGAGTAGTGGGGCAGCGTCGTCCTTAGGTATAATCGTAAAACACCCCGAGGGTGTAACCTCAGAGGTTTCGAGGGTGTAGCCTCAGAGGTTTCCGCCCCAGCCGTGAACAATAAAAACTCGTTTATTCATCTCAGTTTTTGCTGAATTCTTTATCAAGTTTTTTGTCAAACGTCTTGAACGATCTTATTCCTTTGGATTTTGCATAACAAACATTGTAGCAATCTTCTAAATCCAGGTTTATTTTTTTGAATAATGAAAGGCTTTTGAAGAGCAATTCGCGTTCTTCCATCTCAATAAAATTCAAGCTTAATACTTTTTCTAAGACGTTAGCAACTTCAGTTTTATTGCGTTCATAATATGAGCTTAAAACCCAATAAATTTCAAAAAATACAATGGTGGATGTAATTAATGCGCTTTTACCTTCGGATGCAGATAGGAAGAGATTTTTCGCATCCTCGTGTTGGCTGTTAATGTCATTAAGAAGGAAACGGAGTATATAATTAGTGTCGATAAATATCATATGTTTTTGCTCTTAAAATGTCTTTGTTTAGACTCCCTAATAATAGAATCAATATTTTTCCCTTTCCATCTATCAGGTAAAGAGAGTGAGCCTGCTAATTCTGCAAGAAGGTTTTTTACAGGAGCAATGATAATTCTTCCGTTTTCTTCAGATACATTTACTTTTTCTCCGCTTTTTACTCCTATTTTTCTTGCGATATTAATAGGAATAGTAAATTGCATTTTACTTGTAATCGTAGCGTTTTGATTCATGCAAGGATATTTTATAATAAAAAGGAATATTTGTCAATGCCTTACTTTATAAATTATTCCTTATTTCTAAATGGGTTGAAGTTTTGTTTTAGCAAATTTTGCATTGGTAAAAAGAGAGTTTTTTTAAAAGTAAGAAGTGAATTCCAAGAAATCCATTCCCACCCCTCACATTTCGATTTTTCCTTATTTCCTACTTTGCCGAAGGCATAATCGCATGTCATGTAAATAGTGATGTAGTGCTTGCTTTCTTCTTGATAAATATCATTGGTAGCAGAGGCAAATTTGATGTTTTTAACTCTTATTTCTGTTTCTTCAAAGACTTCTCGTTTTACAGCATCTTCAAAACTTTCGCCAAATTCTAAATGTCCACCCGGAAAACCCAAGGTACCTTTACCAAGAGGAGTTTTCTTCCTTTTTCCAACAAGAATTTTATTTCCTTTTTTTACAATTATTCCTATCCCAACCTTCGGTCTTTTATTAATTTTTGAGGAAAAATTGTTTTTGGATGACATAATTATCCTGCAATTTCCAAAACAGATTTTAATGCGATGGGGAGTTGGGTTATTCCAGCACTTTCGCTAAAGTGACCTTTATTTTTCTCTACAATAATTTTTGCGCCCAATTGTTTTCCAAATATTTCACTGTTTTTTTTCAGGGGCACATAAGGATCATTATCTGAAAAGATTGCCGTAAATGAGGAAACCTTTTTTTTTATTTTCTCAAAAGCAATTGGTGTTTCCAGCCAGGGCTTAGCAATTTTTATTTCCTCATCCCCTAAATTTGTTAGAGAAAACCATCCAGCTACCATTATGACCTTGGCAATTTTTAAATCATTGGGTAAATTTTCTAGAAATCTTAAAATAGTCTGGCAACCAACACTGTGACCGACAAAAATGTCCGTGGTTCGTAGATTATTAATGGAGTTTTTAAGAGTAGCTATCCATTCGTTAATTTTCGGCTCGTTAGGATTAGGCATTGGGAAAACAATGACCCCATACTTAAATTTTTCCAATTCATTTTTAAGCCAGGGATACCAGTCGCTATTGGGATTTCCAAACCACTGGTGAACAATAAAAACTCTTTTATTCATGATCAAAGTCTCCTCGTTTCCTTCGGTTATCGATTTGTTTTAATACCAATGGATATTCTTTATCTAAATCCACTTTGTACCATTTTGCTATTCTGAAAAGCTCATACAATATGTCGCAGATTGAATCTGCAATTTCTGATTTTTTGCGCTTTTTTGATTTGAAACCTTCTTCGACCTGAATAGCATTCGCAAGCTCTCCTACTTCCTCAACCATTGCTGCAAAATTATTATGGACTAACCACTCTTTCTTTTTGGGCATTTTTGAAGCAACCTTTATGGTTTCTTCTATTGCTTGATTTAAAGTTAACTTTTTCATTTATTGTGGGCAAGGAGGGAGTCGAACCCACACAGCCTTGCGACTAGTAGTTTTTGAGACTACCGCGTATACCATTCCGCCACTTGCCCAAATATACGATCTATTATATACTTTTGCGTAATGAAATTAAAGCCAAGAACAAGCGTTAGATTGCCAAATCATGTTGTCCCAAAGCGCTATTCGATAACTCTTTTTCCCAATCTGAAAGAGTTTACATTTAGCGGGGAGGTGGAGATTCTGTTAAATCTTACAAAACCAACAAAGGAAATTACGCTTCACGCAGCAGAACTCAAAATCACATCTGCTGTTTTGCATCACGGTTCATTAGAATTAAAATCACAAAACATTTCTTATAATGAAAAAATGGAAACAGCGACAATGCTGTTTGAAAAGAAGATTCAGAAGAAAGAAACAAAATTAAAATTGAAATTTACCGGAATTTTGAATGATAAAATGCGGGGTTTTTACAAAAGTAAATATCATATTGAAGGCAAGGAGCATCATATGGTAGTTTCACAATTTGAATCAACAGACGCGAGACGGGCTTTTCCGTCGTTTGACGAGCCTTCAAAAAAAGCGATTTTTGATGTTAAATTAATAATTCCTGAAGATCATGTTGCAATTTCCAATACAATTGAAACAGAAATTGCGGAACATTCTCCGGGTTACAAAATTATTACATTTGAGTCAACGCCGAAAATGTCGACTTATCTTCTGGCTTTTATTGTCGGAAAATTTGAATTTATCGAATCGAAAACTAAGTCGGATGTTAAGGTTCGGGTATTTACAACGCCCGGGAAAAAGCATCAGGCGAAATTTGCTTTGGATACAGCAGTACGGGTTTTGGAATTTTATGAAAATTATTTCGGCATACCATATCCTTTGCCTGTTCTTGATCTAATTGCAATTCCAGATTTCGCAAGTGGGGCAATGGAAAATTGGGGAGCAGTAACTTACAGAGAAACTGCGCTTTTGGTTGACGAAGAGCTTTCTTCAACCGCAAATAAGCAGTGGGTTGCTTTGGTAATTGCGCATGAATTGGCGCACATGTGGTTTGGGAATTTGGTAACAATGGAGTGGTGGACTCATCTGTGGCTCAATGAAGGATTCGCATCCTACATAGAATATTTAGCAGTTGATTCGATCTTCCCAAAATGGAATATTTGGACGCAGTTTGTTTACATGGATCATGCAAAAGCATTGGAATTGGATGGGTTAAGAAATACGCATCCGATTGAAGTTGAAGCGCATCATCCGTCTGAAATCAGTGAAATTTTTGACGCTGTGAGTTATTCAAAGGGAGCATCAATTATCCGCATGTTAGCTTCCTATCTTGGTAAGGATAGTTTCCAAAAAGGTTTGCAGATTTATCTGAAAAAACATCAATACAGCAATGCTTCAACTTTAGATTTATGGAAAGCTTTGGAGAAAGCGTCAGGAAAAAAAGTTGAAAAAATAATGAAAAATTGGACAGGCAAACCAGGATATCCGTTGATCATAGTTTCTGAAAAAAATAATAAATTAAAGCTTACGCAAACAAGATTTTTTTCAAGCCCGATATCCGCAAAAAAATCTCAAGATAAAACTCTTTGGTCAATTCCTTTGGATTCTCTCTTATTTTCCAAAAAAACTCTTTTCATCCCAAAACCAAAAGGCTGGGTGAAATTTAATAGAGAAGAGACAAGCTTTGTCCGCATTAAGTATCCTTCCCCTCTTTTGAAATTATTGGAAGAGCCGATAAGGAAAAAAAAGTTAACGCCTGAAGATCGTTTTGGATTGATCCGCGATGCGTTTACGCTTGCGCAGGCAGGGCAGGGATCAACTGTTGATGCATTAAAATTAGCTCAATCTTATGTTGGGGAGGATAGTTTTATTGTATGGTCGCAGATAGCATCGGATTTGCGGGCGATCGATAATTTAATTGCAGATCTTAAATTTCATGATCAATACAAAATTTTTTGCAGAAACATTTTTAAATCTATTGCTTTGAAAATTGGATGGAATAAAAAGCCTCAAGAATCGCATCAAAGAACTCTTTTGAGAAACATTGTGATATATACTTTTGGATCATACGGAGATAAGAATGCTATTCAAAAAGCAGGGGATCTTTTCAAGGAAATTATTGAAGGTATCGCCAAAATCGATCCGGATTTGCGCGGAGTTATTTTTAATCTGGTTGCGGAAAATGGGGGAGAAAAAGAATATTCTTTGCTTAAAAATTTGTACGATAAAACTCCATTTCAGGAAGAAAAAGACAGAATTTTTAGAGCGCTTTGTGCGTTTAGGGATGAAAAAGTACTTAATCGGTCTTTGGATTTTGCTTTTTCAAAAGAAACAAGAGCACAAGATAGATTTAAGGCGATAAGTTTTCTTTTCGCAAATCCGCTGGGACAGGACTTAGCCTGGGATTTTTTGCAAAAAAATTGGAAATCAATTCAAGAAACTTTTGCAGGAGGACATTTGTACTCGCGGTTTATCCAGCCGGCTGCGAATTTCGTAGATAGCCAAAAAGCACAAGAGATAGAAAAATTTTTCAAGAAAAATCCTTCTCCTGGACTTGCAAGAACAATCGCTCAAGTTACAGAGCAAATCCGCGCCAATAGCCTGTGGTTGTCGCGAGATAAACCCAAACTCTCAGAATTTCTCCAAAAATTTGAATAATTGCTTGTAATTCGCTTGGAATAACTGGTAAAATAAAAAGTTATACTATGGATATTCTTCGAGTTCTGCGGATCAAACCCTTTCTCTTCATGATGCTTTCCGAATTCTTTTCCCAGCTCGCATTCAATATGCAGCATTTTGTTTTGATTTTTATAATCTATTCCCTTACTCGTTCAAATACCGCTGTGTCAGGAATGATTCTTTCCTTTATGATTCCCGCAGTTCTATTGAGTATTATCGCGGGTGTATATGTAGACAGATGGAACAAAAAGAAGATATTGATTTGCGCGCATATTGTTAGAGCAGTGTTTCTCCTGCCGTTTTTAATTTCAGATTTGCATTTAGGATGGATATATTTTCTTACTTTTTCAATTGCGGTTGCAACGCAATTTTTTATTCCCGCGGAATCCGCAATTATTCCGCAATTAGTTCCCAAAAATCTTCTTATTTCGGCAAATGCGGTATTCGCATTCGGAATTTATGGAAGTACTTTAATCGGCTATGTTTTTTCGGGACCCGTGCTTCTTTTTTTTGGTAAAACTAATGCCATTGTTTTTTTAATATTCCTTTTTCTTATAAGCGCTTTTCTTGTTACAGTTATTAAATTCGTCAACATTAAGAAGGAATCTTCGAGGGAAGAATCATCTTTTCTTAACAATTTCTCAATTGCTAAGGAGACAAAAGAGATATTTTCTTTCATAAGAGGATATCAAAAAGTTATGCATGCTCTTATTATGTTAACCATAGCTCAAGCTGTAATTTTTATGTTCGCAGTCTTAGCTCCCGGCTATGTAACAACAATACTTGAAGCGCCCCTAGAAAGTCTTTCTGTAATTCTTATTGCTCCAGCAGGTTTGGGTCTGGGACTTGGAGCTTTTCTTCTGGGAAGCATAGGCAAGAAATTCAATCATAGATGGTTAAGCGCTGTTGGATTTATGATTACCGGAATTATTTTTATTATATTGCCATTCACAAACCGCGTTGCTTCTTACGGATTTGTGCAGAGTCTAAATAATTTTTTGCCTCATGTTTTGGACATAAATATATTACATATTATTGTGGTTTTTGCTTTAATCATTGGTTTTTCGCTTTCTCTTGTTTTCATTCCGTCCAACGCAACTATTCAAATTGAAACAAATGAGGATATGAGGGGAAGAATGTATGGATTCCTAAGTTCCCTAATAGGAGCGGTTTCTTTTTTGCCTGTTATTCTTGCGGGAGGACTTGCCGACCTGCTTGGAGTAGGAGCGGTTATTGGCAGCGTTGGCGTTCTAATGGTTATATTAAGCATTTACTATTTATTTTTAACTAAATATTAACTCTATGCAATTTTTTATTTTGGTTCTTTTGATTTGTCTTTTTGTTTTTTTATACTCTGTTTATTTATTGGCAAGAGATGATTTTATTTTTCTCCGCCGCGATGTAACTATGGAAAAGTTATTTAATATTATTTTCTTGGGCAGCTTATTTTGTTTTTTCTTTTCAAGGCTTTTTTATGGATTTTTTGAGGAAAAAAGTATTTTGTCCAACCCATTTGTTTTCTTGCTCTTTCCTTATTTTCCTGGATTATCTCTTTTGGGCGGAGTAGTTGGAGCAGGTGCTGTTATTTCGTTTTTAGCAGGCCGTAAAAAAGATTCTCTGCCTTTGGGGAGAATAGCAGATTTTTTCTCAATTTCATTTTTAATCACTCTGCCGATTGGTTTTTTGGGGTATTTTATGTTCTCCGAAAATGGATTTCCTATTCAAAGAACCGCAAGTTTGATTATCATATATTTTATTTTATTCATAATTTTTTTAAGATTTCTTTTACCCAGGCTCTTGAGCGACAAGCTTAAAGAGGGGACTATTGCATTTTTATTTTTGATGTCTTTTTCCGTAATTTCCTTGATCAATAATTTTGTAAGTCAGGAGGGAAAATTATTTAATTTCAAAATCATTCCTGAAAATATTATTCTGCTTATCGTTTTTATTGTTGCAATTGTCTTTTTTGTTAAACAGGAAAATTTGATTGAGAAAATTAAGAAATTCAGGAAAAAACAGGTGTAATCGCAAAACACTCCGAGGGTGCAATCGGGAGCTTCATGTTGCTCAATGGACCGTAGGGGATTTGGGTTGTTAGGTCAATGCGTATAGCTCAAGGTAATTTGGTATTTTTATGGATTTTGGGAAGTAAGATGGGAAAATATACGGTGAATAGGATTTTGACCCCCTTTGCTTATTTGGATTGGATGTTCTATGCTTTTATTTAATTGTTCCCTGACTTTTCCGGGAATGTCTGCAAGCGAAAAACCTGAAGGGAAAATCATTATTATTTTTGATGGTTGCTTTGATCCTTCTCGCAATTCCCGGCTTTCACCATCAAAAAAACTAATTCCCTTAAC
>Ga0209542_10016746_pt1 | contig 12107 bp, 12 predicted proteins | sample RifCSPhighO2_01_FD_184028 | JGI IMG/M metagenome (GOLD analysis project Ga0209542, IMG submission 184028) | Soil microbial communities from Rifle, Colorado - Rifle CSP2_plank highO2_0.1 (SPAdes) (version 2) | ecosystem: Environmental > Terrestrial > Deep subsurface > Rock core/Sediment ...
ATTCTTTTTTCAGATTCTTCCTTCGATTGTTGAATTCTCTTATGTATCCTCTTGTATGATATAATAAAAACAAGTCCTCCTAAAACAATAATGGATAAAAGTAGCCACAATAACCAAGAATTATTATTGCCTTCCACGGAAAATTCTAAATTGTCGAGAACCGAAAATAAGTTAGATTCTTCATCAAACGACTCAATCAAGATTAAATCTAAATAATAGTTCTTATCTTCTTCAATATTGATGGTTTCTTTTGAAGATTTTATTAGAACTTGGTTTTCATCAAACTGAGCAGCAATAACTGTATATTTGCCAAGTTCTAGGTCAAATCTGTAATCCCCGTTTTTTGATATATATTGTTCATCTCCTATTCGCACAATAACATCATTTAGTTTTTCTAGGTTTAAATCATATAAAGATCCCGATAATGTAGTAGCATTTGCTTGTGACACTAACATGAGCAATACAAAAATCCAAATGAGATTCTGTTTGAGTTTCATTTTATATAACCATTTTAAGCAATTTAAAAAGCTTATGCTGATTTTTAGATTTTAGAGGACTTAAAACTTTATTGAAGAAAATTAGGGAGATATAAAGTATTAGAGGTTTATTTTGGGCGATTTAAAGCATAAATAGTCAATAAATGACGTTTACAAATCAAAAACAACAAGTTTCTTTTTAAACTATCCTCCCTAAATGAATTGTGAATTGGACGATTATAAAAAACTCTTCCAAACAATAACAAAGCTTGCGATTACAAAACTCTTAAAATCGCAAGTTACAATCACAATGTTAACTTTGGAGTCAAATCACAATTAGCCAAAGTTAACAAGGATAATTTTGCTGTGCAAAATTATCAAACCCTCACAAACACAAACCTACGGCTAAGGGAACCTTAGCCTACATCAAAAGACAAAGTCTTTTGATGAACAAGTTGTCGTGCATGAGTCGCAATCAAAACTCTCACAAACACAAACCTACGGCTAAGGGAACCTTAGCCTACATCAAAAGACAAAGTCTTTTGATGAACAAGTTGTCGTGCATGAGTCGCAATCAAAACTCTCACAAACACAAACCAACCCTCTATGCCTTACGGTATGGAGGGTTATGCTTACACAACATTTATAAAAAAAACAAGAATAACAAAAACAAGGAGAACAAATGAAAAAAATTATGTCTTTATTGTTTACATTCATATTATTAATTAGTATTCTACCGTCAGCGTTTGCCCAAAATACAGAAGTTACAAGAAGTTCTACAACTGATTCTGAAACTTTAACAACAAATAGTCCTACAACGGATTCTGAAATTCAAACAAGTTCTACAACAGATTCCGAAATACCAATTAGTAATTCAAAGTGTGACTTTAATATCAAGTTAGGAGATTCTTTTGCTTTAATATCACAATCAAATTCAGTAACAAATACAATTGTTTATGAAAAAATTGATCCATTAAATAGAGAAATAATTTTTAGAGATTCTATAGATGACAAAATTGAAGTTACATATGAATTAAAAACAACATGTGCAGATTCAATTGGACAAGGATATTTAATAATTGGAAGAACCCGATTTAAATTTGTTGTTGGTGCCGAACCATTTAATATTGCAATTGTTGAAAACAAAGTTGCTCAAAATTTAAATCTGCAAATTATTAATCAAGAAGATAATAATAATAAAAAAATTAAAACACAAGAAATAGTTTCGTACAAAAGATATCTTAACGAAGAAAAAATAAAAATTGCAAATGAGAATTTTATGATTGCCAGAAAAAAGTTTGTCACTTCAAATAGCAAATATAACGATCTTAAAAAAAAGTTTGCTGAAATAATAGCAGAAATAAAAAAAGTTTGCGAAAACTATCCCGATTCTGAAAAATGCGTAGAAATGAATTCCAAATCGTTTGAAATTGGAAGAGACCTTTTATTAAAAGGAACAGAAAGTGCAATAGAACATCTTAAACAGATAATTGCAAAAATCGAAGCATCAGAAGATGTGTCAAGCGAAGATGCTAAAATGAGATTGAATGAACTTAATACTTATATTACTTCATTAGTTTCATTATATGAAATGGTTGAAAATGCTCAAACTAAAGAAGAATTAAAAGAAGCTGCAATAAAATTAGAAACATTGTGGGCTTTAATTAAGTTTGATTCAAAAGTTCAAACACTAAAATTGATGAATGACAAACTCGAAGGGATTTATAATCGTGCAAAATCGGTTGAAAATAAATTAAAATGTTCTTTAACTCCTGTTAGTGATGAGAAGGAAAAAGAGATATTGATTAATTTAGAAAAATATAATGATTTGCTTGAAAGTGCTAAAGAAAAGCATGAAAAAGGAATACTTTTACTTAACAGTGCATTAAGAGATAAAAACTTTGAACAAATTGAAGAGTCAAAAAATCTTATGTTAGAGTCTTATAATATTATAAAGAAATCCCAAGGATTAATAATTTCAATATTTAACGAAATTAAAAATGCTGGCGGAGAATTAAACGCTTGCAATGCTTAAAGATTAAAGGTGGTGAGGGGATTGAAGAAAATATTGTTAATATTATTTATGTTAATTATTGTTATCTTATTAGTTTCTTCGTGCTCTAGACCTGTAGAGAAAATTAACTATGTTAATGACAAAGTCGTTAAAGATACAAATATAAGCAATAATTTGAATAAGGACAATGTTGATTCTAACATTAATATTCAGGCTGAAAATAAAACAGAGGATACAAATATAAATGACGAAGACATTAATTCTGATATTAACGCTGAAGATGTTGAATTAGATGACATAAGTGATTTATTTGAGGACTTTTAAAATGGAAGAAGATATTCAAAGATACGAAAGCAAAATAAATTTTCTAGATAGTATGAGTAATAATTTTTTTTCCAGATTAAATTCTAGGTCTAAAAGTATGAGTCATTCTGAATTTGAAGAAGATATTGTGAACTTAAAAGAAAAAATAAGGAAATTAAATGTAGATTTGAGCGAACTAAAGTTAGCTACACTTTATTTAATTAAAGTATTAAAACAAACTGCGTCTACAACTGAATTTAAAGTAGTTCAGGAAAAGGTTAATGATTGGCAGCTTGAAAAGATGATAACAAAAAGAGAATTTAAGAGACTTCTGCAAGAAAATAGTTAAAATGTGAAATCTAATAAATCAAAATTAACTTACTTCCTTAATTTATTCTTCGATGACTTCGTCTAAATGCATTTATAACTTTGTGATGAACTGCATTGGAATAAGTCCTGAAAAAAGGATATCTAAAATTGAAGCTAATTTTTAACAACAAACAGTTAATCTTATAAATTAAAAAGAATACAGAATTGTTATGGACAAATGGTTTGTTGGAGTTATTGCTCTTTTGATTGTATTAATTATTGCACTAATTTATGGAGTTTCTAATGCTAATAACAATTCAAATGCTAAAAACGTTGCTGTTATTCCAATAGAAGGCCCAATTATGAGCAACAAACAAGTAGGATTATTAACTTCAAAAGTTGCTGCGTCTGACGAAATTATACAATTAATTAATGAAGCTAAAAAAGATAAAACAATTCAAGGAGTCATATTCAAAATAAATTCTCCTGGAGGAACTGTTGTTGGTTCAAAAGAAATTGGCAATGCCATAAAAAAGTTAGGCAAACCTTCAGTTTCAGTTATAAGAGAAGTAGGTGCATCTGGAGGATATTGGATTGCTTCTGCGACAGATTATATCATAGCTGACGAGATGTCAATTACTGGAAGCATAGGAGTAGTTGGAGCAGGTTTAGAATTTTCTGGACTAATGGAAAAATACGGAGTTGCATATAATCGTTTAATAGCTGGCGAATTTAAGGATACTGGAACACCATACAGAGAAATGACTGATGAAGAGAAAAGCATAATGTTAGGTAAATTAGCTCTAATTCATGACGCATTTATTAAAGAAATTGCTTCTAATAGGAATATGTCTTATGACGCTGTTAAGAAAGTTGCAAATGGAGAGTTTTATTTGGGCGTTCAGGCAAAAGAGTTTGGTTTGATTGATTCTTTTGGAGGAATAGAGGATGGGAGAGAGTATATGAAGTCGAAGTTAAATGCTACAAGTGTAAAATTGTTAGAGAAGAAAAGCAAAACAGGATTATTAAATGCTTTAACTTCTGCGTTCTTTGAAGGAATGTTCTTTATTGGAAAAGGTATTTCTTCTGGTTTTAGTGAGATAAATTATGCCAATAATGAGATTATGTTGATTTAATTCTTTTTTGTTGGTTGAAATAAATGTTAAAAATCAGCTTTAATTCTAACTTGCTTTTTAGAGGCAAAGATAGATTATAATATTACTTTCTGAAAGTAAAAAATGCTTCTTGTGGAGCTCTTAAAGAATGAATCTTGAAAATATGCAAATTTTGAAATTCGTCTGTCTCAATTTAAGATAGTTAAGCTTAAATACTAAATGTACATACTTTACATAAATCATGAGGTGATGATAATAATGGTAAAAATAGTTGGAAGACATCCTGTAAGAGCTACTGGAGTTACTAATAGAGGTAAAGAAAGTGGTCAAAAAATAGGTTCAAGTAAAACATCTGTAACTCGTCGAAGATAACGGGATTATGGCTATTTATTTTTTATTTTCTTCTATGAATTTTATTATTTCTTTTGATATTTTTTCTTTGTCTTTATCCAAGAAAACGTTATGATAAGAATCTTCAACAAGCATAACTTTCTTGACTTTTGATTTTGAATTTTTATAAATATAATCAACCGATTTTAAAGAAACGCCAGTATCTGTTTTTGAATGGATTATAAAAATTGGAACTTTGATATTTTTAATAAGAGTTTTTGAATATTTAACTGCTTTTATGAAATGATACAAACTTGAAACTGGAATCGAATGATAGCCAACTCCAGTTTCTCTTACTTTGATTCTTTCTGCATATTTGTCATAATTTTTTCTAACATGAATTTTAAATGTATTCATTAAAGCAAGCATTGTTCTCGAAAAAGGATATTTTTTGAAAATTATAGGAGTGCCCCCAACAATAATTCCTTTAACTTTTTTGTTTTTTGAAGTAGATAAAGCAATATTTCCCCCAAAAGAAGTTCCGATTACGAAAATTTCATCACAAAGATTTGACAAGTAATCTATGTCTTGTTCAATCTTCTCAAAATAATCCTGCCATTTCACTAACATTAGTTTTTCACTTGATGTTCCGTGCCCAGGCAATAATGGAGCGAATACTGTATAACCTTTATCATACAATTTTTTGGAAAGATGTTTGTACTGATATGGCGAACCTGAAAATCCGTGAATCAAAATAATTCCAGTCTTATTTCCGTGCAATAAAAAAGGTTCTGCACCCTTCATTAATTTAGATGGCTTCTTTGCTCTCTTCTTTATTATATAAAATCTAATTCCCTTGTATAATCTAAGGGTGATGTATCCTCCAATCAAATATGTTAACATATTATTGACTTATATAGAATGTTTATAAAAGTTTATGTAGAACTTAGGTACTAGCTGAAAAATGAGTAATTTCAAAATTAGATTCCTTTTTAGCATCATTTCTGCAGGACTAAGTTAAGATGTATTTTTAACTTATTGAATCTGAAAATGAAGTATGAATGCATTAAGAAATAAAGTTAGGAATGAAGCATATTTTGAACATTCCACAATGTTTTGACTTTATTCAATTCCTACCAGCATAAGGATTATCCACATAAGCATCTGCAGATCTATCTATTGTAGGTCCTGACCATGAAGAATCTGCAAAAGCTATTCCTAAATCTTGTTCCTTTGGATAATATTTTCTATAAACTTTGTCAAAGAAATCTGTGTAAAATTTGTTTAATGCAGGATCTGCTGTTACACAAAAATCTTCTTCAACCAAAATTCGTCTTGTAGACTTGTAAACAATAGTTAAATCTCCTGGTTTAGGATCTGTTTCTTTACATTCGCTTCTTTCGTAGTCATCTAATTTTACTCCGTGCTTTTTTGTTAATGCATTTATTATGTCTTCAGCTTCTTCAGAATCAAAAGAAATTGTTTTACCACCCGGTCTTTCACCATCTCTAGGATTTGTTTTAATATCAATTGTTTCTGCTTCAAAATCAAAGTCAACATCTTTATTACTTCCTTCTAAATTATCTGTACATTCATAACAAAATCTTAATTTAATTTTAGCAATTGTTCCAGTATGCCCATTGTTTGGAGATAAATCTGCTATTTTAATTTCTGCATTTTCTGAATCATCTTCAGCAACACCATCATTAACTTCTTCAGTATCCGAAGGTTGATTGTCAATCATTACATTAGTATCATCAGCATTATTTTCAGTATTCGCATTTTTGACAGTACTTGTGCAAGAAGCCAACAAAAGTATGCTTAAAACCAATATTAGAGTTACGTAGTTTGTTTTCATTTCAATAATTGGAATGTTGAAGTATATAAATTATTCGGAACGCTTCCCACAAGCTTTTATCTAAATTTGACAAAAATTAGCTATAGTATTGTTTTTTAGAAGAATTTAGGTCAAAAAAAACATTATCTTTATATACTACTTTCAGACTTTTTCAATTTAATGGCAATTCAAACTATTGAAGCATTAGTAGAAGGCGGTAAAGCTACTGCTGCTCCTCCATTAGGACCTGCTTTAGGACCACTTAAATTAAATATTGGTCAAGTTGTTGCAGCCATAAACGAAAAAACAAAAGAGTTCAAAGGAATGCAAGTTCCTATAAAGGTTAAAGTTGATTCTGATACAAAAGAATTTGAAATCGAAGTTGGAACACCACCTGCTTCAGCACTTATTGTAAAGGAAGCAAATATTTTAAAAGGTGCAGGAAATCCAAAGTTAGATAAAGTTGCTGATTTAAGAATTGAGCAGATTATTAAAATTGCAAAAATGAAAGAAGATTCATTATTAGGATCTTCAACAAAATCAAGAGTTAAAGAAATTATAGGTTCTTGTAGAAGTATGGGAGTTCTTGTTCACGGTATGGAAGCTGCAGATGCAATTATTGCAGTAAATGAAGGAAGATTTGACAAAGAAATTGCTTCCGGAAAAACAGAACTTACTGCTGAAGAAATTAAAGCTCTTGAAGCAGAAAAAGCTAAATTACAAGCTGAAACTGAGAAAAGGATGGCATTACTTGAAATCAAAGCTAAAGAGCTTATTGAGCTTAACAAGTTGAAACCTGGAAGTAAGATTAAGTCATTATTGATTGATGCAAAAATACCTCCACATATTGTTGAGAAAACAATGGCTGAAGCAGGAATTATTATTGAAGCTAAAGTTGATCCTAATGCTAAACCAGCTCCTGGAGCTGCACCTGCCGCTGGAGCTGCTAAAGCTGCTGCTGCGCCTGCTGCAAAACCGGCTGCTAAAAAGAAATAAGTTTTCTATTTTTTTATTTAATTCATAGAGATTACAATTTCTTCAAAAACATAAATCCTCGATAATAAGAGACTTGCATAAAATCTCCTGGATTAATTTTTAGTTTATTAAGAAAACCTTTCGGAATAAATATTTGATATCCTTTTCTGATTTTGATTCTTTTTTCCATATGAAAATATATGTTGAAGATAAATATAAATCTTACTATTTAATAAAAATTTGCTATAATTTTAGAAGCACTTTTCGATGCTACTTTAGATACATTTATTATTTTAAATATTAAAAAAATAAGTTAGATTTACATTTTGAAAGTACTATGGGAAGAAAGTTAGTTTTGAGTTTCATATTAATATTAAAATTTACCTCACTTCCCAAATCGTCTTTCTCTTTCAGAATAGTTTTGTAAGATTTTAACAAAATCTTCTTTTTCAAACTCGGGCCAAAATTTATCAACAAAAGCATATTCGGCATAATCAGATTGCCATATGAAAAATCCCGATGTTCTATGTTCGCCAGATGTTCTAATAACTAAATCTATATTATCTTTAAGACCAAGATTTTGTGAGATTAAGTCTTCCGAAATTTGGTCAGGTCTAATTTCGCCCGCATTAATCTTTTCTGAAATCTTTGTAATTGCATCAACTAACTCTTCCCTTCCGCCATACGCCATCGCAAAGTTCACTTCAAATTTTGAATTATTTATTGTCTTTTCCATAACTCTTTGCATCACATCATAAACATCTTTAGGAAACATATTTATTCTGCCTATAAATCTTACTTTTATGCCATTTTCTATTAGGTCTTTATCGTTTTCAAGAGACTCAAATTCTTTCTTAAACAAGTCCATCAAAAAGTCAAACTCTATTTTTGGTCTGTTAAAGTTTTTGATTGAGAAGGAATACAATGTGACTTTTTTAATTCCATACTCTCTGCACCAATCCAATACTTTTCTAACCTTTTCAGCACCATATTCGTGACCCTTCCAAGGCTCTAACATGAGTCTTTTAGCGAATCTTCTATTCCCGTCAAGAATAATTCCAAGGTGTTTTGGGACATCCATATCTTAAATACTAAACAATATGTTTAAAAAGATTGTGGATATATAGAATAAATCAAGGAATAGGTTTAAATATTCATAGTTCGGGGGAAAGAATATGGGGAAGAAATTATATAGGCAATTTAAGAAATGTGCAGGATGCGGTAACAGATTTTCTGTAGAACACAAATTGAGACAATATTGTGACAGATGCAGACCAAGTAAATAGAGGTTGATTTGTTGGATATTAACAATCGAAAAATTAGATTTCTCTTTTAATTTCATTTTTTGATCCATTTTTAGATAAATTCTCAACTTACTTTATCGAAAAAATAAGTAATATTTTGCATTTTAGAAGTAAGTTGGAAAGTTACAAAAACAAAGTTTTTGGAACTCCCAAAAATCTAATGATTTTTGTGAGAAAGAGTATTTTGAGTTTTGAATATTGATTTATCTGCAGAACGGTGAACAAACGATTTCTCCAATAAGCTTTTAAACATTCTTTTGCTCTAATTAAGTATGAATATACATTTTAGACGGGCTCAAATTAGTTCTTTTATTGTAGTAGGTCTTATTATTGTAATTATTGTGGCTCTTTTATTATACCTTAATTACACTATACAAACTCAGCAGACGCAGGCAAAATTAGAAGGAATGCAGAAATTCTCATCAGAAGTTCTTAAAATTAAACCATACATACAAGATTGTGTAAAGCAACAAGCTGTTGCTGCATTATTAATCGCATCAAGGCAGGATACAAATGATCTTCAACAATTGAATGAAATAGAAAAAACCATTTCCACATATTTGAACGAAAATATAAAAGTGTGCACTAATTTTGAAATTTTTAAGGAATATGAAATTGAATATGGAAATGTTAACACAAGCGTTAATGTTTTCTCAGAAAATTTTGTTGTGAAAGTTGAATGGCCAATTACTGTTACTCAGAATGATTTAGTTCTAAAAGAGGATAGATTTGATGTGGAATTTCCACTAAAATTGAATGATTTATATAATAAAGTAAGAAACGTTGTTGATAATGAAAATTCGTTGGATGTAAGTAACATACTTAACCAAGAAATAAATATAGAGATAACTGGATGCAACAATGGAAGAGTACAATATTTAGTAAACGATATAGATTATTCTATTGATGGGAACGTATTTCAATTCTTCTTTAACGAAAAAATTGAAAATTTGATTGATTTGTTCCAAATGGATTCTGAGAATAAAAACAAAATATCATTTATTCCTTTTTCTAATCCTGGCAAAGTTATTATAAGAAAAGAAAATCAGGAAAAGAGATTAATGTTTGAAGTTAATGAAAACAATTTCATAAAAGGGTGTGATGGAGAAAGATTAGTAAGACATGAACAAAATGAAAATAGTAATATATCAAATTATAATTTTTATTTGTTCGAAAACAATTCTATTCCGGCAGGCGTTTCAATCAAAGAATCTAAAAAAGTTGAACTGAAAAGAACAAATGTTGGAGATGAATTTATTTCAGGATTTGATGTAATCTCTATTGGCGAAATTGATGGCGAACTATTTATTAAAAATGTTGTGAATGAAGGAATTCCTGCAATTTATTACAACAAAAATGGAAATTGGGAAGAGATTGCTTCTGAAATTATTGAAGGATATGTTGTTGGAAAAATTAATAAAATTGGGGAATATGCATTGGGTGCGAAAAGTTGTGACTTAATTTATTCTCCACAAATTCAGGCAAATCAAACTCAAAGTACAAATTCAACAACAATAGTATTTGTGCCATTTGACTATCAAGATTTAAGTTTATTTAACTCACATATTCAAATTTATAAAAACAAAATTGTTGCTAAAAATGAAAATGTAAGCATATATAAAGTTTCTAAAAAAGGTTTAAACTGTTTGAATTTGCAAGAGTGCGATATTTCACTAATTAGTTCATATGCTGAAAGTTGTAATGCAAATATTGACAAGTATATAGGATTAGTAGGAAATTCTATAGTAGGACAAGGTATTATTAAGAGGGAAAATACGGTTCTTGTAGGAAGCTATTCGACAACTTCACAATGTGAAAATTGCAATTCTGTTCTTAATGCGACTTTTAGAGAGTAAGTTTTATAAATATAGCTATAAATTCAAAATTAATGATTTTAGAAGAATTAGTTAAAGAAAGGATAATTCAAAGATTTAAAAACCGCAATGAAATAAATGGTGAATTTAACTCTGGTTTAGAAGAAACCGAAACTCAAAGAATGATCAAATTTTTTAGTGTTTTGTTGATTCCTAGAAAATTTTATTATGAAAGCCAAATCAGTCGAAAAAGATTTGCTAATAAGTTTCTGGAAAGAGCATTAGAATATTCAGAAATAACTTCAACACTGAATAAAGTTTATTTTGAAATTGTTCCAATTAGAAAAAAAAACAAAACTTTTGCCAGATATAATGCTGGAAAAAGAAACAGAATTATGGTTATTGCGTATTCATTAGATTATTATTTTAGAGAAGAATGAAACTCATAGTATGTTCCAAAAACAACATAGCATCAAAGAATATGTTTAATTTGTTTATTTCTAAATTCGGCTTTAAAGAAAGCTTTAATCATCCCGAATTTAAGGATTCACCAATTTATAAGAGCTCTAAATTTGTTGGGTTTGAATTAATCAATATGAACAATAAAATATTAGATGTCGATTTTTTGAATGCGTTTTTTAAGCCAGAACATTATATTATTGCATCAACACACACATCTAAGTCTGGCGAAAAAACATTGACTTGTCATTCTACAGGAAATTTTTCTACAGCTGGCTTAGGGGGAAAGGATTTTGAAGTTTGCAAAAGTGATGCGTTTTATTTGAGGAATTGTTTGTTGTATTTTAAAAAGTTTCAATCGGATTTTCCAGAATATGAAATTTGTTTTGAAGCTACACATCATGGACCTTCGTCAATGAATGCACCATTAGTTTTTGTTGAATGTGGAGGAACAGAGAAAGAGTGGAACGATATGAAAGCTGTTGAAATTGTGTGTAAGGCGATTTTAGAGTCTGGAAATAAAGAACAATATGATAAAAATACAAATTCTAGAGGAGAAAAAGTAAGAATTGCTGTAGGATTCGGAGGACCCCATTATACTCCAAATTTTTCTAAAGACTATGTTTTAGATAAGATTGCTTTTGGACATTTTTGTGCGAAATATAATGTTGAAAATGCAACTGAAGAAGTTATTTTACAATCTTTTGATAGATGTGTACCAAAAGCGGATTTAGCTGTTCTTGATTGGAAAGGACTTGATGCTGGACAAAGAGAGAAATTAGTGCAGATGTTTGAGAAGAACGGAATTGAGTGGGTTAAGGTTGCTAGTTTGAAATAGAGAAAAAGATTAATCTAATTTTCAATGAGAAAAATATGCTTTCTGTCTAGATGAATCATTAGAAAGCTTCGCAAACAAGCATTATACAATATATAAGAGTGCTTCGATTATAGCATCAAAAAATGCTTTAAAGAAGTAATCGATTATTTGGATTCGACATCATAAAATTAGATAAAATTTAATAAGGCAAAATATATAACACTTAATTATGAGAATAATCCCTAAAGAAAGGTTTGTAGAAGAAAGAGAAGAGATTAAAGATTTAATTAAACAAGGGAATATTTTTATTTATCCTACAGATACTATTTATGGAATTGGGTGTGATGCAAGCAA
>Ga0209542_10016747_pt1 | contig 12106 bp, 10 predicted proteins | sample RifCSPhighO2_01_FD_184028 | JGI IMG/M metagenome (GOLD analysis project Ga0209542, IMG submission 184028) | Soil microbial communities from Rifle, Colorado - Rifle CSP2_plank highO2_0.1 (SPAdes) (version 2) | ecosystem: Environmental > Terrestrial > Deep subsurface > Rock core/Sediment ...
CCAGTTGGTTACGGTGGTAAGGTCCCAGCAGGGTCCCATATAGTGAGTCGTTCCGTCATTAAGTATTTGTAGTGCCGTTCGCTGCAGGAATTTTTGTTGCAGTGTGCTGTTATCCCAACGTATACGTCGTACATTTGCATCAACGAAGTGTATAACTTTTTCAATGTCTTCTCGTGTCGTCCCTCGCAGTTGGGGGAGTGTGGTAGTATTCATAAAACTGTTCATCCTTTTTTCATTTTTTAAGGTTAATGAATCTAGTGTTTAATAACAAACTATTTAAACGTTATTTCAGTTGGTTTTGGTAATGGTGTTGGAGTTATTAATCGGTCCGAAGAAGGCTGAGCGTAAGCCTTGGGATGTTTTTTTCTTGGGTATGTTGTATGCTTCTGTTGCTATGTTTTTATCAGTGGTTATTTTTCGTGAGCAGGCTTCTATTATCATGGTTTTACTTACAGTGATTGCTTGTTTGCCGTTGGTGCATCGTACGTTTTCTCGTGAGGAAAAGGCTGATGATCATTTTGACAATGAAAAGTCTATTTTGAAGCAGCATTGGAAGGCCTTGAAGTTTTTGACGTTGTTATTTTTGGGTTTTGTTGTTGCTTTCTCTATATGGTATGTTTTCTTGCCAGATCAGATGGTGCAGACCTCGTTTGATTCGCAAATTCAGACTATTCAAGCTATTAATGCTCGTGTTGCTGCTGTTGCTGGGACAGGTCATGCGGTGACGGGTCAGAATGTTATTTCTTCAAATAATATTCTTTCTTCTTCTGCTGTTTCTTCGGGTGCGTTGTTCTTCCAAATTTTGACGAATAATGTGAAGGTCTTGTTGTTTTCCGTGTTTTTTGCGTTCTTTTATGGTGCGGGTGCTATTTTCATTTTGACGTGGAATGCTTCGGTGATTAGTGCTGCTATTGGTGCTTTTGTGCGTAATAATATTGGTGATTATGCTGCTCAGGCCGGTTGGGTAAAGATAGGGGGTTATTTTTCCACGTTCTCTTTGGGTTTTTTCCGTTATTTCTTGCATGGTATTCCGGAAATCCTAGCATATTTTGTCGGGGGTTTGGCGGGTGGTATCATTTCTTTTGCTGTTATTAAGCATGATTTTGGTACCGAAAACTTCAAAAAGATACTTGTAGACGCTGCTGATCTGGTTATGCTGGCATTTTTGATTTTGGTGGCAGCTGGCCTTATGGAAGTGTATGTCACTCCCGCATTTTTTTAGACCATGGAAGATGTTATTCAGCAACGGAAAGCGTATCTAGTGGATGTTTTTAAGAAACATAAGAATAAGTTTGTTTGGGTTTTGTTATTAGTTATTATTCTTGTAGGCATGAATATTCGTTCGCAGAATTTTGAGTTATTGAAAGATGCTACGACAGGTGATTATATTTCTGCAGAGTTGGATTCGACGTTGTTTTTGCGTTATGCTGAGTATATTGTTGCGCATAAATGGTTGCCTGATGTTGATACGATGCGTTTTGTTCCTGTAGGTGCTGATTTGTCCGTTATTGGTACGTTCACTTCATATTTTGTTGCTTACTTATATTATAGTATGCATCTGTTTGATAGTTCTGTGACAGTTGCGTATGCTGATATTGTCTATCCTCTGGTTGCCATGGCATTGATGACATTGTTTTTGTTTTTGTTGGTTCGTCGTTTGTTGGGTCAGTGGGTTGCTTTGTTGACGGCCTGGTTTATCACTGTTATTCCCACGTTTTTGTTTCGTAGTACGGGTGGTTCTTCTGATCATGATATTTTGGGTATGATGTTTTTAATGATTATTCTGTATTGTTATATTGTTGCGTACCAGTCGTCGTCGGCGAAGAAGATGATAATTTTTGGTTTGTTGTCGTCTATTGCTTTTATTCTTGGTCGTCATACTGCGGGTACGGTTAATTTTGCGTTGTTTATTATGGGTGCGTACGTTTTGGTGAGTATTATTTTAAATCGTTTTGAGAAGCGTGATTTCTATTTGTTTGCTGGTTGGTTGCTTGTGAACATGTTGTTGATTATGGTATTTGGTAAGTTTGGTGTTGTTTCATTTATCACGTCGGTAACGACGGGTATTGCTTTTGTTGCGTTGTTGGTTGCTGCGGTCGATTTTGTTATTTTCAAGTTAGATGTTTTGAAATGGCGTTCTCGTGTTGAGCAGAAGATTCCTTTGTGGTTGGCATCTTTGGGTTTTTCCGTGGTTGTGGGTGCTTTGTGTATTATTGTCTTTTTCGGTCCGGAGTTTTTTGTTGCAAAGGCACAGCATATTGGTCAGTATTTGTTCCGTGCGTATGCGGAAAGTCGTTGGACCTTGACGGTTGCTGAGAATCGTAAGCCATTCGTTATTGATTGGATTAATCAGATGTCTCCTTGGTTTGTATTCTTCCTTATGTACGGTGCTATTTGGTTGTTCCGTCAGATGGTGCGTAAGTTGGAGCATGCTACGAAGTTGACGGTTGCTTTTGGTATTACTGTGTTTGCGTATGTTTTTTCTCGTTATTCTCCAGATACAATTTTTAATGGTTCATCTTCCTTGTCTCATTGGTTGTTTTATGGTTCGTTAATCGCGTTTGTCGTGTTTACTGTTGGTTTGTTTACGCGTTCCTTTTTCAAGAATCGTGAGCAGTATTATGCTAGTGCGAAGAATATTGATCTGCAGTATGCGTTCTTGATAGTGTGGTTTTTGGTGATGGTTATGGCTGCTACGTCTGCTATTCGTTTATTGTTTGAGTTTTCTGTTATTGCGTGTATTTTTGCTGCGTATTATGTTGTAGAATCTTGTAGGCTGTTCAAGAATATTAAGCAGGCTTCCCCTGTGCATCTTTTCTTGTGGTTTTTTTCTTTCGCGTTTATTGCTTTTTTCGATCGTTTAGGTCTTAAGGAAACTGCTGCTACGAAAAGTGAATGGTTTATGGCTATTGTACTTAGTCTTTTTGTTGCTGGTATAATTCTTGGTGTGTATCATCTTTTTGTTAAGAATGGTTTGCAGGTTATCAAGTATGTTGGTTTAGCTGCTATTCTTTTGGCAGTATTTTCTCCTATGGCTTTGGGTTTTATGGATAAGGGTGTTTCCATTTCTTTCTTTGAGTCTTCTTCGTATCAGGCTGCTAATACTGCTCCTTCCTATAATCGTCAATGGCAAATGGCGGGTGATTGGGTGAGAAAGAATACTCCTGAGGATGCTGTCTTTATGCATTGGTGGGATTATGGTTATTGGGTTCAGGAGGGTTTTAAGCGTGCTTCTGTTACTGATGGTGGTAATTTCTTTGTGTACTGGAATTATTTGATTGGTCGTCATATATTGACAGGTGATAATGAGACGGAAGCTTTTTCTTTGATGAAGTCGCATAATGTTACGCATGTGTTGATGGTTTCTGATGAGATTGGTAAGTATGGTGCTTACTCAAGTATTGGTGGTGATGTGAATAATGATCGTTTTGCTTCTATTGGTGTTTTTGGTTTGAATCAGCAGCGTACGCAGGAGTTGCGTAATCAGACAGTGTTTGTGTATGAGGGTGGTGTTCCCTTGTATGAGTCGTTGGTGTATAATGGTGTAGTGTATCCTCCTTCAACGATTGTTGCTGGCATGTTTATGTATGTTTCGAATTTGAATATTTCTTCAGAGAGTGTTTCTTTTGATATTGACAAAGTTGATGTTGTTTTGTTTAAGGATGGTCAGCAGACGACGATACCCTTGTCGTGTGTGTATTATGAGGGCCGTATAGACTTATTCAAAGGCGCGGATGGTGTTTTGCCTGCGTGTATGCGTATCCTTCCGAATATTCAGGATAGTTCGTATATTCCTTTTGGTAATGCTCTTTTCATTTCTCCAAAGGTTGCAAAAACGTTCTTTGCTCGTTTGTACTTGTTGGATGAAATTATTCCTGGTTTTAATGTAGTGTATTCTGATGATAGTCTGGGTGCTCGTTTGGGTGTCTATAATGGTAATTTATGGGGTCCTATGCGTATTTGGGAGATAGTATATCCTGAAGGTACAAAGACCAGTAATGACTATCTGTTGTTAGAGTATCCTGATGAGCGTTTGAAGTCACCGTAGTTCCTAGTTGTTCATAAGGCTTTTAAACGGTTTTTGCTGCTTTTCTTGATGCAAATCTTGTTGTATAGTGCTCCCCTATTGGCGTTTATTGTGACGTTTATTTCTACGCCTGTGTGGATTCGTTATTTGCGTCGTATTGGCTTGGTTGTTCCTGATAAGAATAAGAAGGATCAGCCGAAGATTGCCTTTTCTGGTGGTTTGGCTGTTTTTTCTGGTTTTTTGGCAGGTATGATGTGGTATATTTTTATTCAGATTTTTTATTATGATAAGGGTGGTCAGGGTTCGTTGTTGTATATGTTTGGTGCTTTGGCTACGATTATGTTGATTACATTTATTGGTTTTTTGGATGATTTGATTGTGAATAAGCATATTGGTGAGTCTACGGGTTTGAAGCAGTGGCAGAAGCCGTTGTTGACGTTGGTTGCTGCTATTCCGTTGATGGTGGTCAAGGCGGGTACGACATTTTTTGCTGTTCCTTTTATTGGTCGTGTTGATATTGGTTTGTGGTATCCGTTGTTGTTGGTTCCTATAGGTATTGTTGGTGCTTCGAATATGATTAATATGCTTGCGGGTTTTAATGGTTTAGAGGCGGGTATGGGTTTGGTCTATTTGTCGTCGCTGTCATTGTATGCGTATGTGAATCAGCGTTTCGCTGCTGCTGCTTTGGGTATTATTATTGTTGCTTCTTTGCTTGCTTTTTTCTTGTTTAATAAGTATCCTGCAAAGATTTTTCCTGGTGATTCGTTGACGTACTTGTTGGGTGCTTCGTTGGTATCGTTGGCGATTCTTGGTAATATGGAGCGTGCTGCGTTGATTGTTTCTATACCTTTCTTTGTCGAGTTTTTGTTGAAGTGGCGTTCTCGTTTCAAGGCGAAATCGTATGGTAAGTTTAAGGATGGTAAGATTGTTTCCTATCATGATAAACAGATTTATTCTATTCCGCACTTGTTGACACGTACGGGTAAGTTTTCTGAAAAACAAGTTGTCTGGTTTTGTATTGGTATTGAGTTGTTGTTTGCTGGTTTGATGTGGGTGGTGTGATAGTGAAATTTTCTGTAATTGTTCCTGTTGGTCCTGGTCGTAATTGTGAAGTTTTAGAGTCGTTAAAACATGTTGATTATCCTAAGAAGCATTTTGAGGTCTTGGTGGAGTTTGGTTTGAATCCTTCGGAGAATCGTAATCGTGCTATGAAGAAGGCTAAGGGTAAGTTTTTTGTTTTTCTTGATGATGAAGCTATGGTTGCTCCTGACTATTTTAAGAATGCTGAAAAGTTTTTTTCCACGCATCCTGAGGTGAGTATTGTTGGTGGTCCGCAGTTGACGCCTAAGTCTGATGGTTTCTTTGCTAAGACGTCAGGGTATGTGATGTCTTCTTTTTTTGGTGCGTATGTTATGGCTTCTCGTTATGCTGTTCGTGCGGAGAATTTGGATGCTGATGAGTATTCGTTGACGTCTGCTAATTGTGTTGTTCGTCGTGAGGTTTTTGAGAAGATTAAGCCCTTTGATCCTCGTTTGTATCCTGGTGAGGATCCTGAGTTGTATGCTCGTGCGAAGAAGGCGGGTTTTGTATTAGCATATACTCCTAAATTAGTTGTTTTTCATAAGCGTCGTGCGAACTATTATTCTTTTATGCGTCAGTTTTTCCGTTATGGTTTGGTGCGTATGAAGAAGGAGCGTATTAATCGTACGCCATTGTTGATGGTGAATCCTGTTTTTTTTATGCCTTCTCTTTTTTTGTTGTATCTGGTAACGTTGCCTTTCTGGTTGTGGCTGCATAACATCTTTATCTGGCCTTTGTTAATATATAGTGTTTTGGTGTGTGGTTTTTCGTTGTATGAGTCTTGGAAGCACAATCACCCTTTGGCATGTATTGTCTTGCCTTTCTGGTTTTTGTCGATGCATCTTACGTATGGCGCAGGTATGATCTGGGGTTTGGTGAAGCGGTAAACTTTTACTATTATTATGATTAAGATAAATATTTATATACTCTTTTTCTTCTTTTGTGAAAATGGTTAAAAAGTTTTTAAGAGTAGAGCCGTTTCAGAGAATTAATGGGGATGCAAAAGTTTATTTGGTCAGTAATCCAAAAGATACTGATAATTTTTTAAGATTACATGCTGGTCGTTTAGAGGCTGATGCCAATTTTTGGCATAATCGTTTTTCTTATATGGATGAATCAGATGTTTATGACGCGATTGTTGATGCTTTTTATGAATCAGCAGAAAATTTCGATCCTTCAAAGGGAGAATTTAGTACTTACTATTCCAAGATTGTTTATTATAGAATACGGAGTAAGCTTCGTGCTATAGACACTGTACCTCGGTTAGTGCGTGATCGTCTGAAAATTTTGAACAAGTTAGTTAGTGGGGTTTGTCTTTCTTTAGGGCGAGAAGCTTCTGATTTTGATGTTGCTGTAAGTCTTAACGGGGGTGCATTAGATGAAGGAGTTTTCAGTTTATTAGAGGACATAGCAATGACTAGGTCTGATGTAAGACCAACTACTCAGTTTGGTCGCCATAGTGATACAGAGCATGATACTTTTGAAGAGGAGAGCCTAGCCTCACCAGGAGATTTTGTGCGTGCATTAACTGCTCATGACTTATTGTTGTATATAGCAGGTAACCCTATTTTTGATGATAAAGAAAAAGGAGTATTTGTAGGTTATTATCTAGAAGGTAGATTAGAAAGAGAAGTGGCTGTTACGTTGGGAGTATCAGAATCTCGTGTTTGTCAAATATTAAATAGTAAAGTTAAACCTAAGTTAGCGTTGTTAGGGAGGCGTTTCGCACGTGAAGGTCTTTTGAGTGCATAATTCTTATATAGCCACTTTTAGGTTTTTCTAGTCATGAGAATTGCTTTGGTTTGTGATTTCTATAAGCCTGCTATTGGTGGTGTAAATCAAGTAGTTGAGGAGTTGGCGAAGCGTTATGTTATGCTTGGTCATGAGGTGCATGTTTTTTGTTCTGATTGGGATAAGACGAAGCGTATACACTTACAGGAAGAGGTTTTGGATGGTGTGCAGGTGCATCGTTTGTGGCATTGGTTTCGTGCGGTGAATTTTATTACGGTATGGCCGCAAGTGTTTTTTCGTTTATTATCAGAGAAGTTTGATATTATTCATTCTCATTTGACATTGCAACCGCACAGTTTTTTTGCTGCTGTTGCTGCGAAGTTGCGTGGTGTTCCTCATGTGCATACGACGCATTGTCCTTGGTCTGATGCGTATCGTAGTTTTTTTGGTCGTTTTATGGTGGGTGTTTTTCGTCTTTTTTTCGCTCGTTGTATTTTATGGTCTGCTGAGAAAATTGTTGCTATTACTCCTTGGGAGGATAGGTTTATTCAGTTGTATGGTGGTTCTTCAAAGAAGATTGTTCATGTCCCTAATGGTGTTGCTGATGCTTTTTTTGTGCCTGTTGTGAAGAATGATTTTCGTAAAAAACTTGGTTTGTTAGAGAAGATGAAAATAGTGCTTTTTTTCAGTCGTTTTTCTGAGACGAAGTCTCCTGAGTCGTTGGTGTTGGCTGCTCGTCAGTTGCAGCATCGTAAGGATATTGTTTTTGTGATGATTGGTCCTGATGAGGGTCGTAAGGAGCAGTGTAAAGCTTTAGCGAAGGGTTTGAAGAATGTGTTGATTCTTGATCCGTTGCGTGATCGTAAGGAGGTTGTGAAGATGTATCAGGCTGCTGATGTGTATGCGTTGCCAAGTTATCGTGAAGGTCTTCCGTTAACCTTGTTTGAGGCGTATGCTGCGGGTTTGCCGGTGGTTGCTACACCCGTGAATGGTGTTGCTTTCGAGTTGACTAATGGTGTGAATGGTTTGTTTGTTAAGGATTACAAGGATATTTCTGGTTTAACTGATGCTTTGGTAAAAATTGTTGATAGTCCTTTGTTGGCGAAAAAGTTTTCTTCAGCGAATAGGAAGAAGGCTAGGGATTATAATTGGGATGATATTGCGAAGCGGACGTTGGCTTTGTATCGAGAGGTTGTGCGATGATTTCGGTGATTATTACTGCATATAAAGAGGAGCGCACGATTGGTCGTGCGGTGCAGGCTTTTTTGGATGAGGGTATTCCTGATATGGAGTTATTAGTCGTTGCTCCTGATGATGCGACGTTGGATATTGCTAAAAAATTTAAGGGTGTTAAGACATTGCGTGATCCTGGTCGTGGTAAGCCTGTTGCTTTGAATCTTGCGTTTAAGGCGGTGAGTCGTAAAAGTAAGGTTTGGGTTTTGACGGATGGTGATGTAGTTATTGAGCCAGGTGCAGTGCATAGACTTGTTGATCATTTTCGTAAGCGTGATGTGGGTGCTGTTTCTGGTCATCCTGTCCCTGTGAATGCGCGTGATTCTTTGTTGGGGTACTGGTCGCATATGTTGACGCATATCTGGGATGTGACGCGTCGTGGGTGGATGGACAAAAAAAAGTTGTTGATTTGTTCTGGTTATTTGTTTGCTCTTCGTGCTGATCTGATTCAGTCTATTCCTGAGGATGCTTTGTCTGATGATGCCATGATGAGTTATATGGTTTTTCAGCAGGGTTGGCGTATGGTGTATGAACCTTCAGCGGTGGTTAAGGTGAAGTTTCCTGAGTCGTTGGCTGATTGGTTTAAGCAGAAGCGTCGTTCTGCGGGTGGTTATTTGCAGTCGAAAAAGTATTTTAGAGATATGCCGTTGACGCGTAGTGTTTTGCGTGAGATTGTTTTAGGTACAAGGATTGTTGTATCATTTCCTCGGTCAGTAAAGGAATACTTTTATACTGCTGTCTTTTTCCCTTGTCGTGTATGGTTATGGTTATTGATTTATTACGATCGTTTGCGGAAGAAGAGTTTGCAGCAAGTTTGGCAAAGGGTGGAGAGTACGAAGTAGCATGGAATTGAATGAGTATAAGGTAATGTATGATCTGGAGAGGCAGCATGCGTGGTTTCGTGCGAAGCGTGAGTTAATGATTGATGTGTTTCATCGTTTTGGTCATGATGGTGTGAATATCTTGGATATTGGTTGTGGTACGGGTGTTATTGCTGATTATTTTTCTCGTCGTAATAATGTTGTCGGTTTGGATGTTTCTGCTGAGGCGTTGAAGTTTGCTCGTTTGCGTAATCCTTCGTTGCGGTGGGTGAAGGGTGATGCGCAGCAGGTAAGGTTCGCTGCTAATTCTTTTGATTGGGTTTTTGCTTCTGATGTTATTGAGCATGTGGCTGATGATGTTAAAGCATTGCGTTCTATGCATAAGGTGTTGAAGAAGAATGGTAAAGTATTGATAACGGTTCCTGCGTTGATGTGGTTGTGGGGTAAGGATGATGATTTGTTGCATCATTATCGTCGTTATACGCGTAAGCAGTTGCGTGCTGTTTTGGAGCGTGCTGGTTTCCGTGTTGTTTTCTTGAATTATTGGAATTTGTTGATGTTGCCTGCTGCTATGGTTTATAAAAGGGTGAATAAGGATCAGTCTGTCGTTGCGTTGCATCCTTGGGTGAATCGTCTGATGCATACTGTTCTTCGTGCTGATACAAAGTTGGTACAGGTTCTTCCGTTGCCATTGGGTGTTTCTTTGGTTGCTGTTGCTATGAAAATGTAGGAAGATTTTTATATCTGAGAAGGGTAATTGTTTGTATGGCTGGTTCTACAGGCACGGAAGATATTGGTGGTGACTTTCCTATTTCTCGAGCTAGAAGTACGTGTAGAGTTGTTCCTGATCCTGCAGCCTTAACGATGGAAAGGCTTGAGCGTGCGGTTGCTAAATTTGATCTTCCTGCATTATTAGCAAGTATTGATAGTGTTGTTCATGAAATGAATGTAACTTATTCTAAAAGTCCAGATGCTGTTGTTATTGATACAGGGTATGATCATGAGCATCCTACGTTTCGTGTTCCTGTTCGTGAAAAGTGGGTTGCTTCTATAGCTTTTGCTGTACCTATGCACATTCATTTGAAAGGTCATTTAGTTGATTACACGTTTATTCCTGAAACTCCTGCAGAAGTGGGTTTGATGAGTGGCTTGGAAGAAGCGCTTCGTTATGTCGCTGTGGGTCGTGGTGTGCGGGGTGTTTTGTTGCCTTCGTATCATCCGCTGAGAAAGAAGGGCGCGACGCATAGTTAATAACCTTTAAAAGTCGTTTTTCTTATGGTTTTATGATTAAATATCGTTATCTTTGGTTGTTGGTCGTTCTGCTCCTGATGATGCGACGTTGGGTGTTTCTATGGTTGCTGTTGCTTCTAAGATTTAGTCTTCAGGTAGGGACGAATTGTTCTGGGGAAAAGTTTATATGGCTTAATGAAAGAATTTGTTGTATGCATGATAGTGGTAGAATAGGATTAGTATATAGTCGTCAAGAAGGTATTAGTGCTACTGATGTTTTTGATAAAGTTTTTAGTAATATCTCTCTTCCGGCACATACACTTTTTTCTCCTGACACTAATTACTTGATGGGCGATGCTTATCGTGGGAGGGTTCCTTTTGCTGAGTCTACTGATTTTGTTGATGTGCGTGTTGGTCGTTTAGATGGTCCTCATGATGCATACTTTTTAGATGTTTTGAGTGTTGATCCTTCTATTCGTTTTTCTGCACCTGTTTTTCATGATCGTTTAGATGATTTGGTAAGGGGCTTGACCCAGCATTTTGGTTCTCGTAAAGATCGTCAGTTGCGGGCTGAGGCAACGTCTTTAGTAATTTTGCGTCGTCGTTTGGGTCTTTCAGAATAGGTTCTGTCGTTAATAACCTTTAAAAGTCGTTTTTCTTATGGTTTTATGATGAAATATCGTTATCTTTGGTTGTTAATAGTAGCTGCTTTTTTGCTTCGTTTAGTCTTAGCGTTTTCTCATCAGTCTATTGAGATTGATGGTGTGTATTATGCTCGTATGGGTGAGAATTTGTGGTCGGGTCATGGTTTGGTTGATGTTGAGGGTCGTGTGAATACTGTTTTTATGCCGTTGTATCCTGTCTTGTTGGGTTTGGTGAATCTTGTTGTTGGTAATCTTGAGTTTGCTGCTCGTTTCGTTGCTGTTGTTTTTGGTGCATTATTGATTATTCCTGTTTTTTTTATTGCTCGTCGTTTGTTTTCTGAAAAGGTTGCTTGGTTTGCTGCTGGTTTGACGGTTGTCTATCCCGCGTTGTCGTATATTGCTTCTATTGCATATGTTGATGCGTTGTTCTTGTTTTTGTTGTTTATGGCGTTGTGGTGTTCTTTAATGGTTGTTGATCGTCCTCGTGAGTGGACATGGTGGTCGATAATGGCTTTTTTCTCAGCGTTGTCGTATTTGTGTCGTCCCGAGTCTTTGTTGTTTTTTGTTCTGTGGGGTGTGGTTTTATTCTTTTTGTTGGAGAAGCGTTTGGTGGTTCGTCGTTGGTTGGTTATGTTAGTAATTTTTGTTGTAGTTATGCTTCCGTATGTGTTATTAGTCTATCAGTCTACGGGTGATGTTTCATTGTCAAGTAAGGGTTTTGTTATCTACAAGTTCCGTTCGTTTGAGCCTTTTTCTCCTGCGTATGAGTCTAATATTTTTGGTTTGAATACTGCGAAGGATGATATTCTTTTGAACCCGTATACAGTGAAGGGTAGTTTGGTGGGTGAGATTCTTGCGCATCCTGCTGTTTTTTTGGAGCGTTATACAAGTAGTTTGTTGCGTGAAGTGTTTTTGACGTTGCCTATGTTGTTTCCTTTAGTGTTTTTGTCATTGTTGGGTTTGTGGTTGGTTCGTCGTGATAGGCGTCAGTGGTTGTTGGTGTCTGTTGTTCTTTTACCGTTAGTGTTTTATCCTGTTTTTTGGGTTGAGGCTCGTTATCTTTTAGTCGTTTTACCCATCTTGTTTATGTGGTGTGGTGTTGCGTGGTTTTGGCTTGCTCATCGTTTCAAGAAGTTGCCGTGGCGTCTTGCTTTGGTTGTGTTGTTTTTAGTATTATTAGTTGCTAATGTTTTTGCTCATCAGTTGGTGGATAAGCGTTTTGAGAAGGCTGATCCGCCGGTGAATCATAAGGAAGCAGGTTTGTGGTTGCATTCACAAGGCTCTGCTCTGCGTGTTATGGAACGTAAGCCGTGGGTGAGTTTTTACAGTGGTGGTTTGTT
>Ga0209542_10016748_pt1 | contig 12105 bp, 18 predicted proteins | sample RifCSPhighO2_01_FD_184028 | JGI IMG/M metagenome (GOLD analysis project Ga0209542, IMG submission 184028) | Soil microbial communities from Rifle, Colorado - Rifle CSP2_plank highO2_0.1 (SPAdes) (version 2) | ecosystem: Environmental > Terrestrial > Deep subsurface > Rock core/Sediment ...
ATAGTGTCGTGATTCATCTGCCCGCTAAAGCGGGCAAAGGGTTCTCACGATAGGACGCTAAAAGGAACACGGAAAATGCAAGCAATGCAAAGAGTCTCAAATTGACCATAAAACAATAAACCGCCAAAACAAATATAATAATTACGTTGATTGACGTAAATAATAAAATAGATATTCTAATAGTTTTTTAGAAAAACTAAAAGATTATTTTATAGACGTTGGAAACGAATTTATTCTCGGAAACGGAATTACTAGCATGGCGCAGAACTGGATTGATGGGCTTCTTTCGAGAAAAAATCCCGCAAATTTGGAATTGGAAAAAAAGCAGCTTCTTGAAGTTTCCAAGGAACTTGAATTGGAGCTTGCCGGGAAAAAAATTTCCGCGGAGGAATACGATAAAAAAAACAAAAAACTCCATGACAAAATGGCGTGCATTGATTTTGGAATTCGGATAAAAAAAACGCTTGAAAGAATTGATGCGGTGGTTTTGGAGGAAGGAAAAAAACTCAAATTGAATTCTCTGAGACAGCAGCGCCTTGATGAGGCACTTGCAAAGAAAAAAGGCATCGAGAAAGAAGCAAACGAAGCCAGAGATCTTTTGGAAAAGAAACGATTGAATGATGCTGCGTTCAGGGATATTCTCAAGGAAAAAAATTCGGAGTTGCTGGATGTTGAGGAAGACGTGAAAAGAATTTTTAGGGTTCAAATGCAGGACAAATTAAAGCAACAGGAAATAATTCTTGCAACCGCGAAAGAACTTGAGAATGCGCAAGCAGATGAAATGGCGGATGATTTAATGATTCAAATTCCAAAAGGGGAGGATTTTGAATTTCCAAAACTTCCAACAGAAGAAACAAAAAACATTGCAAAGCACAGGCACGAAAGAAGACATGGGACTTAGTTTGAATGCGAAAGCCTTCTTGCAAGCACGACAAATGTTTATATAATACATTATATGATAGTTATATGTGAACTATATGCAGGATGTTACTACAATACAGGTGAAAAAAAAAGCTCTTGAAGAGCTAAAGAAAGCCAAGAGATATGAAAGACAGACTTATTCTGAGCTTATTTTGGAACTGACAAAAAATGACAAGTCGGGAAGGCTAAAGAACCAGTATGATGAGTTCCTTCACAAGATACAGCAGGAAAAAATGAAGGAACTGTGGGATAATAAGGAAGACGAGGCATGGGATAATGCTTAAGTCCGGAGACGTGGTTCTTGCAAAGATACAGTTCACAGATACTTTTGAGCTGAAAAAAAGGCCTGCTGCCGTGCTTTTTGGAGAATTTGGGAATGTGGTTGTTGCGGGCATAACAAGCAATGTTGAGATGCGCGGAATTCCGGTGACAAAAAAAGAGGGCGCAATAAAAAACAGTGTGATAAAGACCAATTATATTTTTACAATAACAGAAAAGGCCGTTGAGAAAAAACTTTTTGCTTTGAGCACCCAGAAAAAGCTTGAGCTTTACAAGGAACTGGAAAAAAATATCGGAAAACTGAAAGAATAGAAAGTAGTAAACGAATAAGCTACAAAACAAAGACTTTCAACAAAGCAAAAAAGCTAATCGCAGGAATTCGGATCGATTGCATGTTCTGTCAAGCAGGAGTAAAGTTCATCATTTCTCGAATCCAATCTTTCGGCTAATTGCACCATTGCATTGAAATCGGAAGACTGATTTTTGTAAAGAAAAGGATCAACTATTTGGTTTGCTATGACCGCGCCGATTATTACTCCAATAAGAAGCACTCCAATGTAGATCATTTTTCCCGAATCCAAAAACGGGTCTCCGTGTGCCAAACTCAAAACCCCACATCTTTTCGGGAAAATATGTTCCCATTTTTTATGTTTCTTTTAAATTCCTTTAATCTGCACAGCAACAATCGTTTTTCCATTCAAAATAACAAAAGCAGAATTCTTTTATTTAAGGGTTGTGTTTTGGCTGTGCGCTCTTAAATTATGGGAAGGTGGCATTTTAATTATGGAGATAGAATATTTTTATGGAAAATTTTACGCTTGTTTTTAGCGAAGAAATGCTTAAACAATTAAAACAACTTGAAAAAGAACGAGATACGAAGGAACGCATTTTGAAAATGTTCGGTAAAATAGAGGAAAAAGGGTCTGATGCAGGGAAGCTTCTCGACTATGGACTTGCGCTTTATGAGGTTAAATCAAAGAGACCGCCTATAAGGCTTTATTTTAGGATTGTTGAAAAAGAGGCGCGCATTTTCAGGTATGAAATGAAAACAAGCGCAAAGAAACAGCAAAAAACGATTGATGAAATTAGGGAAAATCAGAACCCTAAATCTTTGCGGTAATATTTTTTTCCTGTAGCAATGCTTTTTTCAAACTCAATCAGACTTTTATAAATCTCCGAATTCCTAAGGATTTTAATCTCTCTTTTCATTGCATCATATTTTTTCTTTGTAATAGTCACTGTTTCAGAAGACATAATAGAATAGCAACTTTGAAGTTTAAAAATCATTATGATTTCAAAAATCTATCCCTTCTCCGTTCAAACCCATTTCTTTTCGCGCGAATTCTAATTTTGTATTTTTGTCTTTCAAATCAGGGCGAACTAACAAAGTAATTCTGCTGGGTTTTGAGAAGTCTTTGAAAATATAACCGGATGCTTGTGCAAACTTTTCCGACCAATCTTTTATTTCATCATAAGTTGGCATGTTTTCGCGCGAAAGTCTTGATCTTGAATCTCCTATGTGCATGTAGGATTTTATTTCCAAAAATTCGGGTTTCATTTTCCAAATAACATCGCTCCACTCTTTCAAATATTGTGTGTCATCATTGATTCCTTTGATCAGAGTTAATCTAACAACTTTTCTCGTATCTAATTTTGAAATTACTTCCATGGAATTCAATAAGCGTTGCCAACCGTTTTTGTGCGAAGCCCTGTTTACCGAATTGAAGTGCTCTTCATTCGGCGCATCAAGGGAAACATAAAGTTGAGTTGGAAGGAACTCCTGGTTAGTTAACATCTTTTCAAAAACATCTGTTTTCTGTGCATTGGTAACTAAAAAAATGCTTTTGGTTGTTGGAAGTTTCTTTATTTCCGCTATCAGTTCACAGATTTTCGGATAGAGTGTTGGTTCTCCCGATAAGCTGATTGCCCAATGCGAGGGTAATTGTGCGCGATCAAAGCGTTTCTTGTTTAAGTCCGGCAAACCACCGAAACCCGTGAGAAGCTTTTGGCGCTGTTTGATTGTTCCTTGAATAATTTTTTTTGGCTCATCAACTTCCACGTCTTCCAAATTCACATTTCTCATCCATTCCATTGGACGCCAACAGAAAACACAGTTTTCATTGCACCATAAAACCGTTGGAGACATTTGTGCGCAGCGATCGCATTCAATTCCATAGAATTTTTGTTTATAACAAGCGCCTTGCTGTTTTATGGATTTTTTATTCCACGAACAAATTTGTACGGCGGAATGGCTCCCTACAAGAGCATATTTGGATTTTTTGAGCTTTTCAACCTGCTTTTCGCTCAAAAATTTTGTTTCATCCTTTGCGGAATGCTCATATTCCGATTCCGCACCATCATATTCCTGCGGCCCGCAACTTGTTTGGGAGTGAACATCCTCTATAACCTGTAATTCTATCGGCATACTTCTAATACATAACCAAAAACATTAAGAACGAACTCTTGAGGTTAATTCCATTTAAATAATATTGATAATTAGTCCTTTATCATGGCACGCAGGTTTTATCCGGATACCTCTGTTTGGAGGGATTATTTTGAGGACAGAAAAGACAATGTAAGGCCGCTGGGGGAATTTGCTTTCCGATTTTTGAGGAAATGCCAAGAAAATCAATGGATAATCCTTGTTTCCGGGGAAGTGGAGAAGGAGCTTCTAGCCTATTATTCCCAAAAGAGAGTTGAGGAGATTTTCTCGAATTTTCATGATATAATCAGGAATGTTGAAGAGTCACGCCGACAGGTTTCTGAGGCGATTTCCTTTTCGAGGAAAACAAAAAAAGCATTCCCTTTTTCGGATATTCTTCACTCAATTATTGCAAGGGACAATAACGCAATTTTGGTTTCAAGAGACAGGCACTTTGCTGAAATAGGGATTGTTGAATGCGTTTTGCCTGAGGAAGTGGATTAAAGCTTCAAGCCGTGTTCTTTTGCAAGTTCTGCCGCACGCTTTTCACTGAACTCCTTGCGCCACTCCTGCCATTCTTCCTCGGTCTTAGCTTTTCCTTTTCCCTTAAAAATTCCTCTCGCGGCAAAAAGGGCTTCCCATGCCTTCTGTTTGCGCTTTTCTTTTACACCGGTTTTTGACTTTGTGGTTAACTGCGCCATAACACTAAATAACGGCTGGCGCTTAATAAAAACTTTGCTTTAATGCAACTACGGCAAAAAAAAGTACCAGCATTTTCAACACAATTCCTGATTAAATCAATTTGTTACATTACCAAAAACATTAATAATTCATGGAATTCTGCCTTTAAACCAAATCCTCATTTATAAAACACCGCAACCCTCCTCGAAGAACAAGCATTGTGTCAATCGGAATAACCGTGGGAATAACTTCAACACCCGCATCTGAAAGTTTTTTTATGAATTTTGGGGTTCCACTATCAACAAGTGCCTTCCCGTTTCCCAAAGGCAAGAAGTTTGCAGGATGCCGCCTTGCCTCCTCACGCGGGACAAAAACGAACTTGAAACCTTTTCCTTTAATTTTTCGAAAGGCTGTTTTATTGGTATTATAATAAGTCTCATCCACCGCAATCACGGATTTTTCCGGAACGGCTCCAACCATATAATCTATATGATTTTGCAATAAGTAACAGTCAACTCCCAGCAACTCACTTAATGCCCTCTCAAAAAAAGGTACATCCGGGAAAAAATGGAATGTAATTCCTTGCCGCTCATATTTTTTTAGTACGGGATCATTTTTCATGCCTTGGGAAACCAAAAATTCTTGCGGAGCAACTTGTACCATTGTACCGCCTTCGCCGAAAACGGAAGGATGTTTGGGGTATACTATATTCTCGTTGATTATTGTATGCTGATCGCGCGCCCAAGGCACTGTTGTTGTGGCTCGCGACAAAAAAGTGCTCGGATCGATTTTATGCTCTTTGGAACCGGCTCTAAGTGCGGATCTGACAAATTGTACTGTTTGGGAATCTCCGAAGGATTGCACTCTTATATCATAACCAAATTTTGCCATCTGGTTTATAACTTTCAGACTTTCAAGCATTGCAGTTCTAACCAAAGCCGGGTTTATTGTCAAAAGCCCCCTTGATATATAATCCAGAGCAAATTCCTGCCTCTTATCAAAATGCCGGCCGATATTTTTCTTCCCCTCAACGCTTAGCATACACTCATCCAGTTTCGCAGAATCAATAACATACCCGGGATCCCGGTAACTTACCACACCAATCTTTTCGAGTTCACTTAACATGCGCCGAGTTGCTCCGGATTCAAGATTTTGTCTTGAGATACGCTTTAAACTTTCAAATTGTCTCTGAGATTCATTCAGTCTGGCTCTTTTTTGAACTGTGAATGGAGTAACAACAAAAAATCTTCTTTTTTCAGCCATTAAAGTAAATTTATTTCCTAATATAAAAAATGGCGTGCTATGACAAATCACGAAAAAAAATCAAAATCTAACATTAACTCCAAAAGGAAGAACAAAACAATAACTTATATTAAGAGCAAAACCGTAAAAATAATTGATTTCAATGCCAACACCTCGAAAAACTCCAACTGAGTGGAAAAGAAAAGATGGAGTTCAGGCACATCATCAAGGCGAGCCGTTAGAAATTCCTAAATTGGATAAATATCGCAGAGATAGGGTTCTTTCCAAAGCAAGAGAGATTTCAAGAATTGTTGGCTCCGGAAGTCCCGACCCAATAGATCGAAAAATCCAGTCTGCTAATTCTAAACGTTTACTTGATTCCGGGATTAGAGAAAAAAACCCCTATAACCGCTTCATGAACCAACTTTATTCCGGATATCAGGATTTTTCCCCTTATGATTCTCATGAAAAAAGTATGATGGAAGGCGCTATTGCAGAAAGACATGCTTCCAGAATGCTTTCAGGGAAAGCAGGTAAAGGAGAAACGAGAAGAGTGGTTACGGCAAGAGCAATTGGAATACTTCCTAAACCAATAAGACGCGCAATTACAAAAAGAAGGCAAGCAAAAAGTGCCGCCAAGAGACAAAAATAATAATAGCTACATAACCCATTACCTCATTAATTACCCCATTCCACCTCAAAATACATAACAATTTTGCTTAAAACTCAGAGAAAACCGTTATGTATAGCGTGTTTTACGGTTAAATTTTTAAATAAGAAAGACTTTCCTAGTTATAGTAATTTTTTATATTATGAAAAAAGAGGGGTATACATGTACAAGTACACAATTGCAAGACAATTAGCAACCAAAAGAGTAATAACGAACAGAGGAGATGAAGTCGGAAAACTCATTGACCTATTGGTTGATGAGAGAAGCGGCGACATTGAGGCTTTGCTCGTTGAGGTTGATAGAGACAGCAAAATGGCCAAGAAAGTGGATGCAAAGGACAGAATCATAGAGGTTCCTTACTCTGCTGTTACGGCTGTGAGCGATGTTTTCATTGTGGATGAAAGGGAAATCGGAAACTCTCACTAAAATCTTTAGTCGAGTTCCGCCGAAAACCTTTTTTCCGCGAGATCAACTGATGTTAACAATTTGGCTGCCTTATTTCCTTTTTGGGCAGCAGAACTAATCTTATACATAATTTCTTTTTCCTTATATCCCTTTTTCACTGCATCACGAATAACAGTTCTAAGCTCTTCAAGTTCTGAAAAGTGTTTGTAAAGGAGTTCTGCTTTTTGATTATTTTCTTCAATTTGTTTTTCGAATTTTTTTCCGGCTTCATTTTGTTGTTTTGCGTGAAACTCCAATCTTGAAATTGAATCGTCTTTTTGTTCTGTTTCTTTTTCGGTTTCATTTTTTGAAAGCAAAGAGGAAATGGTTTCATCAATAAATGCATTTAGAGAGGGAATTTTTTTTGCCCCGGAAAGGTGCTCCAATTCAAATGGATAGGCAAAATCCGAATAGAAAACGGGTTTGAGGTTTTTTTCTGTTACAGTACAAAGTTCTTTTAGAAGTGCGAGGATTTTTTCGAGTTCTTTTTTGGAAATTTCTTTTGCTTTTTTGTCTTTGTTTATTTTTGCTCTGAAAAATATTTCTTCGCACGCAAGCGGCGGAGCATTAACAGCATTCACGAGAGTTTTTATTGCATTTTTTTCGGATTCGGAAAATATTTTTTCAAGTTCTTTTGCGGATATTTCAAGCGGAGAAATTCCTTTGGGTTTTGGATAGGAATATGTTTCGCTTTTTTTTATTGTTCTATCTGACCATTCTTCGTTTTTTTCCGAGGAAATTATTTTTCCCGTGTTTCCCAAAAGAATTTTGTTTCCTTCTCCTAACAATTCCAAAACAAGGGAGTGTTCGAGTAATTTTATTGTTACAACGCGATCAAATTCGTGCTGTTCTATTCCGGTTATTTTTTTGTTGTAAAGTTGTTCTTTGAGAGAATGTGCAAAGTTTGATTTTCCGTGGCGTGCTTGTAATGAGTATTGTGAAATGAATAATGAGTTTGGCGCGAGGATTAGGTCTTTGCTTCCTTCTTTTGTGTGGAGTTTTATTTTTATGAATCCTTTTTTTAGTTCGGAAACCTTGTTTACAAAGGAATTTTCCAAAAAGGGCTTTAATTCCAGAAGCTGGTATGCTAAGGAAAGGTTGTCGGAGCGCACAGAAATAGGAGTGTTGAATAAAGGTTTAAATACTTTGATTCGGTGTTATTTGCATGGAAACGCCTCTTATGGGAAAGGCCTATCGAGCAAAAACGACTTTGCAGAACAAGGTTCTGCGAAGCCTCGTCCACAAAGTGGACAAGGAGATAGGGCAGGTCTGTGCGCGGACCTCTCCGCGCGGACAAGGTTCTATGGAGTATCTCCTCTTGCTTGGAGGAGCGGCATTAATTGTTTTGGTTGTTGTTGTTCTTATTTTCAATCTTGAAGCAGGACAGGAAGAACAAGGTGCAGCAAGCCTGAATGTTTTTGATCAGGTAGCAAACAAACTAACCGGCTGCGGAAATGGCGAGAAGAGCACATCAGAACAGTGTGATGAAGGAACAAACAATGATGGAAGCGGGGATTTAAGTTCGCCGGTTGCGTGCAATACACTTGGATTCACAAGCAGCACTGCATCTGTTACAAAATGCAAAGTAAATTGCAGCTATGACACTAGTGTTTGCGGCTGATTTTCCAACAATTTTTAATCAATTCAACCGAGTTAATACATAAAATTAACAAGGGCGATTTTATAGAACAATTATCAAGATAACATTTATATATCATTTTGTTATATAGTATATTAGGTGATTTTTGTGGCTACTGAGTTATTGATTAGGTTGAAGGGAGCGCCTGAAGAGGTTCTTGAATCGCTTGTTGAGGAAGGATTTTTTAACACAAAAAGCGAGGCGATAAGAGCGGGAATTATTGAGCTCGGGAAGGAGTACAATCTCATTGGAAGCCCTACATATTTCAGGGAAAAATTGGAGAAAAAACTTGCATCAAAGAAAATTAGCATGAAGGAAATAGAAAAAGCCCTGTCGGAACTAGAGGGTTAAAATGAAAGTTTTTCTGGACACCAATGTATTTGTGTATGGACTTACTCGCCCGGAAAGCAATTCAAGAAAAATACTCGAACTTGCTGAATCCGGAAAAATTGAAGTTGTAGTGTCAGAACTTGTCCAAAGAGAGGTTGTGAGAGTTTTCAGGCGAATTGCCGATGATGAAGCAGCATACAATTCATTGAACTATTTGAGAAGAATTGCTCACATTATTCCGAGAAGAAAAATAAACAGACAAATGATTGAACTGCGCGGGAAAATCAAGGAGAAAGACCTTGAAAATATTGCAACTACAAGGCAACAAAAATTGAAATTTCTTGTTTCTTATGACAAGGATTATGCGGGTTTCAAGGAATATGTAACGCCGAAAGAATTTGCGAAAATAATGGGTTTAAAGCCTGTGGCAACGGAATATTAGATTTTCAGCTTTGAGTTAATGCATAAAATTGCTTTTCAAGAATGCACGAAAAATTAATAACCAATTATGAACCTTGTTATATTGGCGTAATTTGAATGTATCAGGACACGATTGAGAGAGGTCAGTATTCTAGGGCTGATTTGGCCAAATTAAGGAAAATCAGCAGAGAGATTAAAAGGGCGAAAAAGAACCCGAAATTCGTGAAAGCGATTGATGATTTTATCAAGGCAACTACTTGAGTATTTTCTTTAATTCTTCATAGGACATAAATTCCGGTTCCGGCAACTGAAATTTTTCATTGACTTTGCGGTAGGCTTTCAATGCACTTGGTTCTTTCATTGTTTTCTCGTCATTGCTGCACACAATTTTGACCGCGTGCAGGGATGCGGTGGCAACAATAAGAAAATCGGCACTAAGAGTATTTGCCTTGTTTTTCCCCGCATACGCTTTCTCATACTCTTTTGCCAAGGCGCGAATAAAAGCGTTCAAATTGTAGTCGCGCTTGTCTTTTATCAGAACTGAGTAATAACCCAAAACCTTATTCCGCAGTCTTCTGGATTCCTCGTTTTTCCTGAAAGGAATTTGCCTAAGTTCATTTCTTACCACTTTTGACCCGCAAACCTGCAAATTTGATTGGGCAATCATCACAACAAGTTTTTCCGGATCATCTTCTTTGGCAATAAAACCATAAATGTTGGTGTCAAGCAGAACTCTCAAAATATTTTGCATACCAATGATAACAAAAGAAAAGAATAAAAGACGGCGAATTATTAATGCGCATTAAACCCAAAAAACTTTTTCAAACGCTTTTTAATCGTTTTCAGCTTTGAATTATTCGAATGGGAAAGACAATTGTTTTGGGGGTTACCGGAAGCATTGCTTCTGTTCGCGCTTTTGATTTGATCCGCGAGCTCAGGAAAAACGGTTTTAGTGTTCAGGTTGTTGCAAGCAAAGCATCTCTAGAACTTATTGGAGAAAAGGCTTTGGAGTGGGCTGCCGGAAGTAAAGTGATTTCGGAAATTTCCGGGAAAACCGAACACATAAAATTTTTCGGGAAAAACGGAAGCGCTGAGTTACTTTTGATTGCGCCGGCAACAGCTAATACGATTTCTAAAATTGCAATGGGAATAGATGATACTCCAATTACTACTTTTGCCACAACCGCTATAGGAAGCGGAAAACCTGTTCTTTTGGCGCCTGCAATGCACGAACCAATGTACGGAAACCCGATTGTGAAAAAGAATTTGGAATTGTTGAAAAAAAGAAATGTGAAAATCATAGAGCCTTTTATTGAGGATGAAAAAGCCAAAATGGAAAATGTGGGAAAAATTGTTAAGGAAGTTAAGAAGGCGTTGGGTGAAAAGAATTTTGTCGGAGTAAAAGTTTTGGTTGCGAACGGAGCAACGTATTCCAAAATCGATCCAATGCGGGTTATTACAAATTTGTCTTCCGGAAAAATGGGAAGAGCGATTGCGGAGCAATTGGAATTGGGCGGAGCGGACATTTCTCTTATTGAAGGAACTGAGCACACAAAATTTTATTCAAAAATAATGGCAGAATTGGAAAATATGTTTGATTGGTTTGTGTGTCCGGCTGCAATTAATGATTTTGCCGCGGTTGAAAGTACAAACAAATTGAGTTCCGGAAAAAAATTGAATTTGGAACTAACTCCGGCGCCGAAATTGCTGCAGGATGTTAGAAAAAAATATCCAAAATTAAAAATCTGTGCTTTCAAAGCGGAAACAAACAAAAGCAAAAAAGAACTTGAGAAAATTGGATTGGAGTTTTTGAAAAAAAACAAATTCCAATTGGTTGTTGTGAATGATATTTCGAAAAATCCGGCCGGAGAAGATTCGAGCGAAATGGGAATTGTTTCAAAAAAAGAAATTGTTTGGGTTAAAGGAACGAAAGAGAAAATTGCGGAACAGATTGTTGGGGAAATGGAGAAAGTTTTATGAGCCCGGCTAGAATAAAAAAAAGAAAAGTAAGAGTTAAGATTAAAGATATGAAGTTTCCCGGGGAAAAAAGATTAAGGGAAATGGAAGGAGAATACACTCTTGGAAAAATGGGGCAAAAGAAAATATTTGGAGGAAAAATTGGCAGAGGAATCGGGTTTGAAAGAAGAAAATTCACAAAAGAGGCGCAACAAGAATTTGATAAAAATTCTAAAGTGAGCGGAACCCCTGGATATCTTTATGAAAATGCGGGAGCTCATTTGAGAGGTTATTTTACTAAATTAAAGGATATTATTTTGGATGATAGGTTTCCGCTTTGGCATAGGAAAGAGGCTTTACAAAAACTCAGAGTGCTTGAGAAAAATCTTCAAATTCCTGAACAGCACAAATTAAAAAAGATTCCAAAAGAATTGGAATAACCACTTATTTCTTCTCAAGTATTTCCAATCCGGGGAGAGGTTCCCCGGAGAGATATTGTAACAATGCTTTTCCTGCAAGGGAAACGTGCGAAAAATCCTGCTGGAGCAAGCCAAAAGAGGTTATGGCCTTTTCCGTGTCCCCTCCCCCTAAAATGGAGTAACAGCGATGAAAAGCAAGTGCTTCGAGGATTTTCTTGGTTCCAATGGCAAAAGAGGGGTTTTCATACACCCCCATCGGACCGTTGAAAACAACAACATCGGAAGCCCTAATTTTCTTCTTGAAAAGCTCGGTTGTGTCTTTTCCAATATCCATTGTGGCAAATTTTATGGGCAAATCCCCTATTTTGACCTCTATGCGCTTTTCAACCTGGGGGTCTTCGTAAGCAAGGTCTATTGGAAGAATAAGCTTTTTCCCGTGATTTTCAAGGATTTTTTTAGCATCAGGAACAAACTTTGAAAGGCCTTTTTCCTCAAAAAACTTTTTTTTAGCCCCTAAATCAATTCCTTTGGCCAATAAGAATAATTCCCCAAATAATCCTCCAATGCATACTTCTTGGCACATTTTGTTTTCAAGCATGTGAGAAAGGAGTTTTACGGAATCGGCAACTTTTGATCCTCCTAATACAAGGAGTTTTCCGTTTTTGGTTTGTCCTTCCAACTT